>Ga0265297_10001264_pt1 | contig 61295 bp, 101 predicted proteins | sample Munlanlwell13791_FD_192502 | JGI IMG/M metagenome (GOLD analysis project Ga0265297, IMG submission 192502) | Leachate microbial communities from a municipal landfill in Southern Ontario, Canada - Leachate well 137-91 | ecosystem: Engineered > Solid waste > Landfill > Unclassified | place... | reverse complement strand
TATCACGGATGCTGAATACAAAACAGAGATGTTCAAATTCAAGAAAATATACTTTGATTTGGATAGAGCGCACTATATACAATTTCCTGATTTACGGATTAATAATGAAGTAGCATTCTATAAATGGCTAGGCATACCAAAGAGACTACAAAATAAGATTGATACATACAATTTTGATAGCAAATACAGACAAGGCAATACCAGTATAGAGTTTTACACTGGTGAAAAGACAACAGATAGCGAAGACCATATTCTAGCAGAAGCCGAAGATAAATTCTCAAATTGGATGGAAGAGTCGTTAAGACGTTTACAGGCTAATTATGACTATCTAACAAGTGACGAATCCATAACAGAAACTATCAAAGCCAACGACTATCAATTCTTAGAAAATGGTACAATGGCAAATTGTCTTAAATAATCATAATAAGGAGATAAGAAAATGTTAAAAGGTAAAGTATTCAAAGGTTATAAAATCCCTGCTACATACCACTTAAGCACATACAAAGGGAATGGATGTTTTCTGGAACCGCCCGACCATCCACGTTATTTTACACAATCCATATATACAGGTAGCGGAAATTCACCACGTTACGGATTACCACAATATTACTTAAATGGGAATGGATATACAGAGCTTGAGGACGTTGACAGATTATATAAGCCCTTACCTTTGGAGCATGAACGTACACAGGAATGGATTAAATATGTAATGTCGTATTTTAACAACTGTTACATGAATCCTGATAAACCTGCAAACGTATCTGATAATACCATTATCTATCCTGTACCATATTATAAACTTAAAACATTTACAGATGATGAGCGTTTTTCAGATGAATGGAGAGCTAAGGAAAAGGCAAGCGTAGCACAGGCTAACAAGGAAATTGAAAAGCAAGCTAAGGCATTAGCTATTCCAGATAATCATCAAGGCGTTAGGTTTATCCGTAAATACTATCCAGAATTTAAGCCAACAGATGACTTGATTAACAATGCTAAATCCTATGCTGGACGTGGCGACTGGTGGACTACTGAAAAGACACGTCCCACTCCCGAAACGTGCAAAGGCGAAGATTGGCATAAACATCCTGTTAATGGTGAATGGTGTCAAGTTTGCGGATGGCATGAACAGGAAGCCTAATCATCATAATAAACAATAAGGAGAGTATAAGGAAAATGGGCAATTTAACAGATGCGTTGATAGATGCAAAAGGATTAATCAAGTTACATTATAATGACTTTCCTAGACACTTTGGCAATGTTGATATTACAGAAGTAATAGAATTTGCACATATAGCAAACGAACATAGATTGACTAACAAACAGTATGAAACTTTAATCCATAAATCTGAAATGTACTTTGATACTTTATCAAATGACAGAATATAAGGAGAGATAACAAATGGATAAAGATAATTTTATAACGCCTGTCATATTCCGCAAAGAGGGTAAAAAGGACGATGTGAATATACTGGCAGTTTTTCCTGAACAACCAGGCACTTATGACTCATATACTTGCGGATGCTATTCACACGTAGGGCAACATAGCTCGATGGATACTATGTATTTGTATAAAACAAAGCCAGCAAAACCGTCTGAATATGCAGACTTGAAAGCAGAGCTAGAAAGCATCGGATATAATCTCAAAGTATACAAACGCTGGCAATATAGCTTTAATAAAGCAAGAGAAAGAGAACTGGCAAATTATAAATAAGGAGAATTAAGCACATGATATTACATCTTAACAAAGAAGCCTACAATTTCATTAAAGAGGAGATTACAAGAGAACTACAAACCTGTGAATGCCAATTGAAATTACCTCATGACAACAAGGTAATGAATTACTTACTAGATCGCAAACAAAAGCTATACATAACATTGCTGGAATTGAATCATAAGCCATTAGCGGAAACATTACTAGACATTGCTAATAGGTAATTCTAAATTTGGATTAGAGGAGTAGTTAAATGAACATCTACAAAGTAATCCGCACCAACGGACAGGTAGAATACAGGGCAGGTACACGCTTAATGATACAGAAGCTTCATTATGATAATGAACGACTGGATTTTAAACAGGTGGAACTCTTACAGCATAACGTATCATTCAAAGAGGTATATGACCATAAATTACCTATCCTGATATGTGTATAAATTTATGCTCAATGCCTATTGACAATTATGATAATAAGAGTATAATAGGTTATACGATAAGGAGAGTATTAAATGAAAATCATACAATGGGAAACATTAGAAGGATATACTATCAAGGGAACTCGCAGGGAATTTTCAATCTTAATAAATAGCCTACGAGAATTACTACAGGATGATGAGACCGATGAACTTAATTACGACAATATTTTTCTCAAGGTTGAATTGGAATAAGGAAGGTGAATTATGATACAAACAGATAAGCCACTTAAGCCATTCATTGAATACGTTGCAGAGCATATTGTAAAGGTACTCAAGGGTAAAGGAATAGATGATATATGCTCTTACTACGTCACTAATATGGTATTCCGTAATCCTAAGACACTGGAAGAAATGATTAGGTATTATAAATTACCTAAGCATGATATGTATAAAATGCATAAGAGATTAGAGGAGATAATATCATGAGCAAATGGATGATATGCCCTAATCGCAACAAGCTATGCCAAAGTGATTGCAAGCACGCAAAACGACATTTACATGAAAGCGATTGCGACTACTTAATAGTATGCCCAATTAGAAAGCCTACATTTATGTGGCATACACTAGGTAAATGTGAACCTACTACTGCACCAATTAAAGGAAGCAAATAATGAATAAACTAAAATTAATCTTCCATATCATAATACACTTGATACTTTTGATTACATCATCTATATGTAACTTACTATCTAAGGGATTGAATAAGATAGGTACTATATCAGATAGACTCTTGGAACTCAATGAAGCCCATACGGATGGATTAATAGGAGAGTAAAGTAATGAACATCACGAAAAAAGAATGGACATATTCAGATAGTCTTGGAGTATGGCACATTTCTTCAGAAACAAACCCTAAACATTTGATTGCATCAGTTGACTGTGAAGCCAACGCACAACTTATCTCGGCAAGCCCTGATATGTATGAAGCATTAAAAGAAGCTGACAAACTGATTGCACTTGCGAGACAGTTTTTCCCAAAATCCATACACAATTCTGACAAATTTCAGCTTGAAAATACTTGCGCTACAATTGGCAAGGCTATTGCAAAAGCCGAAGGGAAATAATATGCCTGATTATCACTTCACAGTAAAAGGTCATCCAGTAGGATTTATAATAGAAGCCCCCGACCAAAATAATGCTATTAAGCAATATGAAGAATTGATGGTAAGTGGAAATTCTGGCATAGTAGGCTTTACTACACAGGATATCATAAGCATAGAGAATGTAAAAGAACAACGACCATTTTATATGCTTGGGGATATAAAAGTAACTTAAAAGGAGCTACCATATGAATGAAGTACATATCCGTGAACCGCTATGGATAGGCGATAGAACACAAATGGCAGTGGGCATTGCACGTTTCCGCTTGTTAGATGATATGGGTAGACCACGCAAAGGCAACATAAGAATCTGGATAGACTACAAAGTAAAGGATAAAAACGACCCAATTGACCCCGACAGGCTCGTGTTAGCATACAAATATCCTTTTGTCATATCCTGTGCAAAAGCCCTTGAATACCCCATACAGGTGCTTAATGACCACAATAGGACACGTTTAAACATAATCCCAATAGCAGATTTAAAGGTTCAAAAGACAAAGCGTAAACGTACCATGTCTCAATCAGATTTCAAGTCTTTAATGCAAGCTTCTAATGCAGTTAAAGAAGAAGAAAATAGGAGTTGAATAAATGATAGAATTTTTACGTACTCCGTTAGCACAGTTTATTGTTGGTTGTCTCATTTGGGTAATAGTAGGAATTATCCTTTATACAACAGGAGGAAAAAATGAACTCAAATAGTAACATAATATCTTACTACACAAAGCGCATAGCGAAGCGCAGGGCTTTAATCGCACAGCTAACATCACTTACAAACAAGATTATAGACAACAAATTAGGCAAGGATTACCACGATGAGCTACTTGCCGTAGCAGATACTATCAATATTCTCCAATCTGAAATAGACATTGATGAAGTACATATGAAAGAGGAGAAAATGAAATGAAAGTAGAACTAAGAATTAACGGACGTATTGTATCAGTGGTAAACATACCAGTAGAAAACCCTGATTATAAACTTGATAATGATGATATAGACAGGTCATTCAAGGAATGGCTAGATAACTATTTTGGAGTAGGAGTGTAATCTATGACACAAAAATTTGACTTAACAAAAATCAACTTAGATGAACTAGAACAAGCAGTAAATCAAATGCAATACGCAGGATATAAATACAATCGTCAACAATTCCCACGTTGGACAGTAGACCAATGGGCTAAAGTATTTGGGATGGATGCTTACCTTATGGAAATCAAATATCAAAAGGAACTCAACGATACAAAATAGGTGGTCTCACTTTTATATGAGTCCTATTCTTCGCCACTTCATAACATGATTTACATAATGTAGTCCCCTTGTATCTGGGCTTCTTCTTACAATGTACACACGTTCCTGCCATTTTCCTTCTCCTTCACAAATACTCTTACTCTGACCCCTTTACCTTTCAAGGTAATCTCACGAGCAGTAACACGATTACCCTGCTTTCTCAACTTCTCCATTACAGAACGTGCTATTGCTTTAGTCTTATAAGTCCTATATGGTTTATAGCCTATCATCGCATCTCTCCTGTTTGTGGCTTATCACGCCTGATTAGTTTCTTAAGATTCTGCATCGCTTTATTTGGCATAGGAGCTTGTACTGGCTTTCGTTTTACATCCACAATAAACTCATCTAATTCACCTTCCCTCAATCCAAACTCTCTATCTAATTTAGTCCTCTTTAACTCTAAGGCTAATTCTTCTACTGTATCTGGTCTATCTAGCGTAGGTGGAATATTACTTTTTACCATATTTAAAGCATTCTGTAATATAGGCTCTAGCTCTTTTCTGGTTAATTCATCCCAAGAAGCATTCTGTTGTTTAATCTTACGGGCATTCTCTATCTTAGCCTTATAATGATTTACAATCATCGGATATTGCTTGATTAACTTTTGATATTCGGTCATAGCTTTACCATCATGATAATCATTTAATACTACTCACCTGTGTTGTAGTCTGACTATATCTACGTGGTATTCGTTTTACTATTGCCTGTGGATATCCTTCAACACTTCCACTTTTGGTACGTTGCATTGGGTCTGCCACATAATAAACTTTTACATCTTTACCATCTTTATCTTGTACAAAAGATATATCCATGATTCCTAAATCAACTGTTATCTTTTCTGGCAAGGCTGAACCTTGCACCCTCGCTACTGATTTATATGCAGCTTTAGGGCCATGATGTATCTTTGTCCCTGCAAATGGCTCTTTGCTCCCTATCAAATCTTTCTGGGTAAATGGTGGTACAAGTGCCCAATGCCAAAAGCCTTGTTTCCAAACTATAGATGCAGTCTTCTCTTGTTCTGTTAGGTCTTCCCATGAACGCCTAGATTTTATAATAGCAGGAGGTTTTGTTGTTCTAGGAGGGATAGGGGGAGGATTTACAGTAGGAGGATATTCACCAGCAGGGGGATATTTAGGAGTAGGTGGATACTTTTGTTCTGGAGAATATTTTCCATAGGGAGGATACTGAGGAATTGGAGGATATTCACCAGCAGGGGGATATTTAGGAGTAGGTGGATATTCTCCAATAGGATATGGTGGATATTTATTATTTGGATATTGAACTTTAAGATATGATACTAGTGTACTTGGTTTATATTCAGATTCAGTATATTCCTTGCCATATTTTATATATGGAGGAGTGCCAATTTTAATTTCTCCATATCCCTTTGTTCCCTTATAATAATCTTCAAGTTTAGCATTCTTAACTGCCTCATTATATAAATCAAATTTAGTTCTAATTTCCCTTCCAATAGACTTTGTATCCTTAGCAGTTAAATCTTTAACCCAAGTTTTAAAACTATCAACATAGGAACTTATTTGATTCTCAGGAATTGTAAACCCACGATTATATTCAGGGTATGTTTCCTTTACCCAATCTGATATTTCAATATCTGTAATCTCGCCCTTGCTAGTTCTATCCACTAGATTCTCTAGTTTTTTATCAATACCCTTCATTTGTTCAGAAAATCTAGTTACTTCTTCTTTTCCAATATTTTTACGATAATTTCTATATCCTTTTGATAATTTTGCCAAATTATAATTACTTAATTCTCCACCATATAATTCTTTTGCAACATCATTGAGTACACTAGATATTCTTGTTGGCTTTATAAATCCTGCATCAATATCATCAACCAAATCTCTTACTCTGTCACTACCACGTAATTGTGCATCTTTATATATATCATACATATATAAATTATCTATTTTATTTTGTAATTTTCTTCCCTCAAAAGTCCACAACTCACCCTTGCTTTCTGCAAGATATTTAACTACTTCTGGTTTCACATCAGATGGCAAAGGAATATCTCCATATCTTCCTTCATGCAATAATATCCCATACTCATCATAAAGTTCATTTCTTAATATATTAGCATTATTAATATCCCCAACCTTTCGTACCCTATCAAACTCATCCAATACCTTTTCAGGGATACGATTATATCTTCTAACACCTTCAATTGTTGCTTCATTTACAAACTCAGGAGCTTTATATTGTACCCTCAAACCACCATAGACATAACCATGTCTTTCAAATTCCTTCTTAACTAAATCTTCAGGAATATGATTAATTAAAGATATATCTACTATTTCCTGTGGTGAAGCTTTGAGTTTAGTCATTTTATCTACTATATATGTTCTTCTTTGATTATCTTTAAATATTGACCAATCTCGATTAAGTTGTTCTGCACTTATATCCTTACCAGTTGCTTCTTTATAAGCATTGGCATGATATGTTTTGAATTCTAATTCAGTAGCAACACCACTTACTATTTTTTCAGGAACTTCTACCTTAGACATGATTTCTTTTGGTTGAATAGGTACTTCTCCATATACACGTACTTCATCTAATAAAGGCAATTTTGTTATTAACGCATCTGGTATTTGGTTTGAATTTATTGTGACAATACCAACATTATTGGAATCTAATTTATTATAATACTCTAAGCTACGCAAGAATACTGGATTTTCTATTTTGGCTATATTTTCTCTTGCATTAAAATAGTAGTTTAATTTGTACTGCTTCCAATCCATATCTGTTGGATTTATTTTATAATATCTGGAATATGGTGACTTTAACAATGCATCTTGTGTAATATTTTCTGGCTTTATTTCAAACTTATCTTGTTTAGCTAAATTCAAGAGATAGTCATCCACTTTATCTAACGGTAACTTTGATACCTCTATAACTGCAATTAAATCTTTTCTTAATTGCTCCGCTTTATTTTTATCTGTTGTAAATGATATGCTCCTTTCTACTTCACCACCACCTAACCCACCCTTACTAGGTAACTTTGTTAATTTTCCTGTTTTATCAATCCCCATAACATCAGTCGTAACATGGTATAATTCTTCAGGCAACTGTGCTTTACTGATTTTAATACTGTCAATAGCATTAGGGTCTCTAAATTTTGTTGCTATATCTTCAATTGTCATATCTGGTGTAGCATATATTTTTAATCCCTTATCTATCTTCATATAAGGTACTGCCAACAACCCCATCAAATTATCTTTTATATCATTATATTTCACTAACTCCAAATTACCCTTATCATTAAATACACGAATAAAGCCATTATTATCTATTTCAGGCAATCCATCAATACCTACTTCTGCAATACGGTAATTAGATATATTAGATTGACCAATTTTCTTATTATCCCAAATCTGATATGTATCTACTATAATAGATTTTGGCTCTATATAAGGCTCACTTACAACTCTTTGTTCCATAGCCCCTTCAACTAAAGCCTCTCCTGCCCCAGTACTGCCAACATCTTCTAATACTGATGGGGTTGCTTCTTTTAATTGAACACCCTCAGTAATTACATCCCCATATCCCTGCTCCTTAACCTTAATATTTAATTCATCAACAGGAATAACTTCCATATTTCTATTCTTAACAAAATATCCACCAACTTCCATCTTCTTAGTAATTGGTACATTATCTCCAATTTCCAATAATGTAATATGTGGTTCAAATTTATAAGTAGCAGGAGATAACCCAGCCTCAGTAGACGCAGCATCTACAATTCTTTGTAATGTATATGCCTTATCCATATTCCCAACATCTTTCATCCTCAACGACACAATATTTACATCCTTGGCATTAGGCCATGTTTCCCATCCACTAACATCAAATTTTATGCTTTGCTTCTTAACATACTGATTAATTTTATCTATAGCAATCGCAAGCTTAGGTAAATCTTCTTTTGGCATTTTACCTATATATCGTAATGTTATATGATATTTGTCTGGCTCTTGCCACTTTATAAAATCCCACCCTTGTTTTGTAGCTTCTTCTTTTAATTTACTCTGTATCTTATATATCTGATTTCTTGCTTTATCACTCAATTCACCAGATATATATACATTGTTATCAGTTAACTCAGGATTAAATTTCTTCCACACACGAGTACCAATCGTATTATTAACCAATTCTAATGGTCTCTGTGGTATTTCTCCGTACCCTACATTACTAACCTTAACTGCATATGTATCAACTATAGTTCCAGGGATTATCTCAGACCACTGATTATCTGGAAATTTATATTCAGTTGAAATATAACTATATTCATCTGATTTAATACCTCTATTATCTAATTCTAATTTAATCGCTTCAGCTATAGTTTGCCCCTTTTGACGAATTACACTTAATGAATTAATTGGATTATTCGATTCATCTAGCATAACTACCTGTGTTATTTCATCTTTAGAAACAATAATATTCTTCTGTTGTTCCTTATCCCACCTAATAGCAACAGGTTTTTCTTTTACTAACGCCCTCTGGGGTTCAGTTATCTTAACATCAATTTTAATCTTTGAATTATTAGCATATTTTAATAAATTAGGTGTAATATCAGATACCTTACCACTAATCCTCTTGCCATCTAAAGAATATAAATTATTACCATCATACCAAGCTAATGTATCAATCTCTGAAGAAGCTACAGGCTGTCCTTTATAATCAACCTCATAAATATCAAATACTCTTTCTCCTTCTTTATATTGACCATTGGGTAACTTTGTATTCATATGCCTACCTGACATCTGCCCCACATATTTACCACCAGTAGGTATAACACCACCTTCATCAATAGCCTCACGGACTAATGATATTTCAATTGGTGCTTCACCAGACTCAATAATACTAGAGCCAAATTTAAAGTTAGAACCACCTATTGTATCAAAATGTGTTTCCTCTTTAGCTCTACCAACAAGAATTTGGTCTCTATTCTGTGGATTTCTTATTATAGATGTGCCACGTCTTGGTAAAGAAAAGTAATCACTGGGATTATTGTAATGTTTTATTTCTAATCCCTCTATCTCACCTAATCTAATATTTCCATAACCAAATCCTAATTTAGTCTTTATAGGTCTAAAAATCCTACGGGCATTTGCCAACGGTTCATATAGCCATTCTGCTTCCATTTTCTGTATCAGTGTAGGTGGTAATTGGTTGGGTTCTTCAGAAAGCCACATAATAGGAACTTTCCCACCACCCTTAACTGAAAGCTTGCCAGCACTATTAATAATATCTTCATCCACTCGCATATAACTGCCACCAGATACATCACCTAACTCTTTTATTCTACTATCAACAGTAACCTTGGTAGGATATAACGGAGCATTATTAGTTCTATAGGCTTCAATCTCCAATACCCACTCAGATAATTCTAACTTTTTTTGAGCAGGTATCTTATTATATGCCTCATTAAATTTTTTAAGTTTATCACCCGTTATAGGCTCTTTTGGGTTAATATTTAGATTAACTCCGTTGTCCTTTAAATAATTAAGCACCTTTTCTATATTAGGTCTATCCCAAGTTTTAAATACTGGATATGTGCCACCGACTAAACTCCCTTTATCTTCCAACTCTAAATATTTTTCTACAGCCCTATTTACTACATCACGTACTACATCAAATGTAACTTTAGATTCATCCAAAACAGATAATTCGTTATAAATATCTTGTACTTCTTTTGGAACTTGCTTAAACTTAAATTTATAACCTATAATTCCAGTTTTATTACCAGAAGGCTCAATAGCAGCACCTAATCTGACTGAAGCATTTGGAGCAGCATAAGCACCCTTTCCAGGAAATTGTGAATCTCGTGATGCTATTTCAAAGTCTACACTACCTTTATCCTTTAAACTACGCACATACTCATCAAATCTATTGGTAACATGAAGCCAATCGGTAACTCCTGCTCTAGCCATAGGCGTAATTCGTGTAACCATTTTACCAGTTGAATCATAAATAACCTTATCTTTGGTAAAATCACCATCTTTAAATATAGTCTCTAGGGTTTGCAGAACAGCCAATGCTCTACCAACACCAACCTTTAAAGGAACACCACTCATAGGGATTTCTATAGTATTAGCCATTGTAGACTGGCTTACAGTATTAGGAACATCTGCTACTTTCCTAATACCTTTTCCTACACCTTTAATAATGGTATGAGGCCCTACCACTATACCAATCCCATACCCTATTGCTTCTCCTGTTGCTAACCCAGGTTTCCCTCCTGCTATTTTTGTAGAAATACTACCAGCCATATTAGGAATAGCAAATACAGTTAAAGCACCTACTTCTTCTGCTGTATCAACAATGGCTTTCTTGTCACCCTCTAATAAACGATTAAAATTATCTGCCATCATTAATGGTATTAATGGAATCATTTTGCCAATTTCCTGAACAGCACTAGCAGATTCATGAATTGCCTCATAACCCCATCCCTCATCAACACGCTTAATTGCATCTTCTTTTGACAAACCATGTTTCATGTATACTTGTATCTGACTATCTCTTTGTGAATCTATCCATTCATTAACTGCTTTTTTGTCCCACAAACTAAATCCAACTATATTATTACGTAATTCTTCTATCTGTTTTTTAGCTAAATATTGTGGGGCAAAATAGGGAAATAACATAGCCATTGGGGGCAATTGTTGATTTTGGGGTAATTTAATAGTAGCAACTTCATTAGCAGTAATTACATCAATTCCTTTACGCCAATCATTAAATTTATCAGAAATATTCTTATTCCAATCATTTAAAACTGAAGATAAATTAGTAGCCATTGCCTCCATAGTTAAAGTCTTACCTTCATATTTAATATTTCTAATTGCCTCAGCCCACGTCCTAGTACCTAAACCACCAATAACAGAAAAATACTTAACTCTAGGGTCATTCGGATTAGCATTATTATAATTTATCCTCTCTTGTTCACCTAAAGAATTATATTCTCGGTCAGATATATAATTATCAGTAGGCAATGATTCAATAATAGAATCTACCACTTTATTAAGTTCTTCTCTATCACCAGCAAATGTTCTGAGAGACTCTTCAATATTCTTTAAACTTATACCATTATTTCTGTTATCTTCGGCATACCTAAATATATCATATGTACCATCATTATTCTTATATTTATCTATGCCACTTATTACCTGATTAGTATATTCAATTACTCCTGCAACACCATAATCATTAAATATTTTCTTTGTATTATCACTATACTTATCATATTGGTCTTTTGTTATAGTAAATATATTCCCATCCACATCACGACCTGCATATAACTTATCTTCTACATCCCCAATAATTTTAGCACTATCATTAAACCATTCTTGCCATTCCTTAAACTCACTTGGAGTTTTAGGTTTTTCAATAATTGGATTAAATTGTGTTACATTCTCACTTACTACTGGCTCTGAAATCTTAGGTTTTATTTCAGTTACAACCGATGGAGCAACACCTACATTCCAATCATTCTTCAGGACATATTTAATACCATCCCTTAAATCTTGTGCCATATTTCCACAATAAGGGCCTGAACACATCATTTGTGTTACTTCTTTTGTTTTAGGGTCAATAGTATAATTCCCTGTTTTCCATCCTTCCCCTGCCTGTTGATACCATAATCCTACAACTTCACCATTTGCACCTTTTATCATAGCATACTTCATTAATACTGGAGTTTTACCTTTTCCAGAACCAACATCAGGAGAAGTCATTGCTTCAAAATATGCTATATTCTGCCCTCTCAATTCATCAGGGCCTCCCACGTCTTCTGACTTACCTACCTTCGTTGAACTTTCTACTACTATTTGACTCTGTGACTTAGGTACAAATAAATCTGTAGTTATACCAGCAGTTCTTAATGGTTTTAAATCTTCTAGACTAATTAATACTTCTGATTCCCCTATCCTTTTCAACCCTTCAGCATTAGGAATTTCTTTCTTCAATAAGTATTCTTCTGCAACCTTTCCACCTATTTCTAATTCGGGATGTAAAGCTTTTCCTTCTGGAGTGAATTGAGAAATAAATCCTTCCATATATATAGAAGGATTATCAGCCATATCTTGCCTTAATTCTTCCGTAAATTTATCAAGTCTATAGCCATTATTTGTAGCTAAAGATTTATTGTAAATCTCTATAATTCGTTTATCTTTTTCTGTCCTATCTTTCTCCCTTGGGGATAAAGCTAGTTTCAACAACCTATTTGCTTCTACACTATTTAAAGAAACCACCACTGGAACTTCCGTTGGTTGTATGCCACTCGCAATATTTACAAATTCATTTGTTTTATATTCTTCTATCTGCCTACGTAAATCATCCCCTTGCATCCGATTTGCCACATCAAGTATAAAATCATCTTCCTTCGTATTTATACCCTTTAACTTATTCTCTTTAGCCGTCTTTACCATATTATTTGCTTTTTCAATAGTAACATAAGTAATCGTAGGCATTCTGGTATCTTCATCCTTAACCATTATTGCCCTAGCAAGATACTGATTAAAATCAGTCCCCGATCTCAATGAAGGATATGCCCTATTAAATTCTGCCCAAGTCATTACCTTATTTGTGGTTGTATCTAATACATTTAATAACGTACTATCTGTAGGATTACGAAAAACAAATGCCCACCCATCATCTTTCATAATTTGCATGGAAATGCCAGGAGCAGTCACCTTAGCATATTCTCCCATTGGAACACTAAATACTTGTCCCTTTAATTTAACAGATGTGCCATCTTTAAATGTTATGGGATTCTCGCTCCTCGTAAATCCCGTAACACGATTAATACCTGATAAGAGTGTTTGTTTAGCTACAAATTCACCATATCGATCATATATTTCTAACGCAACTTTTAAATTATTCTCATGTTCAGCAGGGTTATCTTTTGCCAAGAATACATTTATATCATTCGCAAATTGATCTCTTGCTTCTTTAATAACAGAATCACCATACTTATACTTACGATAACTAGCTAAATCACTTATTTTATTTTTCTCTTTAACTTCAGAATTTAACTGTTTGAACTCGCTAAGATCAGTTTTATCTTTTTTAGCAACATCTTCAGCCAATAGTACAGATACTTTATCGGGAGCAATCACAGACGCAGTTGAAATATCACCCTTCTTGTATACAGCCGCAGCTAATGATTCTCCACTTAATTTATTATTACCTGATTCTTTTCTTACTTCATTAACTATCTTTACTCCTTCTGGTGTTAATCCACTTGTTCCACCTGCCACACTAGCAGCTATTTGAGCTATAGGACTCAACGATGCCAATCCAACAGCACCTTTGGATGTTTCTTTACCTATAAATCCTGACTGTCCACCTCCAGGTCTTGACGAACCCTCATAACCTACTAATACACCCCCTAAACGGGCTTCTTCACCATTGGCATTTTTTTCTATTGATACACCCTTGATACTCTCTTTACTCTCTTTACTCTCTTTACTCTCTTTACTCTCTTTACTCTCTTTACTCCCACCCCCACTATAACCTTTACCACCACCACTATCACCACGGGAAATTGCTATCTCCCCCATTATAATCTTTTGTGATTTCGACCAATCTTCTTTCTCTTCAGGTGTCATACGTTTAAATACATAATCAGATGCAGCCGTTAATGCTTGATTAATAGCGAACGCATCACCCATTCCTGCTGCTGACCCTGTAAATCCTTGCCCCAAATTACCCACACCGGATTGTTGATAATAATAGAGTGGAGGATTCTCTTTATCTGTACCATCACCAAGTTTACGTGTTACTATTCTAGATAATAAATTCCTGTAATTAGACTTATAATTTTTAAACCATTCCCTATCTACTGCGGATACAGGCTGTATGGCAGCACCACCCCTAGTTACGCCCCTCGCTTTTTCCTTGCTCTCATTAATCTGTTTTATCTTTTCATTTAGCTTGTTATCATCTGACCACTCTTCATCTGATAAAGAAGCTATCGTACTGCTAGATAAACCAGAACGTAATTTATCATTTGCAACATCACCAAAATCTTTCTGAACTTTAGCATTATATTCTGCCATCAATTCAGCAAGTCTAGATGTTCCAATCCCACCAATACCAAATGTAGCACCTTTTTCTGACTCCTTTTCCCTAAATAACGCATATTGATACGCTTTATATCTAGGTGAATCCTTGGCAGGAATCCCAATAGGGCTAATACTAACATACGTTTTTTTAACCTCAGCTTGTTTTGCAACAATTTGTGGAGTTTTATCGCCTATACGTGCCAATTGATCTGAAGTATATTTATTAGCATTACTTCCACGTGTAGCCTGATCTACTGTAAACTTTTGTGTACTTGTTGTTTTTAACTTATCTATTGCCATTTTACATCCCTCCTCTACTATTGGATGTCCATCTAGAGATAACATACAACACTATAACTATTAAAAATATAGCCATCGATGGAACATATAATTGTGTAACTGCTTGTTCTAATCCAGTCATAGGTATTCTGCCTGCCTGTTCTGCTGTCAATATCTTCCCCGTAGCATTCCACGTTGTCATATCTGAAGCATTAAACGTCTGGGCTAATGTTCCATTATCGGCAGTCCAATGTAAAGCAATACTTTGTGTAATAGGAACAATAATGAATATCCCTATCAAACACCAAAACACAAACATTACCTTGCCCACTATGCACCTCTTATTAATCTAGCAATCATTAATCCAAATGAAATCAATACACCACACATAATAGGAACATAGAGTAATATCCAAACTAAATAATACTCATTACGTATCATACATACATTATCTGTACTATTCCACTTGCCCCCTGCTGTAGCACATTGTGCCTCAGTCTTTGTACTATCTATATCATATAACCATGAATAATCAGCCGTAACAGCTTTAATAAAATAGTCAAGTGCACTTTTAGGTGTCCCACCATAGCTTAGAACACCACCAACAGTAGGATCAGAAGCTTGCGAAGTCTGTATCTGACCCATTCCATTAATCATAGCAACCTGCTCTTCTGTATATAAGCTAACACCCTCTACTATATTACCAACTAATGTTAACACTAGAAATATAAAAATACAGGAAATAAACCACTTTGGACTATCCACTTTTTATCTCCTTTCTCCCACAAATATACCTGCCAACGCTATTACAACAAATGGAACTATATTCCACAATGGAACTAACTTTAATACTGCCATTACTATTATTGTTCCAGCTACAACGACAATAGATAATAATAAATTATTATTACCAAAAGATGAATAGAATATAATCCCTATTGATACACTAACCATCATTGCTAACATATACCAAAATGTTGATTTAGGTATCTCCCATTGATCGGCAGCAAAATTAACTATTGAATAAAAGGGCGTATTCTGCATATTGGTGTAATCAGGTGATTGAAACCACATATCTGATGTACTAGGATTATCAACAATATCTACCCCCTCTCCCGTAGAAGCTAATGTAGTCACCATTACCGTAGCATTAGATGTAGAATAAAATCCTGATGTTTCGCCCCATGCCATAATATAATAAGTAGTGCCTGCTGCTAAACCTGTTTTGGTAGTAGAACTCTGTACATCAAAATATACCAAAGCACCATCCGTTGTAGATGTAGGATACGAACCAGCTTTATATCTTATTAATGTTCGGCTTGAACCAACCCCTTTTGCCCATGATAAAGATACTGAATTAGCTTCAGGAATAACCACTAAATTTGTAGGTTCACTAACTCCAGTACTGGTAGTAAATGTTATTTCTGCACCTAATTGAGTAGAAACATCATTTGTTATTTCTGCTCTAATATAATAAGTAGTACCTATTGCTAGTCCTGATATATCAACATATGGTAAATCACCTGTCTCATAACCATCTACTGCCGTAGTATTAGATGTATAAACATTAGTTACTGTGCCCCGCAAAAAACGTACTTCACAAGATTGCCCACCATCATTACTTACTAACGCATTTAATCTTGCTGTAGCTGAAGTAATTTGGGATACACTAGACGTAGTAATAGAAGGATCATTTAGCATTGTAAATGCTACCTCATCACCATACGCATATCCTAAATTATTATGTGCGTAAGAACGGTAGTAATATGTTGTTCCTTTTATTAATCCCGTCTTAATATAGGAATATATACCAATTGCACTAGCACCTTCTGTTGAATTAGCAGTATATGTAGATGGGGGAACTATATTATCAGGGTTCGTAGAATTTGACGTAGCCCCCCATACAAATCCTCTTAAATCAAGCGTTCCACCATTAAGTCCTGTAACATCACCATTTAATGTCACACTATGTACTCCACCTGTATAAGAAATATTAGATGCAATATCCGTAGTAGTAGATGGTACAGTTGCAATATAATCCACCACCACATAAGCATAAGTAACCCAATTATTAGAAACTGTTGTCGCTTGAAATCCGAATTGTGCACTATCTACATCACTTTTTGTCCATGCCAAACCTGTACTTGGATTTGTTGCCCATGTATATGAATACAATACCCATAAAGTCGTTATAGACTGACTATGACTATCATCAATCCCTCCAATTCTAACCATAGGTAAAATACCAACGCTACCACTTGGATTCTTTGCCTTAAAATAAAATGTCACTGAATTGATTGTTGCACTTGGAGTAGTATCTGCAAACTCCCATGTATGCGCTTTATTATACGTTAACTGAATATATGCAGTATCATCATCTGTGTTTATATTTGTATAATCAGCAGCCCCACCAACATATGTACCAAATATATAATATCCCTCTCCTGTCGCTATTTGTGTAATTGTAGTAGCATATACAGGAGTAGGAACTAATCCCATAAGCATCACAACTAATAAACATACATATATTAAATACTTCATACTATGCGCCTGTCTTTAACCATACTTGCCATACAAATAATACCAACGCTACCGCTAACATAATTGCCATCATTGCTAACTCTGCCAAACCTGTACCCCACAAAATAATAATAATTGGCACAGGGATAACAATAGCTGCAATAGCATGACCAGCAGGAAAACATAGTAACGCTACTATGGCATATACAACAAATCCTATTAACGTACCAACCGTACTACCCTCAATATTAAACGAGTTACCTACAGTAGAAAATATACGTGTAACTTGTGGGCCAAGCAATGTCTGCCATGCTAATTCTGATTGATACTCATGATTATAATCATCCTCATTTGGAGTAGGAGAACTGGATACAATTGTAAATAAATTAGGACGCACAACATCTAATTCTGGGATACACGTTGAAAAGATAACACCACCACTAGAATTCAAACAAACACCACGCCCTGAGATATACTCAGTTAAATCAGTTGAATAATATGTCTCCATTAAAGAAGCAGAAGACCGCACCCACGAATCCAATCTAGTTAAATCTGAACCCTGCCAATCAGATGATACTAAAGCATACTCGGCATAAGTATTCGGTGAAAAATTAGCATAAATCCTTACCCTATAAGATGAACCCCAATCTAATGCAGTTACAGAGTCAGCAGCAAGATATATTGAACCTGGTCTATATCCCCACTCAAAACACTTAGTTTGTGCTATAACTGTTGTACCATTAACCAATTGTAAATAAAATAATGTTGACACATCTTTAGCTTGGTCATAGTAAGGAGGATAAAAGTTCTTATATAATAATGTAATTAGCCAATCCCCTGTCTCAATGTATCCAGAAAAAACTTTAGCATCATCTACTGACAAGCATGGATTGCCCCATACTTCAAATAAATAATCTACAGTCCATAATGATACCCACGATACACCATCTGTAACAGAATATCCCCCTGCTCCACCACCATATCCACCACCACTATCAGCTTGCCACATTACATAATTTGAAGAATCACCTGCAACTGCACGTATCACAACAGCATATGTAGTATTAGCTGTAAGGCATTTCTCTGTATCCATTGTAAATGTATACCACGTGTAAGATGTTGAGAAAGAATTACCATCTAATTCACAATAAACTAAATCAGCACCCGTAGGATATGGGTCTGTACTATATGCAGTAGTTTGCGTACTCCAAATATATCCAGTTGCGTTATGCGAATAAGACCTATAATAATAGGTTTGATATGCACTAGTAGGAGCATCATAAGTCCAACTACCAGCCGAATAAGACCCACTAACAGTATAATTAGTAGAATATGATGCTGGTGGATTTTCCTTTACTGGTAAAGTAGCATTAGAAGTATGTCCCCAAGCAAATCCTCTAGCATCCATAGTTGTAATATATGAGCCTGAAAATGTTGTTGTAGTTGGTGTTACTGTATTACGAATAGATACCCTGACAGTTCCAGGACTTCCCACCTTTTTAAGCATTACTTTTACAGTAGTAATAGAATGTGGAATATCAGTTGTATTAGTAGTAAATGTTTGATAAGTTAAATTAGCTGAGTTAATTTTGTTAGAATCACCATCACCACCAATATTCCAATATTCATAAGGAACAGGAGAACCTTTTGTTGCAAATAACTTATCATCACCATAGTACCATGTTGATCCAAGTAGCATCTTAGCACGATAATGATAAACAGTAGCCGCATTTAACCCCGTAACAGACCTACTAAATACACCTGAACTATATGTTCCTGATTCTACACTAGAATAACCATAAGAAGAATTTAAACCATAATCAAACCCTACTTGTGAAACTGTAAGTGTAGATGATACTACTAACAAACCATTTAATATTGCCGTAGTCTGTGTAAATCCTGTTACTCCTTTGGTAGTAACTGAATTTTCATATGGGGTAGAAATACAACCAGTATATGTATCAGAATACTGTGAAAGTACACCATCATAACACCATGTCCATGCTCTAAAATAATACGCTGTACCATTTATCAATCCCATTTGGACATAATTTGTTCCAGTAGAATTGTATGATAGAGTGCCATCCGTAACATCCGCAGGATATCCACCTGTTTTATATCTAATTACAGTATGAACAACTGTACCTGTACCCGCAACTGCATTTGTCCATGTTAAATCTATAGCAGAATTATTTGATGTACAGGTGAATCCAGTTGGCTCTGTAGGCTTGGTTAAAAATGTTTCCTCGCCACCCCATCCATATCCTGTAACATTATATGAATATGCTCTTTCATAATACCTATCACCAGATGTTAATCCTGTCTTATTATAAGAAAATGCTCCTGTTGAGAAAACTCCCACTTCTGTATAATTTGACGTATAAGAGGCTGGAGGAACTTCATTTACTGGTAACGTACTATTAGATGTTGTCCCCCATGCAAATCCTCTCATTGTAGGATTTAATGCATCAATTATTTGTCCATTCATTGTAGAAGTGGTTTCTTCCACTAATGTAGTTGTATTAGTTGTAGTGATAGGAACAGGAGAGGGAAGAGTATACTCAATATGTAATTTAGCACATTTAGTAGTTGACCCATCATAAGTATAAACATCCCTGTAAGTATTATTAACAGCAGTAGAACTTCCTGCATGGTCGTCCCAAAATAAAACCATAGCATTCCCACTCACCCATCCTCCCCGTGACACTATCTCTTGAATTATTGTCTTAATTTCAGGTGAATTATATGCCGTATTTGCAGTCCAAGCAGGAATCCCATTCCATGTCACAGATGCAGTAGTAATATAGTTATTATTCGCACCCGCAACAATTGTTCCTCTCCTCGCCTGATAATTAGCTAATGTAGAAAATACAGCAGCATTATCTTCATCATCACCAATAATTACTGAGTTTACTACTGTATTTGATAATGATGTGACTGCCGTATAGGTTAAATACGATGTAGTAATAGTTCCTGTATTTGGGATAGTAACATTGAGAAAACGATATCCACCCCCAAACTTAAAACCAGCAGCACTATAACATCCTACATCAGATGATGTAATTGCTATACCATCTGTAGCCCAAGCAGAACCATTCCAATAAACACGCATATCTCCTGCGCTTGCACCTACTATTAAATCAAGAGTAGGGTCTATTTCTATTGGATATTTAGATACTTTACCTTTATCTATATTCTCTATTAAAACATTATTTATATAAGAAGTATCTACTTTAATATTATCTACACCACCATCTCTTGCCTGATAATCTACCTTTATACCACTGCCACTCTTAGTTAAATTAAAAGTGGCTTTAGTTGGTGCAGCAGACGATTTAAGTATTCTCTTAAACCGTACCATTGAATTAGATGCCTCTAATATTATATCAGTATCAATTGCAACATCTTTAAATGTAACCTTACCACTTTCTACGATTGCTGATTGTATCGGGATAGATTTATCATCTATTTGAGTAATTTTAATATCAACTATTGAACCAGTTCGTTTATCTTTAACTATTATAGACTTATTCTGATAATCTATTGATAGTTCATATGGTGCTTTTGTGATTTTACCATCAACAATAGTTAAATCAATATCTTTCCACTGCTCTACAGAACTATCATAATTATCTTTATAATGTATAGGAGCTAATGCGATATCTGTAGAATACTTACCACCACCAAGATAGATTATTTTACAATTCTCTGTACGATTTCCAATAATTTCCTGATTAGGAAAATATTTAATTCCCCCTACTACCACTACATCTTCTGTTACTGATGGTTTATTTAAGAAGGGAAACAATAACCCTAACGGGTCAGCAGCTTGAACAGGTTGAGGTATCACCATTAACAATGTAACGATGACCAACAACAAAGAATTGACCCATCTTACCTTTTGCCAATTCTGCATTTGCCCTCAAAATACTGATAATCTGCCCTTGCTGTTTTTTGAATCTTAGGGTCTTTAGACTTATACATTAAATAACGACAAAATCTAGCAGAACCATCATATCCACCCTTGCTTGCTAATATTTTATATCGTCTCTGTCTCTGTGTATCAGTCTTATCCCAAACAAATGGCTGATGTGGACGTATCCTCATTCTTTAACCCTTAAATAAACCTTTTAAATTACCTTTACCACTACTAAATGTCTTTTTAAAATCAGCGTTCAATTGACCAATAGACTTAGTTGCAATTTTCTTGTTAACAAATTTATCCAACTTAGAAACCTTACGTTTTGTTTTCTTTGGCACTTTAGTTTCCCCCTTTATTAATATTCTTATTTCTGTTCCGTTTTAATGTCTTGCGATACTTATGCTTACACATCTTTTTTATGTGCCATTTCAAACCATTTTTACTCATCTCAAACTAGCACGATGCTTTGATTTTATCTTAGCACCAGTATGATACTTCTTACACTTACAACAATATCGTTTCTTAACCATCTTTATTATCCCTACATTTATTTTATAGTGGGGGTAGTTCCCTTTTATTGAGAACTACCCCCTTGACTTAAACTAAACTTAAGTCAAACCCTGAGCAGCTTTGGCGATCAGGATAAATAGAAGGATTATAATTGCTAAAGCAACTACGATACCAACTATTTCGCATACCAAGGTCTCTTCGGTTGTAGACCAACCAGTGGTATTCTCGCAAAGAGAAGTGGCAATTCCCTTGACAACCTGAAATGAAATCATGCCGATTATGCCACATACGATTATCTGTTACGATATTACTGTCAATATCGGCTAAATCATTTCTGTTTAGCTCTTTATGTTTCCATAAAGCTCGGACTATATCATTACCCTTAATGGGTAGAAAGCCCATAGTCTCTACACATTTATCAGACTTATCTGAATTTAGCTCGGTATTAGCATGGCATTCAGCTTTAGCTTTCACCGAATTCGCTTTCTGCACCTTACCAATTACTCGATAAGGGGGCTGGCTTTTGTCAACCATCATCAGCATTACGCAATCTGTTACCACATATCCATTTTGATATGTGACTAACTTATTTCTAGTTAGTTCACTATGTTTCCATAGTGTTCCGAGCACACCTTCATCCAATTTGGATGCCTCGTATCTGCTCTGTACGCATTTATCAACTTGCGTTGAATTTAGTTCGGGATTCCCATGCCCAAAAGGTTTAGGGTCAACCGAGTTAGCGAGGTGCATCTGCCCAGTTACCTGAACAGAGGGCCTAATGACCTGTCCAATCATGTTATTATATTCCTAAGAATCCTACCGATTCGTGCAAACGCAAACATTTAAGTTTGCCTCCTTTTAAGTTAATACCTGTACGATTTAAACGATAATTTCTTCTCATTTCCACAAATAGATAACAGGATAGGCACAAATAAATAAATTGAATTAATGCCTAGGCTTGCGGAAACTGTTTTTGACAATTAATAAATTGTACTAAGAAGAAATAAATCTCGTTTATACGTAAACTTTTCGCCCTTTGCGCATACGATACTTTCCACCACGTTTGCCAGTATGAAGTTTACCTTTCTTACGAGCCATTTATTTCCCTAGAAGAGCCAAACTGACTCATGCAAATTCGCTGATTAGCGAAATAGGAATTAGATTTAAAATAACCTAACATAATATTATGTTATCATGTATTTTGCAGGTTGTCAAGTAGTAATGTTTTTGAAATTTAATGGATAATGGAGCATCTCATTTTCATACATCTCATTGTTAATAGGATTCAATCTATTCGTATATTCTCTCAATTTATCTATATTAGTCATCTTAAATAATAAAGCCACGAGGGGTTTGGTGATATATTTAAACTTATCACAATTCCTTTTAAAAGTAATTGTATTCTCGTTAACTATTCCCAAACCTTCTTCCCTTACATTAATTATAAATATTCCCTTACCTTTAAAATGTTGCACCTTCTCCCTATCTTTATCTTCTTTGCCATTATGCCACCTACCCCCATCTATCTCTATACCGACATTAATACAAGGAATATATAGGTCACACTCTACTTTATCTATTTTTATTCTATGCTGAATATCAGGAAAATAATGATATAACTCACAAAAAGCAAATATTTCTAACCTAGATGTTTGATTATTACATTTTGGGCAACCATATCCTGCAACCCTATTCCACACAGTACATAAATATTCATGCCCATTTACACATTTCCACCAAACTTTACGGTTACTACCACTAGATATATTATATATAGTTAATGGATAATTCTTTCCTACTATCCATTGACTTGCTAAATTGGGGTATTTTGATGCCAACGAATTACTATCATCTACTTTCTTCCCATCACAATAAGGACACCCTTGCCTATTCTTACCAACCCTACTACTAATCCTTGCCAGATAACTATGTCCTTCCTCACATTTCCAACTCACTGTCTTAAAACTTCCTCGTGTTACCATATTAGGCTTTAGTTTATCATTCTCCTCATAATCCCATTCCTTACATAATTCAGGTTCACAAGATAACAATGAATTAGTATCACTAACTTTCCTATTCTTACAATAAGGGCATCCAGAAGCTCTTAATTTAGTTCTACTATCAATCCTTGCATCCCAAATATGCCCATTATTACATATCCACTCTGCACTCTTATTAGAATTAGTCATTACCTCATCAAACAATTTCTCGTTCTTTGGACTCCACTGACTACGCAATTCTGGAAAATTATCTCTAAGTAATCCCTTCATGTTAAATAGTATAACACATTATACTTCTATTGTAAACAAAAGGAGCGTGGTTTTAATGCTACGCCCTTTCTATTAAGAATATAGAAAATGGCTATAGGCTACGCCAGTTAACTGACCCCACTATATCCCAAATTCTTGCATCAACAGAAGAGTTCAATTGTATACATACCAAGAGGTCTATTGTTGAATTGGCAGATATCTGAATTTCACCACTTCCTGCACCATTCAGGTGAGTAGGGATTAAGACAACACTACTGGTAGTTCCTGTGGCAGAGAAATCAGAATCTATATAGTTACCTGCATTTCCCCCAATTGTTAGAGCTAAACTTGATCCATCCAATGCAGTACTTAATGGTGACTGTCCAGTATGCAAATTAACATTTATAATTGGCCTTACATATACCCAAGTACTAGTAGTATTCTGAACTTTCATAGTGAAGCATACTTGCGAACTTCCCAATACTTGTACATTACTTGGGTTAGTTAACCATGTTACGCCACCACTTTCTGACGGTGTAATTCCACCACCACTAGTATTCCAAGGTTTTTCATTCTTCAATGCCGTTATAGCATTATTTACTGCTGTGGAAATAGCAGTATCAACTTCTACTCTCTTATAATATCCTGATAAATCTGGAGCAGTTCCCTGATTTATCTTAGAAATACGGTCATTGATATCATTTATTGCTGATTTTGATGCCTTACCTTCATCTAATGAAGTAATTGAAGATTTTATTTTAGATATCTCAGAGTCCTGCTCTGTATCCTTGGCTGAAACCGTTGCTACCGCAGGTTTAGTGGGTAAACAACCTAACCCCACTACCCCAATAATCAAAATTGCACACAGAATTAAAATAGACTTTCTCAAAAGTACCTCCACTCAAAATAGTATATTATATTCTGAACTATATATATCATATATTATATTAAACATCTGTGTCAAAATTTATAATATATTATTCACAATACCTATTGACAACCACTGTATAATGTGTTATATTCTTATATACATTAAATAAGGAGTTCTAGTGGATAATCTTCAATCAGCCCAACAAGCAATAGAAGCAATACAGGAAAGGAATTCTGACCTTGTAAAGTATTTTCAGAATACACAGATAACTTCGGTGCAAGAGCAGAAGGCAACCGAAGAGAACCTTGCATCAGCACTTTTCACTTATAAAAAACTTAAAGATACCCAAGATGGGCTATTGAATCCATTACATGAAACAGAAAAGGGTATTAAAGCTCTCTTTAAGCCTGTACTAGACCAGTATACTAATGCTATAAATAAATGGAGAGATGGTTTAAAAGATTGGAGAGCTTCCCAAAAGCAATTAACTGAAGCAAATATTGTACAACAAGCACAGGATTATTGGAATAAGAGAAAGGAAGCTGAAAAAACTGGCGAGGTAGTTCCTTTACCAGACCTTGGAACTTCAATTATCGCTAAAACATCCTATCATAATATGGGTAGTACATCTTATCGTAAACACATAAAGGTAAGTATCATATTCCCTAATTTAGTTCCAAGAAAATATTGTGTACCATCTGAATCACTTCTAAGAAAGGAAACAGAACTTGCGCTAGAGCAAGGGAATCCAATTCCTCTAATTGAAGGGGCTATAATAGAAATTGAAGAAATACCAGTAAATATAAAAGCAAAATAAATAAAAGTGAGGTAAAGATATGAAACTAATAATTGAACCTACACCAGCGGATGCAATTGTCTATAAAGTACCAAACAAAGAAATTACATTAGACCCTTCTAAAATATGGGTACTTAATATCGGTAAAGATGGTAAATGGCATGTCTACACTATGACTGATATATCCTTTGATTCTTATGAGAAGGTAACAATATGAAAGGATTAGAAGAAAAAATAGAACATACCAGAGTGCAACTTTGCCATGCTGAATTTAAGGTCTACCAATTACAAGTTAAATTACAAAACTTGGTAGATGGATTTCAGGAGGAAAAATCTAAATGAGTTCACAAACAATTATGCCGAATACAATAATTCACTGTAAGAATGTATCTTGCCAATTAACTTTTACTATCATTGCATATTCATTTAATGATAGGCAATGTACTGTAATTGACCAATGCAAGACTATTGATTTTACGGGAAAAACTCAACTGTTTTGCCCTTGTTGCGGTATGGAGATCAAATCTAATGAGTGAGATATTAGAGGAACAAGATAGGTTAGCGTATCCTGTACACGAACATCCACATGGAGTCGAAAATACATCCCCAAGCGAGTATAGAGCATGGATATGTGTAGATTGTATGCACGTTTTCAGCGATACTGAAATTAGAGATGATATATCCAAAGGTTGGGGACACTCATGTAAATCACATCCATGTAGAAAAGGTCAGCGGTGTGAAAGCCATCTTGAACCATATATACCAAGCATAAGGAGTATCTAATGAGTGAGATATTAAGTGCAGAGGAAACGTTGTTGCAACCAGATTACATATTAGGTTTATTATCAACAATCATTGATGGGAAACACAAAACATTTGGTGATATATTCGATAAACTTAGTAAAGCAATGTTACAAGCCAATTTGTCCCAAGCTAAAGAAACCCATTACAAAGTTTCTCAATACTACGAATCCGTAGTTATCCCTGCCCGAATAGCCGAGGCAACAGGACGTACGCCTGACGATACAAAAGATAGTGATGAATTTTGGGAGCCAATCATATACAAGGATGGCAAGATTGATGAAGAACAAGTCCTAAAAGAATTAGCAGACTTCTATTTTATGATGGAACAAGTACCAAAAGTTTATGACACTATCACTAATGGATTATTATCAAAGCCACTCTATAAAGCCGAGGTGGTCATAGGTAAAGCACAGGATTGTGCCCAATATGATATTGAGGAAGCCATAGCCGAGGAAAAGAAGCGAATATTTGCAGAGATAGAGAAATTTCATATTGCTAGTTGCCAACTTACAGTCCATCGGTATGAGTGCAAGGATTGTCCATCATCAGATTTTATATGTAACTGGCAACAACTCAAGAAGCAGGAAGGTGTGGCATGAATAATCAAAAACTAGCATGGTACATTCTTGATGAGATAGCAGTTATGTGTAGCAGTAAACATATTGGCAGAGATTGCCCTATATGTGACCGAGCAGTTGAAGCCATGAAATTACTTGAAAAACCAACTCCTGATGAATGTAATAGGTTTTATAAAGAGCGTATCTTACTAGGAGAGTGAAGATGGAGATAAATAACCCGTTTGATGAAAACAGTGTTACTAACTACGCTTTCAATGAAGGTTACCAAGCTAAAGAAGAAGCTATGATTAAGTGGCTGTTTGAGAAGTGTGATGAGCATGCTTCTCAAGTACGAAATGGGAAGCTGTACTTTTCCAATAAACACCATCAATGTTTTATCTGCATGAATAATCTAAAGGAAGGAAAGATATGAGTATGTGTCCGTTAATGTTATTGGCAGCAACTATATGGAATAGTGGAGAACACGAAGTCTCTATGTCCAGTGATTATGTTGGTGAAAAATGTGCTTGGAGCGAGCGAGGTACTAAAAAGGATGGATGGTTAGATATAATTTGCAGTATAAGTCATCAAGTTGTAGGGCAAAAGGACGAGAGGTATTACCGTGAATAAAGTTAGAATAGTAAAGAGTGGAGCAGAACCAGTCATTATTGAAAAACCAGGTAAACATATTCGCAAGTTTAATATCGAAAATACCTTATCCATCCAATCTCCCTTCACCACTGAGGAACTGGCTGTAATGGCTGGATGGAGTAATAAAAAATGGAATGAGGTCTTTGGTTTATATTTAGTCAACGAGTTTCATGGGGCTGGTTTCAACTTAGCCGATACGTTACTGGTTACGGGTAAACCATTCTTTGACTATCTCCATGAACAGATTAAGAAGGAGGTGAAATGAGTAATACAATAACAGGAAGTAAAGCAACTAAACTTTTAGGAATTTCCCACCAAGCTTTTGCTTCATTAATTAAACGTAATCGTTTAAAGGCACAGAAAATAGATAGACACTATACATTAACACACAATGACCTAGAAAACTACATAAAATTGCGCTTATCAGAACTGAAAAAGGAGACTGATGAACTCGCAGACATCTTAAAATATATTCAATAGATATTGACAACTACTTAATTTAGCAGTATAATATGTTATATCTCAAAAAGTGAGTAAATAATATGGATATGATCGAGAAACAAGTTAATACTGAATCAATCCAAATGTTAAAGTATTACCAACAAGAAATCAAAGGAACAGCACTCTGGATATACGGAATGCCTTATTCTAAACTCCCCCAAACATCCCAGAGAGCCATAAGACAAGATTGTAAGGAAACTATGTATCAAAGAATATATGACATGACGGAGGATAAATGAATTTTCCATCAACAGATACTATACCAATAGAATACTGTTCCAAATGTGGTAAGCAATTAATATCTATAAAAAAGCTAGAATACGATAATGGTTATGATGAAGTAAGTGGGAAAAAGCATTATTGGTTTGAATGTATAATGCGATGTCCATCTATAAGATTATTTAAATTGGGACATACGAGTAAAGATTGGCATTATTTTACCAGAGACCTTCAGCCACATTGGAGTTGATATCCTAAAGATGATTGGGGTATTTAATAAAGGAGAAATAAATGATTACAAAAGTATTAACAAGAGACATGGTAGGACAAAAGATACGCATCTATGTAACCAATGGAAAACGCTACACTGGAATATTAAAGGATTTTGGTGATAACTTTATTCAAGTCAATCCACTCCAGATGAAATTAGGACAGTCAATACGGTTCAATCCTGAGCAAATTATATCTTTTTCAATAGGTGAATAATAGGAGGAAAAATGGAAGGTAAAACAGTTAAATGCCCAATCTGTGGCAATCCTTATATAATTATGCCATATTATGCTGGAGACCAAAGCGCATGTCCTAAATGCAGAAAGGAAGCTAAGAAGAATATGGGATGGAAATAATGACAGAAATAATTGCAGTAGTAGACAGGGTTGAAGAAAAAGAAGCCAATAAGTATAAACTTATAACTAAGACTGGAGATGAGTATACTATAGGCAAAGTTCTCAATGATAGAATCAATGAGTTCCAATCAGGAATAGCAGTTAAACTTACAATGGATTCCTATAATAATTTCCCTTATATTAAGGACTTTGCAAAATGTATTGACCTCACCCCAGAGAAGATAAAGGAACTGTCTAAGCCTGCAAAAAACCCTAGGGATATATCTATTGAAGCACAAGTAGCAGTCAAGGCTATTATAGACTTAATGGCACATAGTATTCCAGTTACACAGGATTTAGAAGAAATGACTATGATTTGGATACGAAATGCCTTGAAGGATGCAACGGAGTGAACTGTCCCAAATGTAACAATCCACTCCAAGCAACCTTTACTGGTATAGAACACGCATGGGTAAACCCAGTACGTGAAGAAACCAAGGATGGCTCACTTCTATTTTGGTATGTCTGTATTAATCCCAAATGCGAGGATGGGAAACATAACTGCCCTACCAGTGAGCCATTTCCGTTTTAAGACAGGAGAAATAAATGGGGAAAATACTGCATAAATACAAGATATCCAATATAGTTTGCCCCTATTGTGGATTTAAGGATGTAAAGATATTTAAGAATGGATTACATTGGTGCTGTGACTGCGGAGCATATTATAAAGGTAGCGACAAATCTATAAAGAATTAGGTATAATAAGTTATGGCTTTAAACCGTATACAAAAGAAAATGCTCAGAGAGGACGGGTTCTTAATTTCCGAGATAAGGGCTTTTAGTGGAGCTACTGGGGGAAATATTGGTGCTGGAGATTCTGAACGGCATATCGTTAAACAGGACGTTACATTCAACTCCAAACCCTTCTTAGCAATGAGGAAAAGCAGAAGACGCTATATCAAAGACCTTAAACAACTTGGCTGGACTGATATGGAAATCAAAACCAAGCTTGTTGAATATTATAGGAAGGGTTCTGGACGTTCACCATTCGACTGGTTGAAGCTAGAATACCAACCTGCACGTAAATTAACCGATTTTCAAGATTCCATACGCAGAAAAATCCGTAGTCGAGTTAGTAGGACATTAGGTAAACTTTATGGCAGAAATCTCAAAACAGCTACCAAAGTACGTACTGCACCTAGAAGACCAGTAGTACCTAATAAACCCAAACTCATTCGTAGGATAAGACGGACACGTTAAATAACTACTGTAATATACGGGAAAGGAGTAACTAGTTTTGGCTTTACGCACTAGAATATTTCCAAAGGATGAACTATACAATAAGTATATTAATGACGGGTTATCTACCACGGATATAGCAGAGTTCTATAGTTGCAGTGTTTGTGCAATTTCACGGAATCTTAAAGACTATAATATACCAATGCGAAAGGGGGCAGACGCAAAATATAGCCCACAGGCACGTATTAAACGCCTTTCTAAACATCAAAATCTAGATATTATACCAAGACAAATATTATATGATGAATACATTAATCAGCATCTAAGCATGAGTCATTTAGCATCTATCCATAACTGTAGTCGTGGCAAAATCAGGCGTTCTCTACGAGTATATAATATTGTTACATCAAATATAAGCCCTAGACACAATATTCCTAAAGATGAACTACTGCATAAATATTGTAACCTACTAGAATCAGTATTAGACATTGCCAATTATTATAATTGCAGTGTTCAAACAATATGTAATAAGTTGCGTAAATATGATATATCAGTTAGACCTTATAAAACATGTAAGAATACCCCTGCATTTAGAAAGAAAATGCGTAGTCACTCAAAATTCCTGAATATACCAAAGGATACTATTTATCAATATTACATAATAGAACAAAAAAGTTACCAAGAAATAGCTAATATATATGGATGTACACACGAAATGATAATACGTTTAGCAGAAGAATATGGCATACAATCACGTAATCCTAAAGAAATGCATACTCGGACAATTAGACAAAGGATAAGTAGTAAAAAAAAGATATTCTACCAAACACCAGAAGGTAAGGAACAACGCAAATTAATAGCAGAAAACACATCTAGGAGAATGTTAGGCAGAACTGGTGAACTTAGTCCATCTTGGATGGGTGGGATTAGTTATTTGCCATATACCCAAAATTTCAATAAACAATTTAAATTGCAAATTCACCAATTATATAATTACACTTGCCAACTATGTGGAAAGGAATACACACTTAATACAAAACCAAAACCCTGCATCCACCATATCAACTATAACAAAACAGACGATAATATTAATAACTATGTACCACTTTGCCATTCGTGTCATGGAAAAACTAATGGAAAGAATAAAAGGATATATTATAATCTACTATTTGATTTATTAAGATTAAATCAAATCCATGTATGGAGTATATATATTGCAAGCTATAATAGGATTTCATATAACTGACCATACCATCCATATATCCAACGGATATACCTGCCCGAATGCACCTTATATAGACTTTATTATTAATGCAGCAACTAATAATATTAGCTTATGTTACCATTTAGACTTTTTTATAAGCCGTTTATTAAAATTAATTCAACTTACAGACAAACAACTCATCCAACTCCATAACACTTCTGAACTTTCAACTCATGGGTATAAGTTTAAGTTCGTACCCAAGAAATTCTTCTCCATTATCAAGGAAGATAAGTTCGTGGTATTGTCTGATGCTTCGCAGTACATGGAACGGTATGACTTATTGGGAGACCCCTTAGAAAAGGCTAAGGAAGCCCAAAAAGTAGGAGTACAGGTTTATAACGCATTAAGCAGGTTGGGATTACACCCAAGCTCATTAGTTTCTCCTATTAGTGCCTTCGATAAAGAGATGTTTTCTAAACTTGATTTGCCTGAATTAGAAGACATACCAGAAGAAGCATCCGAGTATGCTTATAATTGTTGTCATGGGCCTTGGATTGAAGCTTTTCAGAAGGGTAGTTGGGATAAAGTTTATGATCTGGATATAGTCTCAGCCTACCCGTTCCAGCTAACAAAATGCATAGACACTCGTAAGGGAACGTGGCTTAAATCTGATAAATGGGATGAATCTGCATACTACGGATACTGCAAGGGTATAGTAAACATTACAGCAGATTTTTCCCCTATTATCTACTCTAAAACAAATGAAATGAGCTATACGCCAAAAGGTGAATGGGAAACATTCTTGAACAAGAAAGAGATTGAATTCATCCGTAAATATAACATCGGAGATTTTGAGTTAGAATCAGCATGGTATTTTTACCCCACTGAAATAGTTTATCCACTCAAGAAAATGATGGATTGGCTCTATATAAAAAAGGAATCATCAACTGGAATGACACGTAAAATAGTTAAAAGGATAATGTCGGGCACGTGGGGCAGGTGTTTACAGGTAGACTTCGGTGAGGTTGCAGGAGAATTTTTCAATGCATCTTGGGGAAACGAGGTAGAAACAGGAACACGATTAGATGTTGCAAAATTTGTCATAGATAACCAATTAGAGGACTATTTACTCTCCATTGCGGTAGATGGCGTATTAGTTACCAAAGAGGTGAAACTATAAAAACTTTTCTTATCTCCGACACCCACTTTGACCACAAAAATATAATATCCTACTGTAATAGACCATTCCCTAACACAGATATTATGAATGATATGCTCATGGAATTATGGAACAGGAAGGTAAAAGAACAAGATACTATATACCATTTAGGTGATTGGGCATACTGTAGTAATAAACCAGTAATTTACTGGCTAAGTAAAGTGAGTGGTAACAAAATAATGATTCATGGCTCACACGATAAAACTATGCCTCATCCCAATTACCAATCTTGCATATTAAGAACATCCAAACATACTTTTAAACTTATGCATAATCCAGAACGGAATGGATGGCAAGAGTGGATAATACATGGTCATCACCACAATAATCATCCTGATATTTTCCCTTTCATAAATGGAATCAATAAAACTATAAATGTCAGCGTAGAGTTAATAGACTATACCCCCATTGATTTAGATTATTTAGAATCATTAGATATAAACTCCATTAAATACATGAAAAGTATACATTCAAATATAATAAGGTGGTAACTATGAGGAAGATAACTGATAAAAATGACAACCTATTAGCCATAACTGGGAATAGAAAGGAATTTAAGAACGGATGGACTTTCTCTCCATACCAAGATAAACCATTTCTATGGGGATTCGGGCATTTCGATCATGGATACCATGCCCAACCCCATATCCATCGTATACAAAAGAGGTTTTCTGAATATAAAACAATAGAGTTTTTCTATGTAATACAAGGAGCAATATCTATCAATTTATTTGATAACTCTAAGGAATTAATAGAAATATTTACACTTACAGATGGTGAGTTCGTATGTTTTTACGATGGTGGACATGGCATGGATATAATACAAGACAACACACAGGTTATTGAAACAAAAAACGGGCCTTATGTATCAGATATAATTGAAAAGGAACGGTTCTAGACAGCATACTAAGTCTTAGGAACAAACCTATCAAGCACCAATTTACTAACAACTCCCATCGTAGTCATAAATACAAACAAGACAATACTCTTTATTATGGAGTCAGATATACTATTTGATAATATCTGTACTCCTGAATACGATACCATCCCGTTCCCTGCCATTATCCCACTTGTTTTAACGTGTGTAAGAATATTTTTCATAAGTAGATATTATATCTAACAACATCTACTTATGCAACCATTCATCTATAATTTGCCATATTTAATCGTGACCATATTGTTGATATCACCGACATGATAGGATTTTAATCGTATAGAGTTTCCTCTACACCATTTTGCTGATATGCGTAAAATGGTTAATTACTAACTTATTTTCTCTATCCCCACCACACTTCCCAACCATCTCCTTCTTGTGTCACAACTGATTTCTTACCTTGTTTAATAAGGTCATCCTTAATCAATTCTGCTAATTTTCGAGATGGTCGTTTACAAAATAATGTATACTCCGAAAGATTAATAACAGACCTTTTTAAAGGGTCATATATAGCCTCAAAATAAACATTCTCATCCATTAGTTTGCCCTCTTTATTTGCAATACGGTCAAATATACCAAGCACTCTAATATTTCAGAATCAACATCTCTATGTAAAAACGAGCGTTCTGCCTTTGATATCAACTCTTCCTCTGTCATTTCAAATAGCTTCTGTCTCATTTCCATATTCTTCTCTCCTATATATTTTTCTACTAATATTCATCTTCTTCCGAGACTTTATTTTCCTTATATTTACCGCCATTGGGCGTAACACAGTAATTACCTTTTTATCCCTTGAATCATAGACAATCCTAATTGATCTAACTAATCCATCTGAGAATACCACATCCCAAATTTCACGACCACGTTTCTGTGTTTCTTCCTTTTCTAATATAGCCATTTTATTTTCTATCTGGTCATATATATAATCATAGTCTTTATCAGTAACCAAAACATTGTACCTTTCCTTCATCATATCTTCGAAATGTCGATTATACCTACTATGCATAATTACTTTCCACAATCACAAACCTGAGACTTATCTTGTTTCTCAAATATTTTAATTTGGGGCTGATCTTCATACATGGTAGAACTACCAAATACTAATTTATATCCATCTATACCCTGTGAATAATATAATCTAGCCAACATCGAATCATTATATTGGGCATCCGTAAAATCATTTTTACCTGCTAATATGGGAATAGCATAAAATTTATGTTTAGCCATTTGATAATCTATTAATACATACTTACAATGTAACTTATCTATAATTGTATTAGCTTCCGCAGTTGTTTGGGAAATCAAAAATCTTGCAACATTATCAGTATTTCCCCCACCAGGATGGCAAGGAACACCCCTATGTGATTCACGTGCTATCCAATATCCATAATCCCACCATGAAATAACACCATACTCTTGAGACGTGTTCTCACTAAGATAATCTAACGCTTCTATCCATGCTTTGGTCAACGCATATGGATGAGTATGTGCCGTTTTCTCTGATATTACAAAATTAGGAACTATTGTTGTTGAAATAATTGTTATCACACCCACTATAAGTACAACTGGATGATAATATCTATCTGATTGTCCTTTCTTAATTTCTTTCAGGGTATGCTTACGCCATCCCACTTTGTTAATTACATAATAAAACATAAACCCACTTAATAAGGATAAATTGATAGCTAAATAATAACCATATCTACGTTGAAACATTGTAATAACCAAGATTGCGATAGACCAAATCAAGAATAATAGCCTTTCTTGTTTTGATTCAGTTTTAAAACACAGTATTATTAATCCTATCACTCCCGTTATAGCTACAATAGCAAAACATCCCCACACCACTCCAAATGTAAACTCTCCATAAGGAAATAATATTGGCTGAACCTCTGAAATAGTATTACCCAAAGAAGTTTGTGATGAACCAACTGAACCAAGAAGACCTAATAATTCTTTATAAGCAAATGTTACTGTGTCTCCAAATACAAGATAAAGAATCCCTAAACTCACCACACCTACACCACCTATACCAATCACAAACCAATATGGCTTAAAGTTTAACGCGACCTTCTCTATAGCTTGTAATAAAATTGGAACTAATACAGTACACCCATAAAATAAAACATACTTAGTCTCACTCCCCCTAAATAAAACAAACATAACAAACGAAACTAGGAATAAAATAAATGCTATTAATGTTAAATTCTTTATTGATTGACCACTAAACCTAAAAATAATAGATTGCCATATCACAAATACAAGTAACATTAATGCAAATATAGGAGCACCAGCCCAATTAAAATATTGTAAACCTAAAAATAATCCAGCAGGAAATGCCCATAACCAATGTTTCTTAATAGACATAATACAAAACATAAATATCATACAAGCAAGGAATATCTCCATAACATGTTGGTCACAAAAACCTAATGATGTACGCCCAAATATCTCCCCCTGAATTACCGATAAAGTACATGCTCCAATCAATCCAACCCATTTATTCCAAAGCATCCAACCAATAAAAAGCACAGGAATAAGTGTTAGAAGAAAAATAACTGGGGGTATATAAAATCCTACTTGATCTACTGTAAACCCACCAACTTTTGCAACTGTAGCAATTAAAAATCCCCACAACGGTCTCTGATTTACACCTTGTCCACTAGGCCAATCCAATAAATCATTCCATGTCTGAACATTTGGATAGTTAGTATATGTATAATCAGCACACATTAGATGATAATATGCATCAACATCCGTAAACGCTAAACCATTTTGGGTAAGCTCTTCATGTTGTATTCCAATTCTTAACCATGCTGATATTGCAATAAAAACTAGAAAAATTAACCAAAAAATTACACTTTTGCCACTTATCAGCCTTTTTTTAGGGGTCAAAATTGGTTTGCCTACCGATTGATTACATTTATATTTTTTAGACATAACTTATTTATCCTACATGCCAAATACAAGTCATTCTATAACCTCATCAACATCTCCATTGGAGTAAATTAAGTAAAACGGTTTCTTTTGTTTTTCATCAGATAATATCCAACCATACCTATATTTTTCTTTAAGGTAAACATCATGTTCTACAAGCCTCGCAGTTATTCTTGCATATTCTAAGGTTTCTATTGGTACACCCGTCATTTAATGCACCTTCTCATATATTACAGCATCACCAGACCTGAAAACCTCTCTAACTTGGTGGCAATAAGCTGCATGATTATCGCTAGAATTATATCCCACGAAACATAAAAGACCATCCCTCACGCCTAATGGCAATGATGTCCTTAGCCCAACATCAGTAGGCTCTATATACCTTTCATGCCTTGTATTCCAGCTTGTTAAAAATATATACCCATCATCAACTCTATTAATTGCATGGATTGTGAGTAACCTATCTTCCCGACCAAGGATTATCCACGTATCTGGCAATAACTCCATATACCCATTTAAAAGAAACACTGCATTTGAGTCACCCATAATCTTTTTAGATTGGTCACTTTTATTTATAATCCAATCAGCACAATTAATATCATCCTGCGTGGCTATTCCCGTAAGTCCAGTCCTTTCCGCACTCAACGCCCACGAAAACGGTGTTATCACCCTAGAGGTATCTTTTGTATCGGTAACCCAAAACCACAGACCAGATGTGAATACAAAATATACCAACAAAATAGAAACTACAATAAGTGAAGTATTTTTAGTCATCGCTACCCTTAATAATATTAATATTTGATGGAGTTACTACCCTTCGTTCTCGCCTAGCTGTATCAAATCCTAAGTTATACAATGCTACCCCCAAGATTGCAGACCATTCAGCATTAGTCATTCCGCTAGTTTTTGGATTAGTATGCAACCACTCCAATACATCATAACCTAAATTAGTAATGTCTGGGGTAGCTATAAAGAACCTGTCTGGTGATTTAATAATATCAATTGTTTCCTTAATTGTGTTAACAGGCATATAATTCTTAGAAACTATTTCATATTTCCTTTTTGGCATCTTAATCCTCCTACAAACTCGCATCCCAATACAAACAATGGCGCAATAAACAATAACGAGAAGTGATAATACCTGCTCATATTTATTATTATTGAAATAGACGGAATCAATATGCACAGTAGTAATAGCACTAGCGAGCCACCTACCAACCCTAAATACTCATTAGGAACTTTATATTTACGCAACAATTGAATGCCCCCAAGCAAAATCATAAACTGCGTAAGATACTGGAGAATACGAAACAGTTTCCCATCCCAAGGTGAATCCACAAAATCAGCACCAACGCCTAATTTAACAAGTGTTGGACTTTTCTCTATTCTTTGTTCTAATGAGCCAGTAATATCGGCTTTAGCTACTGGCTCTTTTACTACCATAATCCCTTCATGTGACCCCTTAACTATCTCAGTCTTATCTGATTGCGGTAATGGCAAATATGACGCAGCTACATTATAAATACTTCTCCATGCACTCCCATTCGCTGCGTATGAGTGATAAAAATAAAAAGTGCACATTCCTATCAACAAGCTCAACCCAATAACAACGATATGCGTTTTCTTGACACTCCACCATTTTATTAAATAAGCTATCAATCTGAATCCAAACACGCATAGATAGAAACATATCCCCAAAATACCAACCGTGTAATGCGACATTATCTGCAACGCCAACGTCCCAGATATCACTGGCAATTTCCAGTACCATTTCCAGTCGCTTAGTAGCGCATAAATGCCAATTACCCAGAACAACTCTGCTACCATTGATTTTACTATTTGGGCAATCTCTAGCGAAAAGATAGGCACTATCATAAAGAATATGGTAGAGAAAAATGCTTTCTTCCAACCAAATAGCTTCTTAAACGTAGCGAATAATACAACTGGTACACACGCAAGGAATATCGGCATAATAGCTTTTATGACCCATAGCACCTCTAATCCAGTCAGTTTGGATATCATGGGAACTAGTAAACCTATCACAATAGACGAATTGCTTGAATCTGGATACGTAATATCCCATGCCTGTTTTGCATTTAGTTGAGCAAAGTAAAATTCTGTATGTATATCAGAACCAACTACATCTAACCCCATCATCGTAGTCTGGTAAAGCAACCCTAACGACATACCGAATATGTAAAAATAAATTACCTTACCCTTAATTTTATCTTTCGCCACCAGAATTATGACAGTAGCAATTACACCAATTAAGATTAAGGGACTTATTACAGTCCCTAATTGAGCACCAATCGCCATTAATATTGGCAGGAATAAAGCAAAACTAATTGCCTTTTTCACTTTTTATTATCTCCATCAGCATCTTTTCAATCCTATCCAATCTTTCATCCTGTACTTCTAATTTTTTAGAAATAGGATTATCCCCATGTTTCCAAAACTGCTCCGCCCAGAACGCAAAGTTAGATGGTGTAAACAACTTATATTCTACTAATAATACAATGACAGCCAGCACAGCTATAATAACAAGGAATAGCGCAAATGATACATCCCACCCCATACGGGCAGTCCAAGGTTGCACCCACGTAACATATGCCATAGGGACAATCATTGCCGTATTAAACAATGAAAGGTACATAGTAGCATTACTTACGGTGTTGCGTAATGCACCCCACCAGATACCAATATTATGCTGTTTGGTTAAAGCCTCACTTATTTTTATCATTCTTTTTTGACTCAATCTGCTCTAAATCCCAACACTTCTTATACAACGGGCAATCCTCTACGCACCTTTCGCCACTGGACATAATGCACATCACTATAGTATCCTGTTTTTTCATATTATCACCCCTTAAATATCTCTCATGTATTTTCCCATGTAACATACCACCAGAGCACATACAACAGACATAAATAAGCTATTCAATGTCAGTATAACAATTAATAACGCCACTGTTGGTTCATATGAACCATTCATGTTACATGCCATAACAGCCATCATTATCAAAGTCATACCAAAACACAAAATTGATGTCCCCCATGCGCCAAAATAAGCTATATATTTCACAATTTAACCTCAACCAAATATCCATATTCCGACCATTCTTTCCATACATCACTCGTTATTTTAGTTAATTTTATCATCGACTTTGGGAAAAATTCATTTACAAGGGATACATAATCACGATACCAAAGACCGTCTTTATAATATTCTTCCCACCCAACACCATCCAGATGCCTTTCAAGAAATATCACAGCTTTTGATGTCATGCGTTTAATATTATTCATGATATCAACTATCTTATCCTTGCCTATATAAATCAACACAGCATCAGTAAAAGTAACATCAAAATACTTATCGGCAAATCCCATTTTATCCATCGACATATTATAAAAATGAATATTGTTGCACATCCTCAACTCATACATCGCACGATTAATTGCGCTTTCATTTATATCCACACCAACTATCTTGGCTCTAGGCAACTTCTCATTTAGTATAGCTATATTGGGGGCAGAAGCACACCCTATCTCTAGTATAGTATCAGGATTATACTTAACAATGGCATTTGTTAATAACTCACGATGGGGGTGTTCCCTTGAATTCCAATATCCATCAACCCAATTCGTCTGCGAGAAATGCCAATCCTTGCCATTTGTTCGTTTACTCCAGTATTTTTCCCAGTCACCTGTACGATGTGGCTTGAACTTAAAATATATATCTAGTGCCTTTTTATATAGATTCTGTATCATCTAGAAATGCCTTCTTTATATAATCAGGAATGGGTGTTACTTCACTCTTACTTCTACTTAATTCATTATACAAGTCCATCATCTCCAACATAACTTCCAAAGACTTAACTAGCAATCGTTTTTGATACGCTGTAATTTCGTATGCAGTAGAAATATCGTAGTCAATCCCATCAAAATCACCATGTTTTGTCCAATAAAACCTTACGGGGCAGTTTATTTTAATTACCTTCCCGTATAACTTGCTGCGTTCAACCATCGCCACCATTTTTTTCTTCATCTAAAAAACTCCTTTATTGAATCACAAACATATTTGACTTGGCTATCAGTAAGCTCTGGATACATAGGTAAAGATAATACTCGCTCTGCAATTGTTTCAGCCATAGGGGTCTTATATTTACCTAGCCTTAATGCTTTCTGTTTAACAAACGGTGTTTTCCAATGAATTAAAATCTCTATCTTTTTATGTTCAAGAAATTTAACTAACTCATCCCTATCCTCAACCATGATAGGATAATTCTGAAATACGTCATAATATCCGCTTGTCTCTGGTGGTGACGGCAATGTTGCTACTGGTAATTTATTTAGTCCATTACTATATAACTCAGCTATTTCCCTCCTCCTCGCAATCCACCCTTCCACATACTGCATTTTATAATTCAAAATGGCAGCGTGGACATTATCAAGCCTAGAATTCTGCCCATAAAGAACAACCTGCTCCTCACCCTTTACCCTTCCATAATCCCTCATTGCTTTCAGTTTGTTATAGTAATTCTCGTTATCCGTAACCACGATTCCAGCATCACCGATTGTTCCAAGCAACTTGGCAGGGAAGAAGCTAAAGCATCCAGTTGAACCCCACGTTCCTGCACATTTACCCTTGTAAGTAGCACACAATGCCTGTGCTGCATCTTCTATTACATAGAGTTTATATTTCTCGGCAAGCTCCATTACCTTATCCATATTGCAACATCTACCATTCAAATGTACTGGCAATATAGCTACCGTTTTGTTCGTGATAGCCTTCTCTATCTTTGTAACATCCAAGTTGTGGTCTCTACCAACATCAACCAACACTGGCTTACCACCAGCATCTACTATAGCATCCAGCGAAGCCAAAAATGTATGGGCAGGAACTATAACCTCATCATCTTTTTGCAAATGGACTAACCTAAATGATAAACGCAGGGCATCCGTACAGGAATTAACCCCAACAGCATACTTAGACCCTATCATCTCGGCAAAGTCATGCTCAAATTTTTCTACATCACCTCGTAATATATAGTCGCCCCCATCCATCACTCGCTTAATTTCTTTTAGTATGTCATCGCCATATAGTTTGCTTTGAATTTTGTAGTTAACATAAGGTACTTTCCAATTAGCCATTCAATACTCCTTTTATTTTATTTGCTATACTTTCCGCATCCAATCCATTCAATTTTCTTAGATACTCTTGGCTACCTACTTCTTTACAGAACTTATCTTGCAAACCTATTCTTACTACCCTAGTATTTAATCCCATATCCGATAATGCTTCTAATACAGCAGAGCCTAATCCGCCACTTAAATTATGTTCCTCAACTGTCAAGATTGTTCTTAAATTTGGCATATTCTTTAACCAAGATAAATCTAATGGTTTGATGAATAAAACCCTACAAACAATAATCTTTTTATCAGTTTTTATAGTTTCTACTGCCTCCACTGCCTCTATAGTTATTCCGCCAGTGGATAAAACAACTATTTCTTCATCGCCCATTAAGCATTGTAAATCTGAATTTATATCATTACTACCCTGCAAACGTAGGTAACAAGGTGTTTTATTGTCACATATCCACTGCATATATACATTAACATCATCTCTACCTGATGGACTTATCACTGTCATATTAGGCAAAGCCCTCATTACTGCTATATCCTCAGTGGCATGATGAGAACTACCTAACGTTCCATAATAAAGCCCTGCACCAGAATTGACTATCTTTACATCCAAGTTATGATAACACACATCATTTCGTATCTGTTCCAAGCATCGAAGTGTAGGGAAGTTGCCAAGTGAATAGCAGAATACTTTTTTACCTTGCATGGCAAGTCCCGCTGCTATACCTATCATAGATTGCTCTGCTATTCCTACGTTTATAAATCTATCAAGAAATTCTTGCTGAAATGGCTCAACAAGATTATACCCAACATCTGCCACTAATAGATAGATGTTTTTATTGATACGAGCTTGCTTAATAAGTTCTTGAATAAAGGCTTTACGCATTTTATATATCCTTCATCCTTTTCTTCATATCACATACTACCCAAGCAGAAAACACTGATATAAATAAACAGATTGGAATTGATATGGTTCGCAATATACCTTCTATTGGATCATACTGCGTGTTTATATTGCAAGTAAGAGTAGCAAGCATTATCACAGTTATCATTAAACTTAATATTGAAAGACCCCAAGCACCATAATAAGCTATATATTTCATTGCAACTCGCTTAACGCCATCTTTAATTCTTCATCATTAGGATACTTGTAATGCCAATCCATGCGGTTTTCAATGAATGATACACCTTTTCCCTTCACTGTATGAGCCACAACACATTTGGGCATCCTGAAGTGATGGTTACGCAAATGGTTTAGTGTTGCACTTAATCTTGACACATTATTACCACTTGTGGTTTTAACCATCCAACCAAATGCTTCAAATTTAGCTCGCAAGTTATCGTTGCATTTACTAAAACTCTGCAACTTGTTATTATCTATAATCACAATTAAGTTATCTAACTTCTGCTCACTTGCAAATCGTGTTGCTTCCCATACTGAACCTTCATTAGTTTCTCCATCACCCATTAAAACAAAGATTCTACCTTTATGTACCATCGCCATTCCACATCCTATTGCTAATCCATGCCCTAGAGAGCCAGTTGAAACTTCAACTCCTGCTATTCCGAATGTAACATGCCCACCCAACATCTCCCCATTTTGTGAATAGAAATCCAAATCAGGTTGTTTGATACAATTCCTACCAATTCTGCCTTTGCCTGAATGATATAATGCTGAATACACAGCACTTGCACAGTGTCCTTTACTTATTATTAACTTATCATCTTTCTGTAGTATCTCATTATAAAGTACTGCTAATATATCAGCACAAGATAATGCAGAGCCGATATGTGAAGATTTAGCATCGTGGCACATTTTCAAAGATGAAATACGGATTTGTTTAGCAAGTTCTTCAGTGTTCAACTGTATCTTCCATCCTCATAAACTACTCTACCCAAATACAAGTCGTTACGCCAATGCCCTTGTTCTTTCTGGTGTGCCAATACACAGTTCTTATCACAATATTTACGATTCCTAAAAGCACATTCATGTTCATTAGGCTTACGAACTAACTCTTTATCACAATACCTGCACTTACCTGACATCAAGACCTCGCTCAAACCCAAATACCTTGTACCAGTCACAGAATCGCTTTAAACCTTCTTCTATAGGTACAAGCGGTGTCCAACCATATATTTCTTTCGCTCTCGTAGCATCCCCACACAACCTCTCCACTTCTGCCATCCTCTTTTCGACATGAACTGGTTTGATATCCTTTCCACACGCTTTAATTATCATTTCTGCCAATTCTTTTATTGAATAGTCAACCCCTGTAGCAAAGTTGACAGGTTCATGAACCAATCCATGATGATTCAAAACCAAATCATAAGCTCTTACTATATCATCTATAAAAACATACTCGCGTCTTTGTAGCCCATCACCATAAATCATTGGTGGAATATTATTTAAAACCCTGCGTGTAAATAGTGAGATTACTGCACCATAACCAATATCCCTTTGTCTCTGACCAAATATATTGAATGGTCTCATAATGACAATATCCATGCCATATGTAGTTTGATATGCAGAACACATTCTATCAGCAGCTATCTTAGATGCACCATATGGATGTGGAGCAGAAAGTTCATGTTTTTCCGTCATTGGAACAAATTTAGCTGATCCATATACCTCACTTGAAGATGCATAAATTACTCTTTTTACGTCATAAAATCTAGCAAGTTCAAGGATATTCTGAGTACCACTCACATTAATATCCCAAGTCAATTCAGGTTCTATATATGATCGGTCTACATGTATTTGGGCAGCTAAATGAAAAACAACATCTACTCCAACAATCACTTTTTCAAGTAATACTTTATCTCTTATATCACCCTTTATTAATTTAAAATTCCTATAATCTAAGAGGTGTTTAATATTATCTAGTGAACCTGAAAGAAAATTATCATAACAAAGAATCGTATGCTCTTCCTTAGTATATTTTTCACACAAATGGCTTCCGCAAAAACCTGCTCCGCCAGTTATAAGAATCCTCATCTTATACTTCTTCCTTTATAATGACATTCCCTAGAACAATATTGACCTCTTCTTACCCCTTTTTCATTTAACCTATACAATGGAGCGTGAAATTCTATCCCACAAGTCTTGCATCTTCTAATCTCACCACAGCTATTACTATGCAAAGAACTATGTCTACCGAATTTCATTTTTTCTAAATTTGGTTCAGTATCATCCAATTTATTCATATTTCTATGATGTATAACATATCCATCTTCAACTACGTCATTATGATATGTTTCGTATGCAATAACAGCCCTATTAACATATCCATCAACGGTAGCACGATGATGCCAAGGAGCATATACTATAAATCTACCATCCCTACCTATAAAACCATCATTAAAGTTTTCCAAAGACCAAGGATGATAAATACGCTTAAATCTACCATACTCATCACGTACGGATGGTTCACATACTTTAAAACTATCAATTCCCAATAATCTACCTCCTATTTATTCTTCTACTGGAAGCGTAATCTGTAAATCATCTTCAGAAAGAGGAGCAGTACGCACTACTTCTCCAGTATCATTTCTAACATATCTTTTAACCTGCTCTTTAAAATCTTTAGTTAATGTGCAATTAACCTTACGGGTAGCTTTGCCACGATTAAGCCTAGAACGATTTATATTAACAGTCTCTTCATGCCTAGCTATCTCAGCTTTCTTCTCAATTTGATATGCTTTTATGTCATCATCAATCTCTGACATAGAGTTTAATGCGCTAACTATTTTCATGGCTAGCTCAAGTTTAATACCCTCAACGACTTCGCTGTTATACTTAATTTTTGCAGCACTAATAACATCCTGATACCCATCTATCTCCTCTTTCCTCTGTGCTATATAATCCTTAATATCTGCTAATGATTCAGTAATAGCATTCATTGCAACCATCATATCCTTAGAACATTGCAACTTTTCCTTATCGTTTAATGCTACATCTATTTGAATTTCTGTCTGAATTTCCATTATACTATTCTTCATAAATACTCCTAGACATTTTATTTTCATTTAGTATAACACATTTTACTCCACGTGTCACAATTCCAATATACCCTCTCTCGTAAAACACCACATCAATTACCTCTACTTTTTGCCCATTATATATTATCTGTTCACCTACCATCATGTATACCTTATTAGGATTAGATAAATATATCTTTTTTATACCAATAGAACCATCAAACTGTTTATCCCTCACAAAAATATACGACTTATCCATTCTTGCATTTACTCAATACCATCTTTTTGATATAAAAATTAATACTATATACTATTACCTATCCTTATAATCAATAACTCCATTTTCTTCAGCCCAACTATACCATCCCCTTAATTGCTTCAATTCTTCTATCATCTGTTCCCTTTTATCATTCTTAATTCTTCCATCAATAATATCATGACATCTGCCACACCCATATCCTATATTCCTTGGATCATTATAAATATCACGCATGTAACCCCATCTACCGCCCATTCCCCTATGTTTTATATGAATACGTTCTACGCCTCGAATATCAAAGGTTTTATGACATAATTGACATGAATCTAGATAAATTAATTTTCTAGATTCCCTTATCTCTCGTAATTTCTTCTTACTAATCTTATTAATAGGTATACGCTTCATATCTTAATCCATATGTTCCATTCCATTACAAGGATTCCTACCACTAATAAATAGAGCAAACTTTTTATTTCCATCACCATGCCACCTATTTAAAAACTCTTGTTCTGTAAGCCATGTCTTATTAAAAGATAATGGGTCATTAAAATACACTTTCCCTTCATCAATCCCAATAACAATTGAATAATGACCATAATCTTCCGTCTCTTCCCACTCTAATTCAGTTAAATTATTCTCTGCCCATGCTTGGATAAGAATAATGACAGGTTCTTTTTTAGAAATATGCCGTTTAATTTTGCCCAAAGAGCAATTACTCTCAGACTTAACTTTAAAACCATATCCTCTAGCAATATTAGCCATCTTGTTACCTGGAAGACCATATCTTTTGTGACAATTTATTTTTCGTAGAAGCTTATAATAAGGTACTTCTACACCGTAATAAGCCATCACAAGTTGTAAAGATTTAGTGCCACAATCATATGTGAAAGATTGAGTACCAGATGGCATATCAATCAATTAAAACCTCCGAATAAAACAGATATGATTAATAAAAATCCCCCTCCGTTAAGACGCTTGGCAACTCATTGGAGGGGAATTACCACCACCACACATAATATAACATGTTATATATTGTTTGTCAATAAACTTAACTCTTCCTACTACCAATAAGTTTAGCCTCAGTTATTTCAAAACCATGCGGTACTTGCTCATTAAGTTTTTCCCTTGCGATATTAGGATTAATAGCGTTAACCATTTCAACTAAAGTACGTAGTGGTAATTTATTTACACTATTAATAAGTTTAACTTCAAATACATAGATCACTTCGCAATACTCCTATAAACTTCTTCATAGTCTTTTACTTTCTCTGTAATTGAAAGGTTCTTACGGATATAATCCTGCCCATTTTGGACTAGTATTTTATTCAATGTTTGATTATCTAATACTTGCTCTATATCGTCAACTATATCAGCCATATCCCAATCAGATACTAATCCACATTTCATCTTCGCTACATCTTCTGCACTTCCAGTTCCATCAGTAACTATAATAGTAACATTACACATCAATGCTTCTAATGCAGCAAATGGTAAACCCTGTTCTGCCCTTGATGGAAACACACATACATCACAATCAACTAAATATTCAAGTTTATCTCTTCCACTAATATATCCAGTATAAAAAACCCTATTTTCTATCCCCAATTTACAAACTAAATCTTCTAACTCTTTCTTAAAACCCATATCAGTTCCAGCCAATACTAATAACACATCCTTTTGTTCATTGATTTTGGCAAAGGACTCTACTAGAAAGTCTAACCCTTTGATGCGGTCAAACCCACCCAAAAACCCCACAATCCGCCTATTGGAAGGGATTCCGTTCTTTTTCTTAAATTCACCTTTGGGTGGAAAATTATCAAAGATAGACAAATCATAAGGGCAAGGAATAATCTTAATATTTTCCTCTTTAACCCCTGCTCGTAGATATTCTTTCTTGCCTACTTCTGTTTCTGCTATACACATAGAAGCACCACGTACTATTTTGTTTGCAAATAAGAAATCAAAAGTTCGTAATATCAGTTTATGCAACCATGAACCTTGAATGGGAAATCCGTGAGCATCTACTATATAAGGAATATTATATTTATTACATTGCTCGTAAGCCACTATATTCTGCCATGTACGACATCCCTGCATATGGACTACATCTATATCTTCGGTAAATACTCCCTTACGCCAATTTATATGAGGCTTAGTAATATGAAATCCCATTAATGTAATAAGCGTTTTAAATGGCATTAACCATACATGCTTACTATTCTGGTTTAAACCACTATACGCCTCATTTACATCAAATTGGTAATCACTTGTAAATACCCCGATATTATGCCCACGTTTATCTAATTCTTTTATTAAATTCTTGGTTATTACAAATCCACCTCCACCACTCTTGGGTGTAAAACGAGGAGATACCATAAGTATTTTCATTACTTCCCCCACTCATCCTTATGATTTACTCTATCTTGTATCTTCAACATAATATTTACCCATTTCTTAATAAACACTAAAAATATAATTGCAATAAGGATTAAACAAATAAAAGCAATCCCAAATATTTCTAATACAGTCATCTTTTTAATCTCAATACAATATCCTCATAATCAGATGGCCTCCATACATAAACAGAGTGACAACATTGTTTTAGTGTACCAAACCACATCTTTTGCTCTTTTGTCATTTTACCATCTTCTGATTTTAATTCAGCCACAATGAAGTCCCTTTTATCTTTATTTGCCAAAATTAAATCGAGCCATCCTTTGCCATCTGCCCCTACTGGTGTTATCCAATCACCATTACTTTTTCGTGCTTTGCGAAAATGAGCTACCTTATAACCATAAGTATGTGCCAAATCAATAACAGTTCTTTGGAATGATTCTTCAGATACTTTAAGTTTATTTTCTTTCACCATATATATCCTTCATCATATCGTTTACCGCTATTACTTCCGCTAATACACTTGGACTAGATATATACCCATCCTCATCTTCAATAAACGCTTTACATAATGCTTTTGTATCTTTTGGCAAACACGATCCTCCATATGCCAACCCATGCTTTGTACCATAAATCCCAATTCTTGCATCCTTAGAAGTAATCTCTGCTACTAAATTAGAGTTTATATCTAGTTTCTTACATATTTCTCCAATTTCATTCCAATAAGAAATCTTGGTTGCGAGCATACAATTAGCAGCATACTTGCACATCTCAGCAGTTTTTAAATCCGTTCTGTATATTGGAGCACCTATTGGTTTATAGATTTCTTCCAATACATCCCCTGACTTCTTATCTAATTCCCCAATAACAATCCTTTCCTTGCACCAAAAATCACGTTTGAATCTCGTGTCATCAGTCCAAGAGGTATTAATTTCCGTCAAAAATTCGGGGTTCATACATAATCCAAAATTAATCTTTGCTTCTTTTAATATAGGTAATACAACATTCTCACAAGTCAAAGATATTACCGTACTCTTAACAACAACAAGATACCACAATTGTCTTGATTTAAGAACTCTAGTAATCTCATTGACCGCATATTTTAGATATGATAAATCTATTCCATCGTTATATGGAGTAGGCACACAAATAAAACACAAATCTGTAGATAAAATAGCCTCTGTTATAGAAAATGCTACCTTTTCCCCCTTATCTTGCAACATTTCTAATTTGTCCTTACTTACGTCATAATATATAACATCATGTCCTAACTGTGATAAACCACATCCAGTACCTTGCCCCACTACCCCAGAACCAATTATTGCTATTTTCAATGGGATTTCCCCCTTACCTTAATACCCTTCTTTCTTAATTCATTAGTCTTTTCTTTAGAACACTTCATACAGTAAAACTTAGGTTCACTATTAGACTTATCATAATTAGGTGCTTTTACTAACCTCCACAATGGTGCTACCTCACCGCAATTATCACAAGTACCACTATCTTTGAAGTTCCATAACTCTACTGCATATGATGTAAATATAAAACGGTCTACCCAGAAAAATATACTAGCACCAATAATATTAGCCATAGTAGCCCCTGCCCAACTTTCAGGAGTACCCCATATAGGAGAACCTTGAAATAACGCCACCATCGGACTTAAAATAGGGGTGCTTAACTGCCATCTCCCTGCATAAAGCAAAAATTTACGAATCACTTCCCTTCCCCATACATACTAACCCATTTTTTACCCTCCACATCATACACCATCCCTTCCTTTGTTTTATTTACAACCAATTTAATTGCCTTTTTAACATTAGCCACACCCATCGCATCTATTATTTCTTTTGCACTATCTATTGCTACACTCTCATCATCTGCTAACTTACCAATCTGATATCCAGTTTTATACTCAGTAATCCGATATTGGTCATCATAAATTGATGAAAATAACCTTATCCCTTTATATACATATTCATTAATTTCTTCAGGGATAAATATACCACTATTTAGTCTTAAATGGCATCTCGTATCATTTTTCACTTTTTTATCACCCCCAAACCTGTGAAAAACACCTCTTTATATCTACAACCTACATTATTTGCAAATTCCCTAAACGCACCATTATCATTAATATCATGTGAAATCAATAACCCTTTTCGCGGTATTTTACACCACACTTCTTCATACTCAAATTTCATATTATCATAACTATGTTCACTATCATGTATAAATATATCTATATTATCTAAGCTTCTAATTAATGTAGGCAACACATCAACACTTTTACCTTCCATTAATTTCCAATTGCTTCTTAGGTATTTAGGAACTGCAAATCCAGTCTCAACAACATTCTTAGCTTCAGTTAAAGCGTAATTAGGATAATCAATAGAATATAACGTACCCTTCCTATTATCTACTATTGCTTGAAGTATATAAGAGGAGGAAACACCTGCCGATACACCTGTTTCTACTACAGTAGTTGGCTCAAATAATCTTACTAAAACATAAAGTAAATCAGGAAAAGCAATTTGACCATAGTTATTATCTCCCAAATTAGACTTTAACTCACTATGAAACCAAGGATTACAATTTCTAATAATATCAAGCAATGGATTAATAACATGTGTATCAACTTTTAACCATTCCAAAAGAGCATATAATTGATAATCTAATGCTATATTCTTGCCATATGTAATATACATACCTACACTTAATGGGCTTATTAACCCAATCCTCAATCCTTCTTTGAGCATTTGTATATCTTCTCCTGTTGCTTAATACCTTTACGTATAATCTTTATAGGAATATCATACTTCTTAGAAAAACGACTTACTTTACTCACTTAATTAATCCCCACAACATTTTATATTCGCTATGTATCACAATAACTACAAATACTAAAATGAATAATATAACATCAATACCAAGTGCCTGTAATGGAGTAAACCCACCAATATATTTTTCAAATACACCAAAACACGAGTTGCATGTATCATACTCAACTTTATTAAACAACATCCAAATATTATTAGTAGCAAATCCCATACTTAACGGGAGCACTAAAATAATTGCCACAAAAGAAGGAAATATCTGTAATATTAATAACACACTTGCAAGTATTTCAACCCAAGGTAATATATAAGTTAGAACACCCTTCTCTATATCAGTAAAACCATAAATAGGGCTTAAATTAGACATGAACTCTAATTGGTCAGGCACACCCATAAACAACTTACCAATTCCTGACAATAATAAGATTAATCCAAGTAGCATGCAAGCTATTACACCAATCTTATACCGCAACTATGTCACCTTTCTAGATAACCCCATCATTTTCACATGTGGATTATTTCCATGAGCACTCATCCCATCATCTGAACGCATTTTATGAGTTGATTTGCGGTTCAAATCACCAGCTTTCCTATCTCTATTTTGTGAATTATTTCCCGACTTCTTACTCAAATTCTACTCCTTAAATATTTTAATGGATATTGTATCCAAAACCGCATAAAAGCTCTAGGATAATCTGGATAATATTTTCTAAATTTAGAAATCATTTTGAAATCATGTATATATAATTTCCACCTATGCCCAAATCCCATCTTTGAAGGCCACACTGTATATTTAGTACAGACATCTGTGAGATTATACATTAACCCCCTAATACCCATCTCAAGCCATAATTTATATTCATCTATATTCCATAATCCTTGTACCTGCTCATACCCACCAACTGCCATTGCTTTAGCTCTACGATACATAACTGCCGAATGGCAATATGGATTCTCTTTTAAAATAGTCTTACGTATTTCATCATCATATATTGGATATTTCTTAACTCCAGCGCATGTATTATCCGCATATACACGGCTAATCTGTGTCCCAATTATGTCAAAATTCTTTTCTAAATCAAGAAAAGCAACCTGTTTACTCAGTTTATATCTATCACACCATATATCGTCATCATCTAATATAGCTATATACTCACCCTTTGCTTCCCTTAAAGCAAGATTACGAGCATCCGCAAGCGGAACTCCACCATGAGTTAAATACACCAATCTATCATCCTTAAACTCATCTACCACAACCTTTGCCCCACCTCCACCATTATCCACTATTATTATTTCAAAATCCTTAAAATCCTGTCCTAATATGCTCTGTATAGCACGTTTTAGAAAAACTGGCTTATCTTTCGTGATAATATTTATAGAAACTTTAACCATTATTCCACCAACCTTTTTAATTGTATTCCTTTACCATAACATGCTTTTAAATGCCTATAAAAATTAGCTGAACCAGTCAATTTTCTACTCTTAGTACGTATTGCCAGTTGCTTCTTAGTATAAAACATAGGAAATTTACATCCGCAATTCTCGCAGATATAAGTTTCCTTATCTTTATCAACTGTATAAGAAGGATATAAAGATATCATTTACTTACCATCTTTTTTATTCCACACTAATTTATGTATTAACCAATGTAATGCACAAAAGCAAATACCATACGTTGTAAATACAATCCATCCAAGTTCATTAGGAATTAATAAAGAAACAACTGTAGTAGGAACAAAAGCCAAAACCATTGCAGGAATACTATCATTTACCATAACTGGTCTCCAACTTTTAAATCAGCCCTTATCCATACTCCTCTATCCTTTGCAATTACGACTACACCATCATCTATTTTACGTACTACCCTACCTGCTATTCCCTTAAATGTTTCATCTAATAACTTGGCTCTTGGAATAAATAGAGAATCTTTTTCTTTATCTATATAATCCCCTAACCAACAAAAAGCCTCATATGGTGGTTCACTTGCTCTTACTAGATTATAAACTTGTCCTGCTGTCATTTTATCCCACAGTATTCTTGAATCTGCGGGTTTGCGATGATGCCAGTAGTAAGCACTATTTTCTCCTTGTTTCACCTTCTTAATAGTTCCATACTCAATCATAGACACTATAATTAGTATTTCTCGTGCAAACTCTCTGTTTGCAATCTCTCTTATATCAGATATTGTTTTATCAGACATAGCATAACTATGTTTCCATAAAATATCACCAGTATCAATCCCTTCATCAACCTGTATTATTGATAAACCAAAAAATTGCTCACCATTTATTATCTGCCAATTTAATACAGAACTTCCACGATATTCAGGTAAATTACCAGCATGACAATTTATTGCACCATATTTAACATATTGATAATCTTCTTTTTTTAAAATAGTTGAGTAATTTGCCAAAACTATTAAATCAATGATGGCTGGATTCATAGACCGCATTAATTCATGCCCCGCATTACCTAATGCTTCTTTAACAGCATCATATCGACTACCATGCCCCAATACACAAATTCTCATTTCTTTTTTCTCTTATACTCTTCTAACATCTCATCTATTTCTTCATCATGTCGCAAACCCGCAACCATCCCTATCCCCAACGGAATAGTAATAATATTAGAAAGCAAACACCATAAATACATCAAGTTGTTAAAATAGCTAGTCAGTACTATTGTCACAAATGCTGACATAATAAATCCAATTATTATTCCACCAATAATAACTTCTTTATCACTCATTTCACGTTCACTATCCTCTGTGTACCAAATAGATATATATCAGAGCCATCAGGATTTTTAACATTAGTTAACCTACAAACTGATATCACAACACCCTTAAAACGTAAGAGTTTACCATTAGATAATTGACATTCAACCCAAGGCTCATGAACAGAAACAACATCAACCTCAATAGCTTCTTCTTGTTTACCTTGATAGTCTACCTTCATTTAGTCAGCCTTTCATAATACTTTTTAATTCCCTCTTCCAGTCCCCACTTAGGATTATACCCAAGCAAACTTCGTGCCTTTGAGATATCTAAAGCACCCCTCTTAGGTCTAAATCCATTCATCTCCGCCTTTTGTATCTTTACACTAGGCACTAATCCTTTAATTATCTCTGCTAATTCATTTAATGACCTACCCTCTCCCCTTGTAATATTAAATACTTGACCAATTGCATTCTCACTAACGCAAGCTCTTGCTATTCCATCTACAGTATCATCCACACACGTAAAGTCCATCTTCTCTTCTGCCCCATTCAAAACCAACGGTTTCCCCTGAATAGCGTTCTCTAATAGAACTTGCACTACACGATGATTCTTATCACCGTATCCGTAGACTGCCGAAGGTCTTATTATAACCCATTCTATACCAAAGAGATTACAAAACGTCTTGGTAAGGTACTCTCCCGATATTTTAGTTCCACCATACACTTCAAGAGGATTAGTTCCATGTAACTCATCACAGGGAATATATTGAAAATTACCATACACAAAACTAGATGAAATAAATATCATCCTACGAACTTTATTCTCTCTTGCCGAAACAAGCACATTACGTAAACCATTAATATTATTTTCCATAGCAAAATATGGATTCTTATCACACTCGGTAGCAACTGATACTGCTGCTAAATGAACAATAGCTTCAGGCTCTAATTCTCCAATAGTCGTATTAATCTGATTCACATTAAGACAATTACCTTGTACTGCCCATTTATTTATGCCACACTTAAATCCATTAAGATTCTTATCAAATCCAATAACCTCATGTCTTTGGTTAAATAACAATTGACATAAGTTAGAACCTATGAATCCATTAGCACCAGTAACAAGTATCTTCATATCTACAATTAACTCGCCACTAAGATTTTTCTATAGATTTTTCCATAAATCTAGCTAACTTATCTAATTTTTCCATAAATAAGTGATGGGGAATACAACGGCTAGATTCCCATTTATATACACTTGTTTTTGTCGCTCCAATTTTATTACCTAACTCGCGTTGCGATAACCCTAATTTAATTCTTAATTCTTTAATTTCCCTAGCTTCCATGTATTACACATTCTCCTAATTGTAGATATAGTATAACAGATTATAGATATGCAATACAATAAGTTATATAGTGAATATCATCCATAATTATTACTTAGACTTCTTCTTTAAAAAATCTTTAACACTCTGATTTATCTTATCTTTAAATACCTTGTCATTCATATATTTGCAGGTAATAAATCCTAATATAAACCCAAAGAATAGCCATAAATATACATCCATCTATTTTTCTATCTCCTCACTGCATAAACTACAGCAAAAATATTAGCCAATATCCCTATAAACATCCACCAATTCATTCCTAGCTCATCATAATCAATCCCAATTAAAAATCCTAATCCCGCAATACAAATTAAATTCCCAAACATCAAAACAAATGAAGTCTTTGTCATCCTTGCTCACCATCCTCATATTTCACTTCTATATCCTGTGCCATAACTAAACTAATATCCCTTGGTTTAGATTTCCACTTCCTTTTCAGTAAATCTCCACCATTTTTAGGGAGTACTGTATATGGAGTAAGGTTATAATCTCTTTTTTTATCTTCGGAAGTTATACTTATAGTTCGTGTTTCCTCAAAAACACTACCTAGCTCATCCAATTTACCATCATGAACAGCACGAATTAATCCCATATAACTTTGTTTTTTAAATTCATAAGATGTTGCTTTAGGCTCTGCCTTTATACGAGCCAAGACTTCCCAAAATCGCAGAGAAAAATCAGCGACTTGATCTGGGTCTTTGGCTTCTACTGCTACTACCCCTGAACTTATTACAATAGTAGAAGAAACTCCACTAAGCTTCCAAGCCCCCATTTCGCTCAAATTAGTACCCCCTGTTTACTTGGATTATAAGAAACATCATATTTATCATTATCACCTTTTGGATATGATACTATCGGATAATTCAATGCTTCTCTCATAGACTTTATCTGCTTTTTATCTCCAAGAAAATATACATAACGGTGTTTAACTGGTCTTTCCACTACTTCAAATTTATCACTATTCTTGCGTTCTTCTAAGGTATAGGATTCGCATACTGATTTACTATGCATATTCTTTCCAACCATCCGCCATTCAGTTCTTTCTGCGGATTTACCAGTATATATAAAGTTCAATGCCTGATAGATATATCCATGATGTCCCATTGATGTATCAGAATAACTCACAATGATTTGTGGTTTTGGTAACATCTTAAATGTCTTAGACACAAAATAACTAGCTAAGTTCTTCCCATTTCCATCAATACAAAGCCTGTTTAGTTCAAGTACTATATCTTTATATATTGCATCACAAATTCCGATACATAATGATGGAGATGGGGGAGAACCATAACAACATACACCAACCAAGATATCATCAACATCATATAATCCAAAAGAATATGAGATACTAGGAATACGATGAGCATAATGTTTATTACGTAACCAATCATATGTTTGTTCTTTTGGAATAGAGACAACTTTATACTGATCAGGAATACTCATTTCGCAATCACCCACACAATAATTACAATAGCTACAATAAGTACTCCAAATAATATTACTATACCAGAAATATCAGAGGATGGGCTAGATAATAACCAATTCCAATAATCATAGAAATTAGTAGATTTAAACCATGCTAAAATATTTTCAAGATATTGCATTTATTTTTCAAAAGCCTCTTCTGGTAATCTTGCCCAAACACACTCCCACACAAAAGCTACAAACATAAGGAATTCTTCATGTTTTTTCTCATCTAACTCTTTTTGATATCCAGTTGATTCATCTATCATTCTAACAATAGGAGCACGTTTATCTGATTCAAATAAATGGCATCCCATTAATCTATTAAATCCCTTAACAAATTTAGGATTCTTGGCGCACTCTTCCACACAATATAAGAAGTCTAATGATTTTTTTTCAGTCATCTAACTCCAATGCCCACTTGTACTCCTAAAAACTCCAACGAAACAATATCAAAAATAGCATCACAACTATGACAGAATCCTACTCTTTCTACACTATCTGTCCCAGTAGTTCCCTTGCAATAAGGGCATCTTCCACCAAGACAACGTAATCTCTTTTTTTCTGAGTGGTCAAATACTGGAATTGGTATATATAAATCCCTAACTTCACTACTACTATTCCAATATCTAGTTTCACATCGTGGGCATCTTGATGGTTCTTCCAAAGCAGAGAACCACATATGATCACACTGTTTGCATATATGAGTAAAATTTCTTTCCCTTACAGCCTTCATTAATACCTCTGGGTTAAAATATTGTCCACTTTTATTTAAACAGAGTGGACGAACTGTTATACTTTACTGGCTAATAGTTAGTGGCATACCAGCAGGGACAACAATAACCTTGGCATCTTTAGCAAGCTTATCAATGTAGATATACTGTAGATAGGCAGGGGTTAATGACGCCTTTAATATCTCAACCGCTTCTGCTTGCCCCTTTGCCCTAGCAATTGCTGCATTTGCCTCACCCTCTGCCTGAGCCTGAGCCTGTTGAGCCTCAACCTTTACCCTCTCTAATTTATTCTGAGATTCCAAAACAGCCTGTAGAGCAGATACCTTTGATTCAATTGCTTTTGTAAACTCTACAGAAAACTCAAAGTTAGTAATGTTAACTGTCTCTGTAGTAATACCACGTTCCCTCAATCTTAAACTTAAAGCTTTGGTTATATCATCTTTTACACTTGCCCTGCGTAGAATCATATCCTCCGCATTATATCTCGCTGCAATTTCCTTTACTGTTTCCTGCACAGCAGGAGCAGCGATACGCTCTATATAATTAACCCCCAATGTTCTATAAATCTCTGCCAAGTATTGAGGTTCAACCTTATAGTTAATTGCTACTGTAGTCTTGACATCCTGTAAATCCTTACTTGCTGCCGATGCATCTTCTTTGTACAACTGTGTCTGAACACTCATCATCTTTACATTGTCAATGAGTGGCATCTTCATATTAAGACCTTCATTCAAAACACCCTCAACCTTTTCAAACCTCAACAAAACACCACGAAATCCTGCGGGAACTGATACAAAACTTCCAAACAGCACGAATAAGATACCAAAGAAAATGGGAATAGCCCACCATCCCATTCCTGGTCTAGTTGTAACACGTTTATACTCTTTCCCTACTAACTTGTCCTCTGTTACTGTACGCAGCACCATAAATGCCCCAACACTTATAATAGAAAAGATAAATAAAACCAATGATACTACATCCATGACCAAAACTCCTTATAAATTATATTTTTGAATCGTATAATTGATTATATCATACCATGTCAATAATAGTCTAATCTGTTATATTTTTATTTACTGAAATATTATAACCCACTCGTGACGCTACCAATCCCTTGTAAATTTCAAAACTAAACAAAGAAATCAATGATTTGCCCCTATTTTGACATATTCTAGCAATTGTCACAGACCACTATTTAGGAAATTCTTGGCGTAATTTAAAATCATCACCGTAGAATAAGTTGAAATTAAGCAACTCTGTACCAAGGTCAGTTTTCTCTCTCAACATAGATGATAGGTTATTTTTTAAGAATATAGGCTTTCTTTCTGCATCTGCTCTTTCACAAATATCTGCAATCCAATTTATATGAGGTTTTGTTTTCTCTGATATAGGCGTGCAGCGACCAACTATCACCCAACTTACCCACCTGAAATCCATTGGCGTATAATCAAGCAACGGCTCTATTGAGACAAATTTTACTTTAGCTTTTACTTCCTTAAGATTATCTTCTAACCCTGATCTTGAATCATTGCCAGTTGTTGATATTCCGACCCACGCATTATTAGGAAAATCCCATTTTTTAAGATAATGTGGTTCTTTGGAGAGAAAGATAAAAGTAAATTGAGGATAGCTACCACAAAACCAAAGAATTTCCTTCATCCATTCATCTTTCACCCACTTACCAAACAATTCCATTGTAGAACCAACAAAGAACTTTAGGTTAGTTGGTTGAAATTTAATCTTACTGGCTAAATCTTCTACTTCTTGAAATACTTCTGGCTCATATCTTATAGTTTCATCCCAATGAAAGCGTTTATACATTTTACGTGCATAGCAGTACGATTTGCCTTGATTATCCTTACAATCTACTGGACATAATCCACGTACAGGATTAATTGAAAAATTTGTCCATTCGATTTTACTTTTTTGTAACATTTTTATCCTCGCATTTCAAGCAAGTCCAAGCTCCCTTTTTTATCTACAGAACCTTGAGAGTTTTGGCACTCCCAGTGACTAAAGTCGGGGGATTCTTAGGATACGCTTTACCTATTGGCATACGTTAACTCCTAAACGGTTTGCCCAACCGCACGAATATTCTTAGCTGCATTGTGGTCTCTAGCGTGTAATGTTCCACAAGAACTACAAATCCATTTTCTATCACATAATTTGAGTTCTTGGTTTATCGCCCCACATTGACTGCATTTTTTACTTGTTGGCTCAAATCTATTAACTCTAACTATCTGCCTACCAGCTTCTTCCGCTTTGTATGCACATAATTCATAGAATTTACCCCAGCTTGCATCATTTATTGATTTGGCTAAATGACGATTTTTGACCATGCCTTTAATATTTAAATCTTCAAATACTAAAGTACCATATTTGCTAATATACTGATTTGCTAACTTATGTAAGAAGTCATTACGTTGATTTATTACTTTTTTATGTACCTTTGATACTAATATTCTTGCATCATTCCTTCTATTTGAACCTTTCTTTCTACGTGATAAAGTCCGTTGTCTTACTCGTAATAATACTTCAGATTTTCTAAGAAACTTTGGATTGTCAATAATTATACCTTCCGAATCCACTAGAAATGATTTAATTCCAACATCTAATCCTATAGAGTTATTCAATTTTAGTAGTTTCTTCTCAGATACATTATCACAACTGAAACAAGCATACCACTTGTTAGATTCTTTACGAATGGTAATCGTTTTGATATCTCCTTCAATTGGACGAGACAATCTCATCTTAAATCTGCCCATCTTTTTAATAGTTAGATACTTACCATCAAGCTTCCACCCACATTGTTTTAATGTAAAGCTATCATACCTATCCTTTCCCCTAAATCTAGGGAATCCAGATTTCTCAGTTCCTTTCTTAATCCTACGGAAAAAGTTAGAATATGCCTTATCTAATCTCTCAATTACATCTTGTAAAGTCTGGGAACTAACCTCTCCATATTCAGAAAAATGATCTTTTAATTCAGGAAGCTGATTTATCTGGTCATAACAAGATATTTTACCCTTGTTTTGCCTATAGATAGAGATACGTTGTTCTAATGCTGTATTATAAAGCCATCGACATAAATACAACCAACTATCAGTTTTCTCAAAAACTGCTTTGTTACCAAGTAATCTGTACTTAAATGTCTTTCTCATTTTATATGTTGATACTCAATATATTTATGTACTGATTTAGCCCCACCATTAAAATATGGTTACTAATTTATTTTGATAATATGGATTCATCTATCAATCCTAGAACGGAATTTCATCTGGTTCAATATCCCCCTCTGGTTCAATATCATCAACTGGTTCAGCAGATTTAGGTGATTTTGCAAAACTAACTACTTTACTAGCTAGTATTTCTAATGATGCTTTCATTTCTCCAGTATTTTTATCCTGCCAACGATTTAATTTAAGTTTACCCATAACTAGAACGGGCATACCTTTTAGGACTTTTTCATTAACACGCTCTGCCAGTTTATTAAAACAGATAATTCTGAACCATTCAGTATTATCCTTCCACTCGTTGTTTACTAGTCTAGGATCATTGACTGCCACATTGAAACTCGTGATCGGAGTCCCCTGCGGAGTATATCTCATCTCCGCATCACTTCCTGAATTACCTACTATTGTTATTGAATTTAGACTTGCCATAATTTAAAAACTCCTTTTTTAAAACTATTCATAGCACCTTCTCTCTGAATTCCATCTCA
>Ga0265297_10001263_pt1 | contig 61305 bp, 75 predicted proteins | sample Munlanlwell13791_FD_192502 | JGI IMG/M metagenome (GOLD analysis project Ga0265297, IMG submission 192502) | Leachate microbial communities from a municipal landfill in Southern Ontario, Canada - Leachate well 137-91 | ecosystem: Engineered > Solid waste > Landfill > Unclassified | place... | reverse complement strand
TTTATTTGAGATAAATGGAAAGAAATGGCCAATTTTCACAACTCGTCCAGACACTATTTTTGGTGTTACTTTTATGGTTGTCTCTGCCCAACATCCAAAATTAATGGAACTTGTAACAAAAGAACAAAAAAAAGATGTTGAAAAATTCTTGAAGAAAATTCGTTCAACTTCTGAAAAAGATTTAGCTGACTTGGAAAAAGAAGGAGTTTTTACTGGGAGCTATGCAATCAATCCAATGACAAAAGAAAAGGTTCCTGTTTATGCGGGAAATTTTGTAGTTGCAGATTATGGCGCGGGAATGGTGATGGCTGTTCCTTCTCATGATCAGAGAGATTTTGAGTTTGCAGAAAAGTACAAAATTAAAATGAAAATTGTTATTCAACCAGAAGAGCATTTAAGCCCTGAAAGAATGATTCAAGCTTATACTGGCAATGGAAGACTTGTTAATTCTGGAGAATTCAATGAACTATTTAATGATGAAGCAAAAGAGCATATTACCAAATTTCTTGAACTTAAAAAATTCGGAAAGAAGGTTGTTAATTACAAGCTAAGAGATTGGCTGATTTCAAGACAAAGATTTTGGGGTACTCCTATTCCGATAATTTATTGTGATAAATGTGGGATTGTTCCTGTTCCTGAAAAAGATTTGCCAGTTAAACTTCCAGACAATGTAAAATTCACCAGCGGGAAAAACCCCTTAATCGAACATCCAGACTTCATGAATGTTAAATGCCCAAAATGCGGGGGCAAAGCTAGAAGAGAAACAGATACTATGGACACTTTTGTAAATTCTTCCTGGTATTTTTTTAGATATTGCGATGCTAAAAACACTAAAGAAATTTTTGATAAGAAAAAGGCGAAATACTGGATGCCTATAGATTTGTACATTGGGGGAGCAGAACATGCCTGCATGCATTTGATTTATTTCAGATTCTATACTAAATTTTTAAGAGATTTAGGTTTAACTACAATAGATGAACCTACTAATCATTTATTCAATCAAGGGATGGTTCATGGCGAAGATGGTGCAGTAATGTCAAAATCAAGAGGAAATGTTGTTGATCCCTTGGATATAACTAAAAAATACAGTTCAGACACATTAAGGATTTTTTTAGTTTCTATTGCTTCTCCAGATAAAGATTCTTCTTGGAGTTCAACAGGGATAGAAAGCATGCATAAATTTGTAGCTAAATTTTTCAATTTTGTTTCTGAAGTTAAACAGGGAAAATCCTCAAAAAGAGCAGAGAACAAAATAAACCGAGCAATAAAAGAAATAAGCGGGGATATCCAAGAATTGCAATATAACTTAGCCATCATAAAAATCAGGCAATTAATTGAATTTTTATCTGAAGAAAAAGAAATTTCAAAAAAAGATTTAGGGACTATCCTAAAACTTATCTCTCCTTTTTGTCCGCACATAACAGAAGAACTTTGGGAAAAAATTGGAAATAAATCTTTTATTAGTTTAGAAAAATGGCCAGAAGCAGATGAATCAAAAATTGACGAAAATCTTGAAAAACAAGAAAAAGCAGTAGAAAATTTAGTCGGAGATATAAACAATGTTTTGAAGATTGTTGGCAAAAAGAGGAAGGTTGTGATTTATACAATCCCCAACGAAATGAATAATTATTCAACTGCTATTGAATTAATAAGGAGAAAAACTAATCTTGAGGTTTCAGTTTATGCAGTTAATGATAAGGAAAAATATGACCCAGAAGGAAAATCTAAAAAAGCTAAGCCTGGAAAGCCTGCAATTTATCTTGAATAGTTAGGTTTTTATAACTTTAATCCTTTTTCTGGAGATGGTAAAAAAGAGGGCAATTTTTTTTTATTTAGCATTAGTGCTAGTTTTGTTAATCCCTTCTTATTTTATCTTTTTTAATGGCAGTTCTTCTAAATGCAATGACGGAACTGAATCTGATGAGTGTTCTGAGACTCAGCCTTATATCTGCCTAGATGGAAAATTAATCGAATCTCCGTCAATTTGCGGGTGCGCTTATACTTTCAATTTGGATTCTTTTGGGTCATGTGTCAACCAATACAAAGTTGATTCAAAAAATATGACTTTTAATTACACTGTTAATGGAAAGAGGGGAGAAATTAATCTTACGGTTTATCATGGGATATATATTTATTTTTCAAATTTGTCTAGAACTATCAGCCCAGATAAGAATCCAACACTTTTTGACTTTAGATCAAAAAGTGTAAACGAAGAAAATCAAAAGGCATTTCTTTTGCCATTAGTTGTTGCAATACAAAATGCAGCTGAAGACCCTGATGATCAAGTAAGAATTGCTGTAAGTTTAGTTCAAAACATTCCTTTTGGAAGCTCCAACAAAACAATTAGGGTTCTTGATTTCAGCTTTGAGTATTACAGGTATCCTTATGAAGTTCTTTATGAAAATCAAGGAGTTTGCGGGGAGAAATCTGCATTATTAGCTGTTTTGTTAAAAGAACTTGGCTACGGAAGTGCGTTTCTTTATTATTCAAAAGAGAATCATGAAGCGATGGGAATAGAGTGTCCTGTAAGCAAAGGAATCGATGCTGTTGGGTATTGTTTTATTGAAACAACTGGGCCTTCGATAATTACGGATAATAGAACAGAATACACTTCTTCAGTAAGTCTTGTTTCTATCCCCCAGATTATCCCAATTTCTTATGGGTCGTCTTTTGGGGAAAAGAATTTTTATGAGTACAAAGATGCAAAAATATTGGATTCAATCAGGGAAGATGCAAGAACATATGGCACTCTTAATTTTATCCAGCATGTTCAATTTCAATCATTAAAGAAAAAGTATGGCTTGGTTACGTATGAATATACTTTCTAATCAGCTTATTCTACAACTGCTTTTATCCTTCTGATTCCTGCTGAAGAAGATTCTTCTTTTATTATTTTAAAATGTCCAATTTCACAAGTATTCTTTACATGCGGGCCAGCACAAATTTCTTGTGAAAAATCTCCAACAGAATAAACTGAAACTTTATCTCCGTATTTACTGTCAAAAACCCCTATTGCACCTTTTTTCTTTGCTTCTTTGGGAGACATTTCTAATCGTGTGACTTCACATTCTTTTTGAATTTCTGCATTGACCAAGTCTTCAACTTTTTCAATTTCCTCTTTTGTCATTGGTCTAGAAAAATTAAAATCTACTCTTAATCTTTCAGGGGTGATGTTGCTCCCTTTTTGCATTATATCTCTGTTATTTAAGACAATTCTTAATGCTGCAAGAAGCAAATGTGTTGCTGTGTGAAGCCTTGTAGTTTGTTCAGAATTATCTGCAAGTCCAGACTTAAACTTTCCTGCTGTAGCTGTTCTTGAAAGTTCCTGGTGTCTGCACTGCTCTTTTACAAAACTTTCTTTATCAAATTTTATCTTTAATTTCTTGCATTCTTCCTCAATCATTTCTGGGGGAAAGCCATAGCTTTGACATAACAAGAAAGCTTCTTTTCCAGATATACTTCTGTTTGAAGAAAATTCTTTAAACTTTTTAATCCCTTTTTCTAGGGTTAATCCAAATCTCTCTTCTTCTTTTCTTAACTCTTCTAAAATTATCTTTTTATTCTTTATCAAATCATGGTAGTCTTCATAAATTGCAAAGACTGATTCTGCAACTTTTGGAATAAATTCTTTCATTCCAAAGTCCATGCCATATTTTACTGCCCTTCTTATTAATCTTCTTAAAACATATCCCTGTTCTGTATTTCCTGGAACAATCCCATCCGCAATTATAAACACTGAGGCTTTTATGTGATCTGCAATAATCCTCATGGTTTTCCTGTTTTTTTCATCAGAGTATTTTTTGCCCGAAAGCTCTTCTATCTTATTTATTATCGGCAAAAAACAATCGGTTAAATAATTGTCATCTAAATTTTCTAAAATCGCTATTGTTCTTTCAACCCCCATTCCTGTATCAACATTCTTTTGATTTAGCGGAACATATTTTCCTTCTGAATTTTTATTGTATTGCATGAATACATCATTCCAAATCTCAATATCATTTACAAACATCTCTGTATCTGGGCCGCATGGTCCTGTTTTTCCTGCAGGTCCCCACCAATTGTTTTCTTTTGGAAGAAATTTTATTTTTTTAATCCCTAATTTTTCCCAAATCTTTGCAGCTTCTTCATCTTTTGGGATCTCTTTTTCTCCTTTAAAACATGTAACTGAAATATCTCCTTTTGGGATTTCTAGGACTTTTGTTAAAAATTCACAACTAAACTCTATGGCTTCTTTTTTAAAATAATCTCCAAGACTCCAATTCCCCAGCATTTCAAAAAATGTATGGTGTGTTGAATCTCCCACCTCTTCGATATCTCCTGTTCTTATGCACCTTTGAACATTGCATAACCTTTTTCCCAGCGGATGCGGCTGGCTTAATAGATATGGAACAAGAGGGTGCATTCCTGCAGTTGTGAACAGAACAGTTGGATCATTCTCTGGTATCAAACTTGCATTAGGAAGAACTTTATGCTGCTTTGACTGGAAAAAGTCTAAATATCTTTTTATCAGTTCTTTACGAGTTACCATGCTCTTTCCAAGAAGACATCTTTTAAAAATTATTTGGCCGGGTTATCTTCCAATAGAATTCAATCTTGCTTGTATATCCTTAAGCTGTGCTTCTAAATCTGCATCAAAATGCTCTCTTGTTATTACTGCTGATTTGGTTGTTGTTTCTTCCCTCTTTATTTTTTGGGGCATCTTCAAGAAGGGGAATGCACTTCTTGTCTTTCTTATGGACAGATTCAGCTCTTTTATCATCTTGTACATCTGAGTTTTTAGTTTAAGTTCTTCACTTCTCAAAAAATTATATCTATGCATTATCTTCATTATATTCAGAATAGACATCTCTGATGACAGAACTTCTTTTTTTGATTCTATTGCTTCCTCGTATTCAAATTTGATATAAACTGGACTTTTTCCTTCTGCCATTTTATTCTATCTTAGAAAAAATATTGCTGTCGATGTTTTCAATCTTTTCTTTAACCTGTTTGATTTCTGCTTCCCAAACTTCCAATTCTTTATCTTCTTGTTCTTTAACTTTTCTTACTTCTCCCAACATTTTTTCTAAATTATCTACCTGTCGTTTTACTTCTTCAAAAGTCTGTGAACCTTCTTCAAATCTATCAATCCTTATGAATATCGGCTCTTCCTTTATCTTTGTTTTTTCTTGTCTAGAAAAATATTCTTTTCCAACTGATTCTTTTATGAGAGGTTTTTGCATCAAGTGCAGTGTTTCTTCCTCTTCATCTGCAAAGTCATTTGCCCTCTCCTCTTTTTTCCCAGATACAGCTTCTTTTATAGTATTCTGTGAAAATTTGTTTCCTAATGTTCCTGTTGGAAAACTTGGGAGTTGGGGAAGTATCTGCTCTTCTTGTTTTTCCTCTGCTTCTGGAAATTCTGGCAAGTCTGGCAACTTTGGAATTTCAGGAAGTCTTGGAGGCTCCTCTTTTTTACTCTCTTTTTTTTTGAATAATCCCATATCTATTAGTATGTTTTAATATATATAAGATAGAATACAAGTTTAAAAATCTTTATCCAGCGATGAATCGAAACTAAAAACAGAAAGTTTTTATGATTGTTTTCATCCTCTAAAAAGAAACCGAAACTAAAAACGGGAAGTTTTTGTAACCGGTTTTTGTAACCGAAAGGTATTTATTTAGCCTGTTTTTAATCTTTTTATGCAAAGAAAATTTCTTGAAGAGGTAATAATTTCTATCGCAGGAAAACCTTCAGAACCGCTAGTTGATTTACTCGACGGAAAGAAATATGTAAATGAATTTTTAATAGCCAAAAAATTGAATCTTACAATTAATCAAACAAGAAATATTTTATACAAGATTTCTGATTTTGGACTTGTCTCTTCAATAAGAAAAAAAGACAAGAGAAAGGGGTGGTATACTTATTTTTGGAAAATTGAAATCTTAAAATGCTTAGAATTTTTGAGAAATACTCTGCTGAAAAAGATGGAACAGATTCATTATCAGATTAAAAGCAGAGAAACGAAAGAGTTTTATGTTTGCGACAGGTGCAATATTGAATTTAGTGAAGAGAACGCACTAGTTCACAATTTTATGTGCAATGAATGCGGAGCAATTATGTCCCGAAAAGACAACGCCCCTATGATAAAAGAATATAATAAACATCTGGATCGATTGAGGCGAGATTTGACAATAATTGATGATGAAATTAAAATAGAAAGAGAAAAATTAGAAAAAGGGAAAGCAAGAGAAGTAAAAAGAGCAGAATCTAAAGCAAATTTGGCCAAGGGAAAATTAAAGAAAAAAAGTTCTACAAAAAAAGAGACTAAGAAAAAAACCGATAAGAAGAAAGTTTCAAAAAAGAAATCTGTTCCAAAGATTAAGAAGAGAAAGTAATCCTCATAATAAATTCTAAAAATGGTTGACGTTTATAAAATCCAGCGCAGAAAAAGTTTTTTTAATAAGAATGCAACATTCTTGCTTTTGCTGGTAAATGTTATTTGTTTTGTTGTATTCAGTGCCTTGATTTATTTTAACAGCGCATTCATGGATTATATTGCATTAAAACCTGCAAATATTCTCAGCGGTATGTTTCTATGGACTTTCCTTACTAGCATGTTTATGCATGGGGGGCTGTTTCATCTTTTTGCTAATATGCTTTCTTTATTATTTCTTGGAGGATTTGTAGAAAAAATTTTAGGGAAAAAAAGATTCATCTCCCTTTATCTAATCTCTGGATTATTTGCAGGAATCTTCTTTGTACTATCCAGCTTATTTTTTGTTTCTGATTTTAATACTTATGCAGTAGGGGCTTCTGGAGCATTGTTTGCATTAACGGGGCTGTTAATGCTCCTTACACCAAATCTTCCGGTCTATATCATGTTTATCCCAATCCCCATAAAAATGAAATATGCCGCCCCTGCAATGTTAATTGTACTTTGGGTAGTTTCTCTTCTTGGGGATATCCCTGTAGGCAATATGGCTCATCTTGGCGGGTTTTTAGTTGGAATAATTTATGCGGTTTATTTAAAATCTAAATATAAAAACAAAACAAAATATCTTAGCAAGTATTTCAGCTAAACATGGCAAAAAAAAGAGGAAAAAAGGTAGGGAAAACAAAAAAGTTTAGTATTATTCGGGAATACAAAGAAATTTTGGGTTATCTTAAAGAATCTAAAAAATTTATTTACACAATCATCGGCGTCTTTTTGTTATTCTTGCTAATTGGTTTTTTTATTCCTGCTCCAGAATATGTCTATAACCAAATTATAAAATTCATCCAGGATATACTAGCCCAGACAGAAGGAATGACTCATTTTGATTTAATTGCATTTATTATCTCAAATAATGTTCGCAGCACCCTTTTTGGTATTTTGTTCGGGTTTATTCTTGGAATATTCCCTTTGGTAAGCGCATTAGTTAATGGGTATTTGTTGGGTTTTGTTTCTGTTGCTACGGTCAATAGCGGAGGCTTCTTAATTTTAGGAAAACTTTTTTTATATGGGGTTTTTGAATTGCCTGCAGTTTTTATCTCATTAGGCTTGGGATTAAAATTAGGGACATTTATCTTTCAAAAAAAGAAATTGGAATTCTTTAGAAACAATCTGCTTAACTCATTAAAAGTGTTTTTACTAATTGTAATTCCGCTTCTTATTATTGCGGGAATCATAGAAGGGACTCTTATGGCTCTTAATCCTTAAGGTCGCTGATTCCAAGCATAATTAAAACTGCTCCAATTAGGATTATCATCCAGACCAATCCACCTTTAAAGAAGCTCATTGCAGCATCTCCAAAGTTCCAAAGGTTCAAAGCCCAAGTTGTGATTGCTCCGTTCAAAAAAATCAATCCTAACAAGATTTCAATCCATTTATTCATGCAATTCTTACATGGTTTTGGTTTAAAAAGATTTATCTACAAAAGCATATATTTTTAAAATATTTTCTTTAGACTATTACATGAAAAATACAGTAAATAAGGAGAATATCGCAGGCTCTGAACAAGTTCAGGCCTCGTCCGACAAAGAACGTCAGGCGAGAGACAACTTACTAAGAAAAAGCGAAGAAGTTAAAGGGAAGTCTGTAAAAGGTTACGATTTTAACAAAGGAGTGGATTATCCTAAGCTTCTAGAAAGCTTTTCTACTACTGGATATCAAGCTTCTAACTTTTATCATGCTAAAGAGATTATCCAAATGATGATTGATAACAAGGCTAAAATCTTTCTTGGCTACACCTCTAATATGGTCAGCTCTGGATTAAGGGACGTTTTTAGATATTTGGCTGAACATAATAAGGTCCATTGTATTGTTACGACTGGCGGTGGAATTGAAGAAGATATAATCAAATGTTTGGGGGATTTTATTATTGGAGACTTTAGAGTTTCTGGAAAAGAGTTAAGGGGAAAAGCAATAAATCGAATTGGGAATATTTTTGTTCCAAATTCAAGATATCTAAAATTTGAAGAATTTGTTATGCCTGTTTTAAAAGAACTTTATGAAGAACAAAAGAGAACTGGAAAGCCAATCTTGCCATCCCAACTAATTTGGAAGCTTGGAGAAAAAATAAACAACAAAAACAGCATTTATTACTGGGCTTGGAAAAATAAAATTTCTGTTTTTTGTCCGTCAATCATGGATGGAAGTTTGGGGGATATGGTTTATTTCTTCAAATATCAAAAAGGGAATGAAAATTTTTCTATTGATATTGCAGAAGATACAAAGAATCTTAATGACTCGACAATTGGGCTAGACAAATCAGGAGTTATAATTTTGGGAAGCGGAGTTGTAAAGCACAGCATTTTAAATGCACATCTTTATCGAGATGGAGCAGATTATGCGGTTTATATCAATAATGCTCAAGAATTTGACGGAAGCGATGCAGGAGCTAGTCCGGATGAAGCTGTTTCTTGGGGAAAAATAAAGACAGATGCAGTTTCAGAGAAAGTTTTCGGAGATGCGACAATCTTGTTTCCGTTGTTGGTGGCGGAAACTTTTGCAAGGGGGAAGTAGATTATTCCTTGATAAAGTTTAAAAACAGATTTCTAATCGGATAGACGTGGAAAAAACAGTAATTCAATATTATCATGAGTATACTAATCCAGAACAGAAAGGTGTAACTTTTGTCAGAATTGTTCCGGAAGGAGTTCCAAATATTTTTAGACCATGTGTATCTCAAATTTATTTTTCAAAAGAAAAACCAGTACAGTGCTCTGATGACTTGGTATTATCTTTGGATATCGCTAAACAGTTATTTGATTTTAAAAAGGTAGAAACTATAACAACTTTCCAATGGGGAGATTCTGATGATAGTCTTGATAATGAATTAGCCCAAAGGTATAAACCAATTAATCGGTTAATAAAGGAATTAGAATCAAATTCCCCCTGTCGAAAATTAAATAGATTAGATAAAATAATTCTTTAAATTCCAAATCCTTATATAATTCGTTTAATTATCTTCTTTATGTTAACAAAAAAACAAGTCAAAGAAATTCAAGAACATCTTGAAAAAGCGCAGAATCCTATCTTCTTCTTTGACAATGATCCTGATGGCTTGTGCTCTTTTCTTTTATTAAGAAGATTTTTGGGGAGGGGAAAAGGAGTTGCAATAAAATCTTTTCCAGGCATGAATGCAGATTATTTTAGAAAAGTAACTGAACTGAATGGGGATTATATCTTTATTCTTGACAAACCTGTTGTTTCAGATGAATTCTTTAATGAGGTCAAAAACTTTAACATCCCTGTGGTGTGGATAGATCATCATAAGACTGATCAGACTATTGTTCCAAAATTTGTTCATTATTATAATTCTGCTCTTACCAAAACTAAAAAGAAAAATGAGCCTGTAACTTACCTATGCTATAAAATTACCGAAAAAAAAGAAGATTTATGGCTAGCGGTTGTCGGCTGCATTGCGGACAGGTTTATTCCGGAGTTTTACAAGGAGTTCATGAAAGATTATCCTGAAATGTCTGTAAAAACAAAAGAAGCTTTTGATGTTTTTTATAAAACACAAGTAGGCTTAATTGCTAGGATGTTTTATTTTGCTCTTAAGGATACTACCACTAATGTTATCAGCATGATTAAATTTTTGATTACGGTAAAAGGCCCGTATGATGTTTTAGAAGAAACTCCAAAAAATAAAGACATGCATGCCAGATTTAAGCTGATTCATAAAAAATATCTTCACCTCATAGAAAAAGCAAAAGCTCTTGCAACAGAGAATAAACTTTTATTTTTCCAATATGGCGGAGATATGAGCATCAGCGCAGATTTGTCTAATGAACTTACTTACTTATATCCTGAAAAAATGGTTATTGTGGTCTATGTTCTTGGAGCTAAGGCGAATATTTCTGGGCGTGGAAAGAATATTAGGAAGATTGTTCTTGAATCGGTTAAAGACCTTGAAGGAGCAACAGCTGGCGGGCATGAAAATGCTGTTGGCGGACAAGTCCGAGTAGAAGATTTAGAAAAATTACGGGAGAATCTTGAGAAGCTCGTTTAATTATACAATAGTGAGTTAAGTTTATAAACAATCATCATGAAAAATGTATATCATGTCTAACAATTCTGACGACGAACCCCCCAATCTTATTAAACAAATTTATGTCTCTTTCTTATGAAATTTCTGATAGTAATTGATGACCCTTCCAGCTTAAGTCTTAACCTTCCAAATACTGAAGTGATTTCTGCAAATTCTTACCTTACTGACAATGAATATTCTGGAAGAGAAGATTTTAAGGTCTTTAATCTGTGCAAATCTTACAAATATCAATCTTATGGGTATTATGTTTCTCTTTTGGCAGAAGCACGAGGACACAAACCTGTTCCGAATATAAGTACAATTCAAGACATAAAAAATAATTCTATAATCAAAATAGAGTCTGAAGAGATAGAAGAAACTATTCAAAAAAGTCTTAAAGGAATTAATTCTGACAAGTTTGTTTTAGATGTTTATTTTGGGAAAAATTTTGCCCAGAAATATGACACTCTTGCATATCAAGTTTTCAAATTGTTTTACATCCCGTTTTCAAGAGTTACTTTTGTTAAAAATTCAAAGGAATGGTATGTTCAAAGCATAGCCCCGCTTTCTATGGGAGATATTCCCGAAGAACACAAATCTTTTGTGCTTAAATGTTTTGCAGAGTTTTTTTCAAAAAAAAGAATGCATACTCTGCGAAAAAAGAATTCTTACAGATATTCTATGGCTATCTTGTATGATTCTACTGCTGAAAAAAGTCCGTCAAATGAAAAAGCAATTAAAAAATTTGTGAAGATTGCTGAATCTGTTGGCATTGAAACCGAAATAATTACTAAAGAAGATTATAATCGAATTCCCGAGTTTGATATCCTTTTCATAAGAGAAACTACTGGGGTTAATGACCACACATATAAATTTTCTAGAAGAGCTTCTGCAGAAGGACTAGTTGTTATTGACGATCCCTGGTCAATTTTAAAGTGCTGTAATAAGGTGTATCTTACTGAACTTTTGAGAAACAATGACGTCAGTATTCCTAAAACGGTAATTATCAAAAAGAATAACGGAGGAACTAAAAAAGTTATTGAAGAAATTGGTTTTCCTATTGTTCTAAAAAAACCAGACGGTTCTTTTTCTCTTGGTGTTAAAAAAGCGAATAATGAAAAAGAATTGAATACTTTCTTATCTGAGTTTTTTGAAAAATCTGACTTAGTTTTAGGACAAGAATTTATTCCAACTACTTTTGATTGGAGAATTGGGGTATTAAACAAAAAACCAATCTTCGCATGCAAGTACTATATGGCAGCTAAGCATTGGCAGATTGCTAAGAGGAACAATAATGAGAAAATAGAGTATGGGGATGTTGAAGCAATTCCTATGAATGAAGTTCCTAAACATGTTTTAAGAGAAGCGTTAAAAGCAGCTAATCTAATTGGCGAAGGACTTTATGGGGTTGATTTAAAGGAGATTAATGGGAAAGCATATATTATTGAAATAAATGACAACCCCAACATTGACAATGGCGACGAGGATAAAGTTCTGGGGGACAGCCTATATTCTGAAATTATTAATTATTTTGTGAATAAGCTAGAATCAAACTGACTATAGAAAACTATAAAAATGTCTGTCTGCTTAATTCTTTATGGAGAGAGGACTTAGATGTAATTTATGGAATTTTTGTTGTACCTATTCACTAGTCCACACTTCAATTAAATTCCCCTCAATTTAATTCAGCGATTTTTCTTTGGTCCTGAATTCGATTGAGTTTCATTATTTATTCGTATTCGGGAAAAGAAGGGTTTCTGAGGTTGAGGTTAACAAAGAGAATGGGAAAAAAAGATAAAATGGAAAAAGAGATTGTAGAAAAAGAATTGAGTAACCTCTTGGAGATTACTCTTCGATTAGAAGATGAATTGAATCGAATAGGCGAATAGCGAAATAAAGAAACAGAGTTTTATTGTACTAATTAGTATGCGATATCAGTATGTTTTTCCTATGTAAACCCAATAATCCGCTTTCTTCCCGCAGATAATGCATCTCTTCCCGTTTACAGAAGTATTTTTTGGATCAATAAATAATGTTTTAGCTCCGCCTGTTTCTTCTTTTAAAATTTCTTCACATTTTTCTGATGAACACATTGGGACAACTGCCACTTTTTTATCTTTTATCAATTTAATCATAGCCTTCTTATCTTCTGTTTTTTCAATGTTTGATTTCAAAAGTTTTTCAGCATTTGCATAGAGCTCATTTTGAATTTGTTCAAGAATCTTTGAAACTTCTTTTTTTAGGCCAGTAATCTTAGCAGATGATTTTTTTGAATCATTTCTTTTTGCAATTGTAACCGAGTCTTTTTCTAAATCTTTTGGACCAATTTCTATTCTTAAGGGAATTCCTTTTAATTCCCATTCACTGAATTTTCTTCCAGGAGTAGAATCTTCTCTATCGTCTAAAATCGGAGAAAATTCTTCTAAATCTTTTTTTATTTTTTCTGCTGCTTTCAAAACTTTGCTTTTTGTTTGATCAAATAAGATTGGAACAATAACAACTTTATTCTCTGCAAGTCTTGGAGGGATTACTAACCCTTTATCATCACTATGAACTGCGAACATTGTTCCAAGCATCCTTGTTGAAATAGCATATGTATTCTGCCAGGCATATTCTTCTTTGCCTTTTTGATTCAAGAACTTTATATCGTATGACTTTGCAAAATTCTGTCCATCATGATGGAAGCATGGACCTTCAATTACTCTTCCATTAGGGATAATATAGTGAATTTTTTCAGAAAATACTGCCCCTGCAAATTTTTCTTTTTCTGTTTTTCTTCCATAAATTCCTGGAAGTGCCATGAATTGCCCTACTACTCTTTCATAAATCTCTCTTATCTGCTTTCCTTCTTCAAGTGCTTCTTTTTCTGTAGCGAAAACGCTATGTCCTTCATTCCACAAAAATTCTCTTGTCCTAAAGAAAGGTACAGGGTTGTTGAATTCCCATCTTACAACATTGTTCCATTGATTATACCTTAAAGGTAAGTCTCTCCAGCTTCTAATCCATTTAGAATAAGATTCATACATTATTGCTTCGCTTGTAGGACGAACTGCAAGTTTTTCATTAAGTTTGGTATTTCCTGCATGAGTTACCCAAGCAACTTCTGGGCTAAATCCTTCAACATGCTCTTTTTCTTTTTCAAATGCTTTTTCTGGGATGAATAATGGGAAGTAACAATTCTTTATTCCTGCTTTTTTGAATTCTTTATTGCATTCTTCAACTATTTTTTCCCATATAGAATATGACGCGGGTCTGAAAACAATACATCCTGAAACAGAACTATAATCTGCTAATTCTGCTTTAAGTATTAACTGCTGATACCATTCAGAAAAGTTTTCTTCCTTTTTTGCAATCATCCCTTCTTGAGTTTCTTTTGGCATAACAAAAAATACCTAATAGATTTAATAAATGTTTTGAGAGATTAGATTTTCCACTTCCCATTTTCTTGGACTACTTTTCCATCGAGAATCATCTTAGCATGTTTCATATCTTTGATTAAATCCCAGTGGATTGCAGAATCATTCCCTCCACCATTTTCGCGATAAGCCATTCCTAAAGCAAGATGAACTGTCCCATTCATCTTTTCATCAAATAACAAATTATTATTGAATTTCTTTATGTTCGGATTTATTCCTATTCCAAACTCTCCAATATAAGATGCATTTTTATCTGAGTTTAATGCGGTCTTTAGCATTTCTTTCCCTTTTTTTGCATCATATTCCACAACTTTCCCATTTTTGAACCTTAAAAAAACATCTTTTATTTCCTGCCCATTGTATAACGAAGGGAAATCAAATTTGATAAATCCGTTTAATGTTCTTTTGACTGGAGCCATATAAATTTCTCCGCCAGGTAAATTCTCTTTTCCATCATCGATTAATGCATTTTTGTTTTTTATTGAAAATTTTAGGTCCACATTTTCTCCAATAAGATGAACTTCCTCCCCATGATGAAACCTTTTTGCTACTTTCCTGAACTTTTTTGTTAATTTTTTCCAATCAACAAGACATGCAGAAAAAACAAAATCATCCCATTCATCCTTAGACATTTCTGCTTCTATTGCATGGGCAAGACAAGGGTAAGCAACTTCTACATATTTCATCCTCCCCTTTGCATTATAGATATAATCAGTCATAGGACTTATTATCTTTTCTCGAAATGCTATTTTCCTGGGATTTACTGTTGATAATCCTCTTGGATTGAATTCTGTTTCTACTTCTATATACGCATGTGCCTTTTTTATCTCATCATACCAATATTTTGGGAAATTTTTTAATTGGTTTTCATTCGCATATTTAAAATAGAAATAGTCAATATTTTTAGGATGCATTCTTATGAGGGGATTTGCTTTGACTTTGATTAACTCTTTATACAATGACTCAATAAAATCTTCTGCTTCGCTAGAACCTGCGATTATAACATTTTCTTTTGGTTTTGCATGGACGCAATATTTAACTACAAATTCTGCAAGTTTAGTCCTTCTTGATACCATACTCTTTTATCCATCTAATAAGAAAAAAGATTATTTAAAACTAACCTAATTTTACTTTACTACTACATACTCTAATACTCTCAATGCATCTTCATAGCCCATGGCTATTGCTTTTTTTGTTTTGTCGGAGTAAAAATCCATTAAGTCTGCAGGGAGTTCTTTTCTAGAGTTTATTTCGATAACTCTTCTTCCCTCATAAAATTCCAGTTTTTCATCGCACCTTTCTTTAGCTTCTTTTTTCGCCTTTGTAAAATATGCTTTTTTCCCTATCAGTTTTTTTAAGTCATTAGCAAGTTCTATTTTTTCTTTCACTTCGGATATAGACTTCTCATAAGAATTTGTGAATAAAACATCCAGGGTTCGCATTCCAATATTAACTAAATCGTTGTGATACCATTTTTTATTTTCAATCTTAGACAGTTCGGGAGTATAAAGCGAAACTGTGAAAAGTGTTTTACATAGCCCTGTTTCAATAACTTCCTTAATTGGGAAATTATTGATAATTCCCCCATCAATTAATTGCATTAAAACTTCCTCTTTATCCCCCAATAATTTTTGAACTGGAAATGCTAATGGGATTGCAGTAGATGAAAGCAGTGTATGGACAATTTCTCCATAACTCTTGAAATTTTGGTGAATCACTGCTTGTTTAGTTCTTAAGTCAGAAGATACCACTATTAATTTTATTGGGGATTCAATAATTTTTTTTGCAGATGTTTCGTCTATTCCTTCACGAATCAATTTTTCAAGTGGTTTAGTTGTTAATAAAGAACCATTCATAAATCCCATTGGACTAATTCCCATTACCTTTGAGGGATTTATATTCTCCCAAATTTGAATCATTTTTTCTATTCTATCTGATGCAACTAATGCTGCGTTTAATGCTCCTGATGAGGTTCCAGCAACCACTTGAAAATTTACTCCTTTTTCTTTTAATGCTTTTATTACTCCAACTTGATAGGCCGCTCTTGCGCCTCCTCCAGAAAGAACAAGTCCAATTCCGTCTTTTGAATTAATCGTAATTTTCTCTAGTCCCATAAGCCTACTTTTTAGAAAAAGTTTCTTTAAAACGATTTATATAAATTCTGTCACAGTGGCTTTTTCGTTTAGAATGTCAATTATTGAATCTCCTGCTTTTGCAATGATGCATCTTTTTTTATGATCTATCATTAATTTTGCACAATCAAGTTTTGATTTTAATCCGCCAAAGCCCTTTGAAGGGAGATTCATCTTGTCATAATCTCCAACTTTGAAAAAATTTGACTTTCTTAATGGCTGGTTATTTTTTATTAAAGCTCCAACTTCTGTTAAAATTATTAAAACATCAAAATTCATATTCAGCAATAACCTTGCTGCTAATGTATCATTGTCTCCCACTTTTAATTCTTCTATTGATGTTACATCATTTTCATTGACTATTGGGATTGCTTTTCCCTTCAGGTTTTTGTAAGTTTCTTTTAAGTTTTCTATCCTATTTTTTTCATGTAAATCTTTTGAGTTCAATAAGATCTGGGCAACATGCAGATTATATTTTGAAAAAATAGAAGAATACTTTTCCATTAATTTTATCTGCCCAACTGATGCCTGTGCTTGTTTTAGTCCCATCTTATCTTCTCCAAGAATAACTTGCTTTCCATAACCCACTGCTCCAGATGTAACTATAATTACTTCATTTCCTCCCTTTGTGAGCGTAGAAATATCTTTTGCTAATTTTTTTAGAACTTTTTCTTTTACTCTTTTCTTTTTAGAATCAAAAATTGCTGCTGTTCCTATTTTTATTACAATTTTCATTTTATATCAAGTTTTTTTCGTATGCTTGTACTGAGATATCATTGACAACTTGCTTTATATAATTTGATTCAAGAGCAAAGCCAAGATTTTCGCTGTCCCCAATCTTGAAATTATTTATTCCTACTACTTCTCCTCTGTTGTCAATTAGTGGTCCTCCAGAATTTCCTGCATTAAGCGCAGCGTCTGTTTGAATATAAATTTTCAGTCCATTACTTCCTTCTCTCTTAGTTGCAGAGACTATCCCTTCAGAAACTGAGAACTGCAGTCCTAAAGGATTTCCTATTGCTATAACTTTTTCTCCAACTTGAACATTATCAGAATCTGCTAATATCAAAGGATCATAAGTTTCATCGTCTATTTTCAGAAGGGTTATATCCATTGTTGGATTTTCTCCAACTCTTGAAACTTTGTGACTCTTTCCATCATACGTGATTACATTTGCAGCTGTTGCACCTTCCATTACGTGGGCATTTGTTACGACATATCCTCCGCTAGCAATAATAAATCCTGATCCCTGCGCAACATCTGTTTTTATTGTTACAACGGATTTTATTGCCTCTTCAATTATGCTTGAGAAATCTGAACTTGCAGACGCCTTCAATTCTGTTAGCTCACTATCCAGCGATCCAATTTGTGAACCTAGTGACTTTAATCCCCCTTCTGTTTCTAATAACCCATCTGATAAGTCATTCAATTTTGTTTGGGTATCTTTGGACAAATCATCTATTTTTTTGTCTAGTTCATTATCTCCCATTTCTAGTTTTGCAAATAACCAATACATAAAAACACTATTCGCAATTAGAACTATCAAGAATAATGAAGTTACTCCTCCAAGAATTATTTTATGGTGTTTTTGCAACGGCATTTTTTTATAAAACAAACAATATATAAAAACTTAACTTCGCTTGTTTTTATAGTTTAAAACTTGCTTTGGGCTCATAGTTTAACGGATAGAACAACCGGCTTCGGCGAGGAAGTTCGCGGAGTAATCCATATGCGAGCGTACTTCGGAGATACCGGTTAATCGGGGTTCGATTCCTCGTGAGCCCGTGTGATTTATGGTAGAAGATAAAACTGAAGAATTAAATGGGGAATATCTATGCAAAAGAGAACGATGTCCGATAGATTATTTTACTCCTATCAAGCCAGATATGCCTGGAGATTATGTAGCAGGGATTTGCAAGAAAACTAATGCTAGAATTTATTTTAATGACATTTGCAAGTGCCTTTGAGGAGTTATCACTTCTTTTGTAAGATAATAATTGTTAAAAAGAATTTTTTTATAATTTTAATATGAATCATATTGGTTTTACAACAGGCAGTTTATATTATTCAAAAATATCTCTTGAAGAGATAACTAAACTATATTCCTCTCTTGGTGCTGATGCTATTGAACTTAGTTTTGCAACTCCCAATCAACTCATTGAAAATAAAATTTCAAAAGAGACATTCTACAATTTACAAAAATACAAATTTATTTCCTTACATGCTCCTTGGAAAGAAGTTAGGTATGACTTTAATGAAGATACAGATAAAATCTTAGACAAATTAACTAATCTTTGTGATACTCTGCCAATTCGAGGAATAGTTTTGCATCCTGATACAATTAATCGTTTTGAGATTTTAATTCAATCTGGGTTACCACTTTTAATTGAAAACATGGACAAAAGGAAATTGTATGGGACCAATTCTGAGCAATTTAAGGAATTAAAAAGGAAATATAATTTTGGATTTGTTTTAGACGTTCAACATGCTTATGAGCACGATTCAAGTATGCAACTTGCAAAAGAATTTATTTCTGTTATTGGAAATAAACTTAATCATATGCACATTAGTGGCTCTTCTGAATCGGAGATTCATGTTCCAACATTTAATGCTATTAACAAAGAGGCAATAACTAATATTTTAAAATTAAATATTAATGTTCCAAAAATTTTAGAGGGGAGATTAAATAAAGATATAGAAGAAACAATAAAAAAAGAATTAGAATATGTTCGGTCTTTTGAAGATTATTAGTTTTTTATTTCATCAACTTTACCAATACTTCCCTAGCTGTCTTAAAATCAGCACGCTTGTTTGTCTTCTGCATAACTTGTCCAATTAAGAAATTAAGTGATTCCATTTTCCCGCTTTTATAATCCTCAAGAGCTTTTTGGTTTTCTTTGATTATTTCTTTAGCGACTTTTTCAATTTCTTTTGTGTCTGAAATTTGTGCGCCCTTTTTTGCTTCACTTTCTGGAGAAGAAGATTTTTCCTTCCAGCTTCTCAAAATATCTTTTGCTTTTAGTTCTGTTATCTTTTTGTTTTCTATTAATTTTAAAAGTTCAATAAAATGTTCTGGAGCAATATTTACTTCTTCGAGTTCTTTTTTGTTGTAATTTAAAACGCTTAGAAGTTCAATTGTCACCCATTGTGAAGCTAGTTTTGGATTTGTTTTCTCTATAATCTTTTCAAAGAACTCTACGATTTCTATCTTTTTTATAAGAATCTCGGCATATTTATTTTCTATTTTGTATTTCTTGATTAATTTTTGAAGTTTTTCTTGTGGAGTTTCTGGAAGCGCAGATTTTATTCTTTCAATTCTTTGTTTTTCTATATTCATAACTGGCAAATCTGGGTCTGAAATAAATCTGTAATCTTCTGCACCTTCTTTTTCCCTCATTTTCATTGTTGTTCCCTTAGCTTCGTCGAATCTTCTAGTCTCTTGTTTTTTCGCAACCCCTTCTGCTTTTTGCCTTACAATTTCAGATTCAATCGCTGTTTTGATATTCTTCAATGAGTTGACATTTTTTATTTCAATTCTTACTCCTTTTAGTTCTGGAAGAGAAACATTAACATCTGCTTTTATTCCTGCATTTTTATCTAAAGCTTTAATATAACTCAGTGTTGTGATTAACTGTTTTAACCAATCAATAACTTGCTGTGAAGATGAGAAATCTGGTTCTGTAACAATCTCTATCAAAGGCAAGCCAGAACGATTATAATCTATCTCTCCTGTTTTTGGATTCCATGCGGCCGGGTCTTCTTCAAGATGAGCTTCTCTTATTTTAATCCCTAAAAATTCCCCCTTTTCTCCAACTGGAAATGCATGGGGACCAGAAAGTGTATTCTGGTAGCCTTTTGGCAAATCTGGCCAGTCATAATGTTTTCTTTGCCAAACCAACTTTGGATTTATCTTACAATTTAGAATTAAAGCGATTTGAATTGCTTTTTCTACTGCATTTTTATTTGGCAACATTGGCTTTGCTCCCGGTTGTGCAGTGCAAACTGGGCAGATATGGATATTTGGTTTTGCTAATTTCACACCATGAACTGCTTTACATTTACAAAAAAGTTTTTCTTCAGTGTCAATATATCCATGGATTTCTAAACCGACCTTAACCATATCAAAATATAGTGTTTTAATTTATTAATTTATGCATAATAATCTTTAAAAATAAGTTTAATCATTTATCTTTATGGGTTTATCTAATAAAGAGCAGGTGTATTGTCAAACATGTTATGAAGCAATTACAGATGGGGGATATGTTTCTGATATAGGCAGTGCTTATCATGCTAATCGTAGATGGTGTATTCCTAACGATACTAAACAGGATAATAGCGTAGCCTTTAGAACCAGGGAAGAACTTCAGCAAGATATTAAGAATGGAAAATTAATTCATTATGGAAAATTAGAACTAACTCTTTCTAAATAAAGGATAGTTTTTTATATTTCTTAAAATTTGGTTTGTTATGGAAAAGAATAAGGCTGTTCCTGGGGATTATGTTGAAATTCATTTAACTAAACTCATTTATGAGGGGATTTTATTAGAAAGCCCAGAAACTGAAAAAGGCATTGTCCTATTAAAATTGGATTCTGGCTATAATATCGGATTTAATAAAAAAGATATCTTAAAAATTGAAGTTTTGAAAACTGGAAAAACAGAAGAAAAAGAAGAATTTGAACTAAAGAAAAATCCTGAAAAAAAGAATGTTGCTATGATTATTACTGGCGGGACAATTGCAGCCAGGTTAAACCCTAAAAAAGGAGGAGTTGACTGGCTTACTTCCCCTGAAGATTTATTCAAATTTTACCCTGCATTATTTGAGAAAGTGAATATAGTAAAAGTTGAAATTCCATTCATGAAAGCAAGTGAAGATATGGACTTTAAGGATTGGCAAAAGATTGCAAGAGTTGCTGTTGGTCTTTTGAATGATGGAAATATCTCTGGGGTTATAATCACTCATGGAACTGACTTTTTACATTACACTTCTGCAGCATTGAGTTTTTTCTTGCAGGATCTAAATAAGCCAGTTGTTTTAACATACAGCCAGAGAAGTGTTGACAGGGCAAGTAGTGATGCAAATCTAAATCTCCAATGTGCAGGACTTGCGTCTATTTCAGATATTGCAGAAGTTATGCTGGTTGGACATGCTTCTTCAAATGATGATTACTGCTACGCTATGCCAGGAACAAAAGTAAGAAAGCTGCATTCATCAAAAAGAGATGCATTTAAAGTTGTAAATTCAAAACCTTTTGCAAAAGTTTTTACAGATAAAATTGAAGTAGTTTCGGAATTTAATCTAAGGAATAAAGGAAAAGTCAAACTAGATTCTGCATTTGAAGAGAAAGTTGCTTTGGTTAAAGTTTATCCTGGCCAAGATGCAGACATCCTTGATTATTATTTAAAGAAAAAATACAGGGGAGTTGTATTAGAACTTTCTGGGTTAGGACATGCTCCCACTAAAAGGGCTAGAAATTCATGGACACAGAAATTAAAAGAAGTTCAGAAAAAAGGCTTAATTGTTTGTGCTGTTTCTCAATGCATCTTTGGAAGAGTTGACCCATTAGTTTATAGCAATGGGAGAGAGATTCTTGAAACAGGGGTTATTTATCTTGGAGATATGCTTGCTGAAACTGCTCTTGTAAAACTTGGCTGGGTTTTAGGGCATGATGAATGGGCAAAAAATAAAAAACTTGTCAAGGAAAAAATGCTAGAAAATGTTGCAGGGGAATTAAACAATAGGATTCAAGAATAATTAAAGATGAAAAAGGGAAAACATAATAAATTAATGAAATGGGTAATTATTTCTGCTATCCTTGTTTTAATATTTATTTTAGGGTTAAATTATATTGTTTTAAGAATGGATGAAGACAGCTGGATTAAAGATTCAAGGGGGGTTTGGGTAAAGCATGGAAATCCTGCCGAAACTCCAGATTATGTTTCACAGCAAAAAACAATGGTCCTATGTGCTATGGATATCTATGCCCAATTAAGCTCTAATGGGGTAATATTCTCTTCACAATGCATTGGCTCCTGCGGAAATTACTCTGTTGATATAGTTCATGTCCCAAGAACTGCAGAAGATGGTAATCCTGAAAACCAATGTGCAGAATATCTTCAGGGCGAGACTAACAAGTTCATAGAATTGGATAGTCATGGGGACGTAGTAAGGATTTCTGAATAGTTATAACTTAGTAGGAGTTACATATCGAAAGGTTTAAATATGGTCTAAAATTTCGATAATTATGAAGAGAGAAATTTACAATTTAACAGATGAACCTTTTGCATTATTCGTAAACAAAGTCGGAGCTGTATTGAAAGAAAAAGGAATTGAACACAGCGTTGTTGGCGGAGTTTCTGTTCAGGCACATATGCTAGATATGTTAACTAAAAAATATGGCAGTGATGTTTATCACCTAGTTCATAACCCCTCTTTAAGAATGCAGGATTACATAAGAAGTACTGACGATGTAGATTTATCCTTAAAATTAGATGAAACAACAGACATGGATAAGACTAAAAGAATAAATGAAATTTTACCTTATTTTGCATGTGATGAATCCTACGCCCCTTCAGAAGAATCTATAATTGAAATAAAACAGGAAAGAATTGGAGTATCTAGACCAACTTTTAGGGTTTCTGTTAACGATAAAAGTAATGAACAAGATGTAATCTCTATGAATATCACTAGAGATAAGGAAACTGGATTAAGACACCTAAATTCCTTTTGGTATAATGAAATTATAAACCAATCTCAAGATTTGGCTATCCCGTATATAAATAACTATAAATTGAATGTTCGAGTTCCAAAATTGGAGCATGTACTTGCTACAAAAATTTCTGGTTCAAGAGCAAAAGATCTTATGGATATCAAGAATTTAGTTGATCTTTCTAGAGTAATGGGCAGAGAAATTAATTTAGAGGAACTTGAAGACATGCTATTACCTGGGAATCGAGATCATTACTTTTCATTTCTCAGCACACAATTTCGGGAAAGACTTAAGAAATACGGATTTAATTTCAGTCGTTAAAAATGGAAACAAAACATACTGATTTAGTTAACATCGTTAAGGATGAATTTCTAAAAAATAAATTCCTAGTTGAACTTGAAAAACCTCTGCCTTTAGGGAAAGGTGCTGTTGATGTCTTTGCTCAAAAAGGGGATTTGAAGATTTATATGGAATTAAAATCAAGTCCTGCTTCAATAAACTCTAAGAAAGCAAATTCTCAATTGAAGAGATACAAAGAAGTATTTGGAAAAGACAATCTTTATTGTTTAGTTTCTCCTGGTTCTGATGGACTTCCAAGAATTCAATCTTTGGATGGAAAGATTAATTGTTCATTGAACGATTTCTATAATTAATTAAGAAATTTTAATAAACTACCCTTATTTCTTTAATTTATGCCTGAAAAAATTGATTATGAAAAAATAGGGTTTAAATCTGGGTTAGAAATACACCAGCAATTAGACACCAAAAAATTGTTCTGCAACTGCCCTTCAATATTAAGGCAGGATGAGCCAGACTTTACTATTCATAGAAAACTGCATGCTGTTGCAGGAGAAAGCGGAGAAATAGATGTTGCTGCAAAACATGAAGCAGAAAAAGAAAAGAATTTTGTTTATGAGGGATATAACACAACTTGCCTTGTTGAATTAGATGAAATGCCTCCCTATGAAATTAATCAGGACGCTTTGAAGATTGCACTCCAAATTGCAATTTTTCTTAATGCTAAAATTCTTCCAATAACGCAAATAATGAGGAAGACAGTTATTGATGGAAGCAATACTTCTGGATTTCAGAGGAGTGTTCTTATTGCACGCGATGGCTGGGTTATTACTAAAACTGGGAGAGTTGGGATTCAAAGTATTTGTCTTGAAGAAGACGCTGCAAGGATAATTGAAAGAAAAAAAGATTCAGCTATTTACAGACTTGATAGACTTGGAATTCCTTTGGTTGAAATTGCAACTGACCCAGACATGAAAAATGCTGAACAAGTCAAAGAAGTTGCGTTATACTTAGGACAGGTTTTGAGAAGCTGCAAGGTTAAAAGGGGAATTGGGACAATAAGGCAAGATTTGAATCTTTCAATAAGAAATGGAGACAGAGTAGAAATAAAGGGATTTCAGGATCCTGCAATGATGGTTCAGACAATAAATTCTGAAATAGAAAGACAGCAAGCTATTATCCAATCTGGAAAAAGAGTTTTTGGAGAAGTAAGAAATGCTTTAGCTGATGGAACAACTGAATTTTTAAGACCAATGCCTGGAGCAGCAAGAATGTATCCAGAAACAGATTTGCCTTTGCTGAAAATTTCAAGAGATTTAATCAATGAAGTAAAGAAAGACTTGCCTCAGCTTAGAGAAGATATCGAAAAGGATTTGGAGAAAATTGGACTTAGTGAAGAAATGATTAAACTTTTATTCAAACAAAACAAAATTGAAGAATTCAAAGAATTGATGAATATACTTAATGAGCCAACCTTAGTTGCAAAAATTTTGTTAGTGTTTCCTAAGGAAATTGCCAGCCATGAGAAAAAAACTGGGGAAGAAGTTCAGAAAATTTTGAATAAAGAAATTTTAAATTTTATTGCAGAGTCTGTTCACAATAAAAAACTTTCAAAAGAACATATCAAGCAGGTTATGGAAAGAATTGTGCAAGGTGAAGATTTCAACAAGGCAATTGAATTCAAGAAAAACGTGGGGAATGTTGAAGAAGATGTTATGAATATTATAAAATCCAAACCAGGACTTTCTGAAAATGCTTATATGGGACTAGTTATGAAAGAAATGAAGGGAAAGATTTCTGGGGGAGCAGCGATGGAAATAATTAGGAAGTTAATGAAATGAAAATATTGGCAATTGGAGACCCTCATGGGAATTTGGAAAAAATTAAAAAAATTCCAACAAATGGTGTAGATATAATTCTTTTGACAGGGGATTTAGGAAAAGCAGATTTTGCAAGGAAGAGATTTTTTGAAAATATTAAAAGAAAAACGGAAGGTTTGCCTAAGTTGAAATATACTTCAAAAGATAAAAAAGAAGAGATGACTGAAATTAATAACTCTACCCTAGGTGTTCTAAAATATTTATCGAAAAATGCAGAAGTTTATGCCATTTGTGGGAATGTAGGGGTTTCAACTTTATCAGAGATAAAAAGGGAAAATAAAAAGTATAATCTTAATCTATCTTCAACTTTGGAGCAGATTAAAAAAATGAAGGACGTTTATTTAATAAAAAATAAAATAAAAGATGTTCAGGGATTAAGAATTGGATTTCTTGAATATTTTATAGATACTTGTTGGGTTAAGGAATTCAAACCAAAGGATTATGAAAAATCTATGAGGAATGCAAGGAAAGAAACCGAAAAAGCAAAAAGAATTCTAAACTATTTTAAGAATGCAGACATCTTAGTTTGTCATCAGCCGCCCTATGGTTGTTTAGACAAAGTTAATTTTCCAGGAGTTCCTGAACATTGGAAAGGGAAACATGCAGGAAGTAAGGTAATATTAGATTATATTAAGAAATATCAACCTAAATATGTTTTTTGCGGGCATATCCATGAAGGAGAAGGACATACAAAAATAGGAAAAACAGAGGTTTATAATCTTGGTGTTGCAGGCCATAAAATAATTAATCTCTAATCCCAAAATCTTATTAAACCCAAATCCTTACTTTATTTTAATGAAAAATAGAATTCCTATTTCCGAAGTTTTCAAATCTAAAAGCAAAACTGCAGAAATTGCTGGCTGGGTTAAAAACTCACGAGCACTTGGGAAAATTAAATTCTTAGTGCTTAGAGACATCTCTGGAGAAATTCAAATAACTGCTCCTGAAAAAGCAGTTGACAAAAAGGTTTTTGACCTCATTGATAAAATTCCTCGTGAGTCTGTTATATTTATTGCTGGAGAAATTAAAGATTCCAAACAAGCGCCTGGCGGAAAAGAGATTATTCCCTCTAAGATTGAAGTTTTAAACAATGCAGAAGAAAACTTGCCGATTGATATCTCTGACTTTTCAAAGACAGAACTTCCTAAGAGATTAGACTATAGATTTTTGGACTTCCATAGGACAAGAGTTCAGGCAATTTTCAAGATTCAAAATGAAATTGCTCAAGGATTTAGAAGCCATTTTTATAACAAAGGATATTTAGAATTGCAATCTCCCGGAATAATCAGTGCTGCATCAGAAGGGGGAACAGAATTATTCCCTGTTCAGTATTTTGAAAAGAAAGCTTATCTCGCCCAGTCTCCGCAGTTGTATAAACAAATGCTTGCATGTTCTATGGAAAAAGCATTCATGCTTGGGCCAAGCTGGAGAGCAGAGAAGCATAATACTACAAGACATATCAATGAAATAAGAATGATTGATGTTGAAGCTGCATTCCAAAATCAAGAATCAATAATGAAAGAACTTGAAGAAGCAGTTCAATATGTGGTTGGAAGAGTTCTTGAAAATTGCAAAAGAGAACTTGAAATCTTAGAAATTAAGCTGAAGGTTCCTAAGGCAATTTATCTGAGCTATGAAGAAGCAATAAAAAAGATAAAAGGAAAAATCGGAGAAGATTTCACACCAGAAGAAGAAAGAAAACTTTGTGAGCTATATCCTGGAGATATTGTATTCACTCACTCATGGCCAACTTCAATCAAGCCGTTTTATATTATGCCTAAGGATGCAAATCCAAAAGCAAAAGAAAGCTGTGGTTTTGATGCACTTTATGGTGGTGTTGAAATTTCTTCAGGTGGGCAACGTATTCATCTTCCAGAATTATTAACTGAAAGAATCAAAGCAAAAGGAATGAACCCTAAAGATTTCAAGGATTATATTGATTCATTTAGATATGGAGCTCCGCCCCATGCTGGCTGGGCAATTGGACTTGAAAGAATTACTCAAATAATCTGCGGATTGGATAATATAAAAGAAGCAACTATGTTTCCTCGTGATCGTGATAGATTAACCCCTTAGTATTATCTTTCTATACACAAAATCTTATAAAGTTTTATTGTCCATCTTTTAACCATGCAGATTCCATTAGTTGTTCCTTGGCATGAATTAAGTGAGGAAGAAAGAAAAGCAGTTAGAAACCCTACTGATTGTCCTATAATTTCGGTTATTGACGGATTATCTCCCGAAGATAGGGGGCAAATTTATAATTCCATCAAGGTTAAACCCAATTATTATATTGATTTTGCAAAAACCCAAAAGGCATGGATGGAGGATTTATGCTGGTACATGGGGCAAAAGTTAAAGAAAGATGTACGAAATTGCAAAGAATTTTTAGAAGAAATTAACGGTGCTTTCCATGAGAGATTTAGACTGTATTATGCAGCAAAGAATCCGAATAATATTGAAATAATCAAGGTGAATCAAAAAACATTGGAATTCTTATTAGAAGTTGAAGAAGTTATCAAAATTAAAAATCCAACTGATAACCCCAATAACTAACTTTTTATATTCTTAATTCTTAAAATTTTCATAATGACAGAACTAAAGTTCAGCACAAATAAAAATTCGGGAGAATTTTCATAATGACAGAAAATAGGACATTTTCAGCACAAACACAAAAACAGGAGGTTTTTGCGTAATGGAGCTTTTATTTCATAAATTGTCTGATAAAGAGAAGGAAGAAATCAAAAAACAAGTTGACTCTATATTGAAATCATTTTCAGAAAAGCTTTCTAAGATTAATGCTGATGAGGGAGAATCTTTTGTTGAGCGGATGGACTATGAAAGAGATGAAAATGGGAAGCCAGAAGTAATTTCTAGAAAAATGATGTTTGAAAATGCGCCTGAAAAAAATGATGATGCTATTATTGGGGAGAAGGGGAAATGGTAGAAAAAGAAAATGTGATTATCCCCAACAAAAAAAATTTGAATCTTTTAAAAAATCAATTTCATAAAGGTGGAATTAATGAAATTCATGTTCTAACTGATTTTGACCGAACTTTGACAACTGCTTATGCTAATGGGATAAAAGTTCCATCAATAATTTCAAGACTAAGGGATGGGGGATACATTTCAAAAGATTATTCAAAAAAAGCAACTGCATTAGCGAACCATTATCATCCAATTGAATTGGATCAGAATATCTCTCTTGAAGAAAAAAAGAAAAAAATGCATGAGTGGTGGATAAAACATTTTGATTTGTTGATTAAATCTAGATTAAACAAAAAACATATAGAAACAATTGTTGAAGAGGGAGTTATACAATTTAGAGAAGGGGCAAAAGACTTTCTAAAATTCTTAGATGAAAAAAAAATACCTTTAATTATCCTCTCTTCAAGTGGGTTGGGATATGATTCTGTTGAAATTTTTTTAAAGAAAAATCATTGTCTGTATAAGAATATCTCCATAATTTCCAATTCTTTTAAATGGGATAGGGATGGATATGCAATTGGGATTAATAAACCAATAATCCACGTTTTTAACAAAGATGAACAATCATTAAAGAATTATCCTGTTTATAACTCCATAAAAAATAGAAAGAATATCATCCTTCTTGGAGACAGCCTTGGGGATTTGGGGATGGTTGCTAATGCAGAATACAATCATCTAATAAAAATAGGATTTCTTAACGAAAATGTAGAAGAGGATTTAGCTTTATATGGAAAAAATTTTGATATCATCCTTACAGATGATTCAAATATGAATTATGTTAATAAATTTATGAAGGAAATTTTAAGATGACCACACTTTCAAAACTCCAGAATTATCTTGCAGAAATTGAGAAGAATGACAAAAAAGGGAAAAAGATAAATGCATTCCTTCAATTAAATCCTAATGCCCTTAAAGAAGCAAAAGAAATTGATGAAAAGATAAAAAAAGGAAATGCAGGAAGACTCGCTGGAAAAATAATCGCTGTTAAAGCAAACATAAACATTCTTGGGATGAATGCTTCATGTGCTTCTAAAACTCTTGAAGACTATAAAAGTCCGTATAATGCAAGTGTCATTGATAAAATAAAAGAAGAAGATGGATTAATTATCGGATTTACAAATATGGATGAATTTGCATGTGGATGGAGCGGGGAAACTTCTGCTTTTGGTGCAACAAATAATCCAAAAGCACTGGGTTTTGTTCCTGGCGGAAGTTCAAGTGGGAGTGCTGCTGCTGTTTCTGCAAATTTTTGCGACATGGCATTAGGAAGTGATACAGGCGGAAGTATAAGAGTTCCATCAAGCCATTGCGGAGTTGTAGGGCTAAAACCAAGTTACGGCACTGTTTCAAGATACGGGCTGATTGATATGTGCATGAGTTTTGACCAAATTGGACCAATCACAAAGAATGTGTCTGACTCTGCCTTATTATTTGATGTAATATCTGACAAGGATGAACGGGATGCAATCTGTGTAGGCAGTGAATTAAATTTGAAAGAAATTGAAAAGAATCCCGAAGGAATAAAAGTAGGAATTTTAGACTTTAAAATCCATGATTCAAGAATACAAAAACTTCTTGATGAAAAGATTCAGAAAGCAGCAAAAAAATATGGCTGGAAAGTTGAAAAAATAAAATTAGAATACCTTGACTTCGCAGTTTCTACTTATTTTCCTATTGTTTATGTTGAATTTTTTTCTGCAACTAGAAGATTTGATGGTAGAAGATATGGCAGGAGAATAGAAGAGGTTTGCGGTCCAGAAGTTTTACGAAGAATTATTGGGGGAAGTGAAATTAGCAAAGCAGAACATGCAGACAGATATTATCACTCTGCGCTAAAAGCTAGAAAATTAATTGAAGAGGAATTCAAAAAGGTTTTCAGGCGATTTGACTGCATTATCTGTCCGACTGTTCCAAGACTGCCCCATAAAATTGGGGAAAAAATTCCTATTGAACAGATGTTCCAATATGATGCTTTAACTTGTCCGATTAATCTTGCTGGAAACTGTGCAATTAGTCTGCCTCTTGGAGAAATTGAAAGTATTCCTGTTGGAATGCAAATCTCTTGCGACAATTTTAATGAAGAAGAATTATTTAGGATTGCTAAAAGTTTTGAAAAAATATAATCTACGATAAATATTTAAACATATTTTCTCTTTTTATCTCAGAAGAAAAATGAAGAGGGATTTGATTCATAGTTTTGTTTTAATGTGTGTTTTTTTACTTGCAGTTGGAGTTGTGTTTTATTATTCTGATGTAAAATTTACCGGTTATGATGTTTCTGAAGAAACAACTGATACCTCTGAAACTACTACTGAATCAACTGAAACAACTGACACTACAGAAACAACCGATACCACAGATACTACCACTGATCCCTCTGAAACTACTACTGAATCAACTGAAACAACTGACACTACAGAAACAACCGAAACCACAGAAGAAAGTTTTACTGAACTTAGTGCAGAAACTTGCACTCCAAGCTGGACTTGCGGAGACTGGGATACTTGTTCTAGCGGAACACAGATTAGAGCTTGTACAGATGTAAACAACTGCGGTTCTCAAGATGGAATTCCAGAAACAACTCAATCCTGCACTTATTGCGGTGATGGAACTTGTGAAAGCAGTGAAAATTGCAGCAGCTGTTTTAATGATTGCGGAGTATGCACTGTTGAAGAAACAGCTAGTGCAGATACTTCTAATGATGAAGAAGAGGAAGAGTCAGATACAGAAATTCCTACTGCTACTTTTGTACCACGAAAAATTTGCACTCCAAGCTGGACTTGCGAGGATTGGCAAGAATGTATAGACTCTGTTCAAATAAGAGTATGTACAGATGCAAATAACTGCGGTTCTCAAGAGGGAATTCCAGAAACAACTCAGGCTTGTATTATAGAAATAAAAGAAACTTGTTCTGACGGAATAAAAAACCAAGATGAAGAAGATATTGATTGCGGTGGAAGTTGTGAAACTAAGTGCAATACTGGCTTTTTTAGCATTGTAGGGGGAGTTGTAAGCGGTTCTGTTGAGGTTGGAAAGAAATTTATATTTGAAGAAATGTTTGGCAATGTAACAAGAATGATTATCTCAATTGGGAGCATGGTCTTACTTATTGGGGGATTTATTGCTGCAAGATTCTTTATTGGAAGAAAGAGCGGGAAAAACAAGCTGGATAAGGCAATTGATGACCTTTCTGGGAATAAAGGTTCAAATAACTCCTCAAAAGACGGACCTAAAGTAGAATACTACTATTAGTTCTTAATTTTTATAACTTTGATGTTATTTGAAAACACCAAAAAGCTTTAAAGCAATTTTTGGCTCTTCTTAATATGAAGATTGGGGAAATTGAACTGAAGTGGCTTGGACATTCTGGCTTCTTAATAAGAAATCATAAGATTATCTATATAGATCCCTATAATATCAAGGAAAATTCTGAAAAAGCAGATATAATCCTCTTAACCCATAGCCACTATGACCATTGCAGTATTGCAGATATAAAGAACATAACCAAGGAAGGAACTAAGATTGTTCTTACTGCTGATTCACAAAGTAAGATAACGCGATTGCAAACTCCTATTGATATTCATATTGTGGAACCCAATCAAGAACTAACTCTTGGAGAATTGAAGATTGCTACTATTCCTTCATATAACTTGGACAAAACTTTTCATGCTCAAGGAGAAGGCTGGGTTGGGTATCTAATAAAAATGAATGATATTTTAATATACCATGCTGGGGATTGCGATTTAATCCCAGAAATGCAGAAACTTACCGGATATAAACAGCCAGACAAAAGATTTATTGCATTGCTTCCTATTGGCGGGAAGTTTACAATGAATGTGGAAGAGGCAGTAGAAGCAGCTAAATTAATCAAGCCTTCATTGGTTATTCCGACCCATTATGGAAGCATAATCGGAACCAAAGAAGATGCCGAAGAGTTCGCAACTTTATGCGGCAAGGAAGGAATTGAAGTGGCGATACTGGAGAAGGAATAATGGCCGAAATAGTAATTTCAGCACAAATACAAATCAGGAGATTTGCATAATGATCAACTATTTACATGGCTCTCCTGATGAATTCTATAATTTTGTTGATAGGATTTCAAAAGAGGACAAGATTGGGGTTATGACCCATATAGATCTTGATGGTGTCGCTTCTGCTATATTCCTTGAGAAAATTTTAGAATCTAAAGATTTAAAGATTAATTCTCTAAATTTTTCTGGTTACGGTAAAGGGGTTTTAAGCAGAACTTTTCGAAGAACAATACCAAATAAATTATTTATCACGGATTTTCAAGCAGATGAACATCCAGAAGAATTTTCTTTCCTGAAAAAGAATTGTGATGTCTTTTTAGTGGATCATCACCCATTACATGAAAAGTTTAAAGATGAACCTGGAATTATAAAGACTGAATCTGCTGACTGTTCTGCTTATTGCTTGTTTGAATTAGCCAAGCATTATCTGGATACAAAACCTCTTGAATGGCTTGTTTGTTCTGCAATGATTTTTGATTATTCTTTTCAAAAAGAAGAAAATTTTAATTTGATAAAATTAATTTATCCCGATGCTGTTAAAGAAAAAATATTTGAATCTGAACCTGGGCAGATTGGGAGAAAAATTAGCCGAGCTTTGATTTATTATGATTCGAATAAAAAGATGGTATATAATTCTATTTTAAAGGAGGATTTTAAAAAATTAGAAAAAGCAGATAAGATAATTGGAGAAGAAATTGATCTCTGGGTTGAAAAATTCAAAAAAGAAGCAGAACACTTTCAAGAAAAAGATTTGTATTTTTATTATGGCTTCCCTAAATATGGCATTTCTAATATTGTTGCAAGCATATTGTCCAGTAATTATTTTAATAAGAGTTCTATTGTTTTTGCTTCTGATTACATTAATAGAAAAAATCAGATAAGAATTTCTGCTAGAAATAATTCTGGGAAAATAAATATTGGAGAAGTTCTAAAAAAGTGCACAAAGGGGTTTTACAATGCAACTGCTGGAGGGCATCCAAAGGCTTCTGGGGCAGATTTTCCTAAACAATATCTTTCTGAGTTTAAAACAAGACTTTTATCAGAACTTCCTAATGATTAACCTATTTCAAAAACGCAAAAAAGATGTTCTTTCGAAATTAGACAAATCTTCAATTGGAAAATGGGACGAGAAAATTGCTAGACTTTGTGAAAAGATAAATTCTTCTGAAAACTATTACACTACTTCCTCATGCTCTGGAAGAATAATTTTAATGATTGACCAGGAGAAAAAAGGAAAAGATTTGTTTGTTTTTGTTTCTCATAACAAAGTTTCTTTTGATAAATTAAAAGAAGAATTAAACTTGGCTTTAAAGAAAAATAAAAAAATAAAGTTTAAAGTTGAACCCTGTATTTTGCATGTTAGCTGTGAAACTTTAGAAGATGCTGAAAAACTTTATGAAAAAGCGAAAATTGCTGGATGGAAAAAATCTGGGATTATTGGAGTTAAAAATGGTTTTACTGTTGAATTGAACAGCACAGAAAGGTTAGAGTTTCCAATAATTCAAGATAAAATAGTTTTAGTCAGCGACGAGTTTTTAAAGATTGTAACTGAAGAAGCGAATAAGAAATTGGAAAAGAGCTGGATGAAGATCGAGAAACTTGACAAATTATTAAATAAATCCTTATAAATTCTTTTTCATAAATTTCTGCGTGGCAGAAAATTTGTATAAACCTGCAGGGAAAAAATTGTACCAATTTTTAGATGTTTTATCTCTTCTTGGAACAGCAGGTGGGCCTGTCATGACACTTCAGGGATTTTTGGATAAAAATTATTATTTTATTGGTTCTGGAATTATTCTTTTTGGCGTCTCTATCGCCGGGCATTATCTAATTGAATTTGCTGAAAGGCAGTCTGTTTCTGCAGGGTTAGAGAAAAAATTGAAGAAAAAATAAGTTTTTGCTATTCTTTAGAGAATAATAATCTATTTAAATAAAAAATGCCTCATTTTTTTAATATTAATTTAAACATCAAGTAGATTAAATTAATGTTAATCGATGAGGCACTCTTTCTTTAATACTAAATGGAAATGTATGAAATATTTAAACATTTCGTTATAAAAACATACATTTCCGAACCTGGTTTTACCGGGTTACATACAACATACAAAGGAGGAAACAAAAGATGGTATTAGATTTTGCAAAGGAAGCGATTGATAACGCAAGCACTCATAGCATCAACTTTGACGAATTAAGGGCTGGAAAAGCTAACATTAAAGTCGTTGGTGTTGGAGGTATGGGTTGTAATGCAGTAACATGGCTTTTCAACAAAGGGATCAGCGGAGCAACTGTTTATTCAACTAATACAGATGCACTTCACCTTAGTGTTTCTAAATCTGATGAGAAAATTCTTATCGGTAAGGAATTAACTAGAGGTCTTGGATGTGGTGGTATGCCGCAAAGAGGACGTGAAGCTGCTAAAGAAGCTTTAGCTGAATTGAAAAAAGCTGTTGGAAGCGCAGATATGGTTTTTGTCATTGCCGGAATGGGCGGTGGAACAGGAACAGGAGCTGCACCAGTTATCTCTCAAATTGCTAAGGAATCTGGAGCTGTAGTTATAGGGGTTGTCACAATGCCTTTCGAATCAGAAAGAGCAAGAATTGACAAAGCAGAATTCGGATTGCAGGAATTAAGAGAAGTTACTGACACAACAATTGTTCTTGACAATAACAGACTAGTAGACATTGCAGGGCAGTTGCCAATTGAACAGGCATTTGCTGTTGCTAATGAATTAGTAAGTACAATGGTCAAGGGGATTGTTGAAACAATTACATTGCCAAGCTTAATCAATCTCGACTATGCAGACGTTTCAGCTATCATGAAAGATGGCGGAGTTGCTGTTATCGGAATCGGAGAGGCAGATACACAAAACAAGGTTATGGAAGCATGTCAGCAAGCACTTACACATCCTCTACTTGATGTGGATTATAAGGGAGCTACTGGAGCTTTGATACACGTTACTTGTGGACCTGACTTGAAGTTGGAAGAATTCGACTTGATAGGTAGAGTTGTATCTGAAAACTTGAATGCCGAGGCAAATGTTATTATTGGGGCTAGAATTAGCAAAGAATTCACCGGAAAGGTTAGAGTTATAACAATAATGACTGGTGTTAAATCACCTTATGTCTTAGGAAAAGATTTAGATGAGCAAATCTCTGGAGGAAGATCTCCAACAAAAGAAATGTCTGACTTAGGAATTGAAGTTTGGAGATAAATTAGAAGAGATTTTTTATTTTTTTATTTTTTCTCTTTTATTTTTTTATTTAAACAATCTTTCACTTGTATTTCTTGGATGCTGCATCTTTTTATCGCCGTATTTGTTAAAGAACAAAATTCTGTCTAGTTCTATTTTTGCGTGTCTTACTCTTGGTTTTTCGGATTCATACCCAATTGGGAAAACTGCTTCTACATTTACATCTGCAGGAATCTTTAATTCTCTTTTAATCTGTTCTTCTATAAAAGATCCTACCCAGCAAGTTGCTAGTCCGAATTCTTCAATACTTAAAATGAAATTTTCCATTGCTGCCCCTGCCTGCTGTCTTGCGTATATTTCTCCTTTTTCTTCATATAAATTTGTAGTTCTTGCTGGTTTTGAACATACTACTGCCACAAATTTAGCATCTGAAATGAATTGCTGCTGACATGCCCCTGAAATTTTTTTTATTTTGTCTTCATCATCAACTAGAATAAATTTTACGGTATAATTGTTACCTGCCATTGGAGCATAACGGCTAGAATCTATGCATTCAATGATATTCCTCCAATCTGGCTTTTTAGGACTAAACTTTCTAACGCTTCTTCTATTTTGAATAGCCTTGCTTAATTCCATACAATATAGAGAAATTTAAATTATAAAAAGGTTTGGAATTAATTTATTCTTTCACATATAATTGCTTCGTTGCCTTTTTCATTAATAAATAAATTAACTTCCTTTCTTCCAGTTATCTCTCTTTCATACCTCTTTCTTACTACCCAGTAATCTTTTGGGTCAACATTGCATCTTAAGATTACTTTTCCCGCTTTTATTTTTTTTAGCGATTTAACAATTTTCTCAAATTTATTTTCTGGAACCCCCACAACCTTATGCGGAACTAAGAATTCTGATTTTACCAGTTCAGTTGATAAGAATACTGGTTTATTCAATCTTAACAGATTTAATTTAAACTTTTCTGACAATTCTTCGGTCAAGTTGGCTAGGATTATCGCTGGGTCAATTGAGTAGAGGTATCTAAAATTCTTTGCAGATACGACTTCTTTTATTTTTATCTTCTTTTCTGAATTTTCTAATCTCTCCCCCCAAGGAAGAGAAATCACTGATTTGTCGCAAGTTTTCAATCCATCAAAGTATAATGTGAGTCTGTTCAGCTGATTATTCAATGAAATAAATTCCTGTTCGAAATCATTTTCTTTTTTTAGAGATTCAATATCTTTTGTGAATGGGGGGATTTCTATTGCTATCTTTTTAGTCAGCTTAGAATATTCTTCTAAAATTTTATTTATCGGCGGATTTATTTCTGCTAGTGTTCTTTCTGTTTGTTCTGGGCGTTCTGTATCAAAAAATACTATATCTATTGGCTCTTTTGAAATCTTTTGAATTACACTTTTATTTAATGCGTCCCCGTTGATTACTTCCACATTTTTCAGCCTGAGCTTCTTTATATTCTGCAAAAGGATATTTGTTTTTGTTTTGTCAATTTCAACAGCTATGACTTTTCTGCAGGTTTTAGAAAATGCAATCGTTTGTCCGCCTATTCCTGCCCCAAGTTCAACTAGAGTATCACATTTTAATCTTTTGGCCCGATAATCTGCAACCTGTTCAGGTGTAGCGAACCTCAAAAATTCTTTTGGGCTTTGTAATCTTGACTGATATAGAATATTTTGTTTTTTTGAACGTGGCATTCCTTAATATGGTGAGTTAAATTTATAAATTATCTTTCTGTCTTTTTATTTATGGCAGCAACACCACCAGACCCAAGAAAAAGAAAACTTGACTATAATGTGGCTCAGGCAGTTTACGACGATTTTGCAAAGAACTGCAGTCATAAAGGACTTGCTCCGCAAGTTGTTTTAGAGAGACTAATGGCTAAGTTTAATCAAACAGGGCAAATTTAGATAGAACATAAAAATTTAATTTATGCTTTAATACTTATCTCTGAAATTTTGGTATAGGGTATGACATATAATTCTTTATTATTTCTTAATTCTATTTCTGTTTGAGAGAGCCCAACAATCTTGCCAGATAACTTATCCTTCCCATATCTATCTTCATTACATATCCTAATCTCTTCTTCAAATTTTTTCAGTTTATATTTTTTATTTAGTTTTATCTCTGAAATAGATTCAGAACCAAAAGTTATATCCGCACCTTTTTCAGCATGAAACTTAAAATTTCCATTAAAAGGCACTAATTGTAGTAATGTTGTTAATTCCATATAATTCTATAATTTTTTTCTTTTTTAAAGATTATCGCAAAACGTCCCGGACAGGACTCGAACCTGTGACCCCATGATTAACAGTCATGTGCTCTACCAGCTGAGCTACCGGGACATAGTCTAGCGAAATTTTTTTTGATATTTAAACTTATTCCTCAGATTTCTTTTCCTTTAACCCCAGGTCAATAATTGGTTGAGCATGATGTTTCTCTAGGTATCCATAAACATTTGCCTGCTTTGAACCTTGAACAATCCAAATAACTGATTCCTGGGCATTTTTTATTTTTTCAGCTTCTCCAATTATCCCCACACGATTATCTTTTATCTGGAAATAACATTCTGTTAGTTCAGTTAATGTTTTCAATGTTTTTCCACCACTTCCAATTATCCTAGCCCTTATTGTTTCAAAGTCTTTTCTCTTAGTATATTCTTTTATGTTGATTATTTCAAAAAGAAAATCTTCTTCTTTGATTAACAATGCTACTGGAACTGGGAACCCAAATCCGATTGCGTCTATAATCTTTTCAGCAATAAACTCATCTTCTGATTTTCCATCAATTGAAACCTCTTTTCCGTTGATAGTTATCTCTATATTCAATACTCTTTCGAGTTTTTTCTTATTTTTGGATATTAATTCAATTTCTTCAGAGAAGATTTGTTTCATAAGAAAATTAAATAACTGGGGGTTTTAAGTTTAGCGTTTTTGATTTTAATCAATTTACTAGATATCCTTGAAGGCAATTATAGGTTACTTGTTCACACCATCCACCAGAATTCCAAACATATTGGCTACAATAACTAGCCCATCCAGCAATTCCGCCTCCGCCTATTAAGAATTGTCCAGTGCAATCACAAGCATACCCACAAGGAGGTCTTCCAGTACATTGACTACTTGATGGCTGATTTGGGCATAAATAAACTGCTAACCCTTTGGTAGCAGTATTACCGCAGATTAAATCACTTCCATTCCAGCTAACAACTTGTCCAGCAGTACATCCTGTTGGTACTCCCATTTCAGAAATTGAATGGCCTGGGTTTGGTTTTGTTCCTGCAGTTAAAGCATAAACTCCTACTGAAAGTGCGATGATTATTCCGAGAGTTATTAAAAAATAAATTCCCCTATTAGAAATATTAATTTGCAATCTTTTTCCTAGCCCCTTTTTCATATATCTCTCAAGATGAACTATTTTTTAAATGTTTTTAAAATTCTGATTTTTCTGTTTTAAGATAACCTTTTCTTTTTAGCCATTCAACTTGGTTCGGTTTGTATTTGAGAATTACATCTCCTTTATCTTTGTCAAGTTCCCAAGGCTCAATTATTACAACATCTCCTGGACGAAGCCAAAGTTTTCTCTTTAATCTTCCTGGAACTCTGCAATTTCTCGATTTTCCATCAAGACAAGTAACCATCATTTTATTTCCGCCCAATCTTTGTTCTATGACTCCTATTGTTTCTTCTCCTCTTGGTAATGGAGCACGGCTGACCATTTGGTTTTCATTGCCTTCTTCTGCTTCATTTTCTTCTGTGTCTTCAAATTCTTCTGGCATATTAATAAACATAGGAAATTCTTTATAAATATTTGGAACTCAGAACTTACTTTTTAGACTTCTTCCTTAATTGCTTTTGGGCTTTCTTCTTCAATCTATACTTTTGATGCAAGATTATTGAAAAGCATCCAATTGAGCATCCCAAGGCGTAAAATAAGATAAGAACCCAGTTTGTAGATATGACTATCTCTTTAATGATAAAGAAGTTTAACAAAGTTATTAAAACTGTTATCAATGAAGCAGGGACAGCTAGTAGTCTTCCAACGAATAGGTAATAGAGAGTTACTAATACATCGTTCATTATTCCCAGTACGAGCATTACCATTATTTCTGTTATCATATTTTTCTCCTAAACCGTCAGGTTCTATTTCTTCCATTTTATTTTTAATTGAATTGAAAATTTTAGTTATTTTAACCAATTTTTATCACCTATATTTTTAGAAGGAAAGTGGGACTATATAAACCTTTTTTATAAAAGAACTAGTGCGAATGGGACTCCTTTGACTTCTTTTACCCATCCTTTTTCAATAATTCCTGCCTTTAAGGCAGTATTTATCGATTTTTTGCCTACAATATTGAATGTTGCATCTTCTCTTTGCATCTTTTTTAGAATAATCATTGCTTCTGGCTCTGAAAACTTCTCTTTTCCATAAAAGTTTTCTTTTATATCCAGCTGCAAATCACCTTCTTCGAATCGCCTTCCTATCAAATCAGAGTCACAAACTGCAACAACATCTCTTGCGGATTTTATAACTCGGATAATCATAAAAATAATAAAAAAAATTAATTAATAAATCTACTTCTTTCCCATCATTCTGCAGACAGTTGTTCCGCACTTAGGGCATTTTCCCTTCATCATTGTAGTGCCTCTTGCGGTTTTGCTTTCTTTTCCATCTTTCATGTCTACACTTTCCTTACACTTAACACAATAAGCTTGTACCATTTTTCCTCCTTTGGTGTTTATTTTACAAATTCTCTGAATCTGTTATATTTTAGAAAATTTTCTGACTTTTAAATCTTTAGATAATCAAAATTTGCTTCTCACAGAGTGTTTTGCTCCGCAAGCAAGGCATTTTACAAAAGCAAATCTGTCTTCTTTTACTAATTCTGTATCTGGTTTTCCACATTCATTGCAGAGAACAAACTCTTTTACATACTCTTCCACCTTTTGATTTATTCTTGCAGATGGAATTTTGTTGTTTAGAACGAGTCTGTCTCCTTCTTTCTGTCCTGAAACTGCAAGTTCTCTTAAAAGAAACTTTTGAAAATGTTCAGGAGTTCTTCTTATGTAAGAAGCAATTTGATAAAAATTTGAAAGAATTGTTTTTTTACCTTCAAAATGCCCCTCTATCTTTGGGATTTCAAATCTCTCTCCATTTCCTTCTGGCTTTTTTACTTTGCTGTAAGCTTCATTTAATAATTGTTCATAGTCCATAAAAATTAGAGAAATGACTGGTTTATAATCGTTATTGTTTATGATTTTCATTAAACCAGTAATACATATCAAGAATTCTTAAATCGGATAATCTTTCTGGTTTAAGATAATCAAATTTTGATTGAGACAGCACTATTCTTATTGGTTCTATTTTCTTTTGGTTATGGTTTATGAACAATTCATAAGCTTTTTTTATCACTAAAACACTTTTCATAAACTCTTCTTCTTGCAGACCAAATTTTTCCCTTATTGCATTGTCTACTGGCGGGAATTCTCTAGGAAGAACTGTATGGAATAATTTAGTGCAGAAAGTATACTCTTTCCTTTCTTTGCAACAATAGTCTTCAAAGAATTTTTGGATGTCCTTTTCATTGGTTATCTCTTTCTTTAATCTTCTATCAAAGTTTTTATCAAAAAAAGAATAAACTGTTTTTTTCATTCCTTGAATCCCCCATTGGCTTTTAAATTCTCCAAAGTCAATTTTTTCCTGGTTTAGAACAGTTTTATTATAATAATCAATAAATGACCTGTTCCTTTTATCTTTTGAGAATTCTTCAAAGAATAATTCAATCTTTTTTGGATTTAACTTGGAAAAATCTTTTTCTATTTGCTTTTTTACCGAAAGAATTTTTTCTATTGACATTTTACCCAAGCCATCTAATTTTTCCCGGGCGAGGTTCAAATATGATTCCTTCTTCAAGAAGTCTTTTTATCTCTTGGTTTATTATTTCAGGAGAAGCATCACGGATATTCATGATAATTGTATCTACTTCAATTCCGCCGTCTTTTTCTGCGTTTTTTATTGTATCTAGAATTCTATCCTTTACCGCAATAATCTGTTCTTTTACCATCATTGGAGCATTCTTGCTTTTTTCTTTTTCAATTTCCAGCTTTCTTATAAGAAGATATTTTGTATCCTGCTCTTTAATTATCTCTGGAGCAATGTAAGTTTCATTATTAAAATTTCTTAAATTACCTATAACTAAAACAGTCTGACCTTGAAAAACATCTTTAAATTTGTCTACCTCATCTCCGAAGAATTTTAATTTTATCTGCCCGCTTCCATCATCAAGGGTTAAGAAACAATATTTTCTCTCTCCTGCACTTTCGTATTTGTCAATTATATTTCCAATAATGTTTACCCGGATTATTTTTCTATCCCCCAGCTCAAGAAAAGCAAATCTTTCTCCATCCATTACTGGTTTTCCAAGCAACAAATCTCCTACTCTGAATTTGTATGCAATATTTCGTTTAAATTGTTCTACCATTATTTTTTCATCTCCTTAAAGATTATCTCTGCTTGTTTTTTTGAAAAGGGTTGTATTCTTATCTTCCCTTCTGATTTATTCATCTCTTTATCAATTATATCTCCCTGTTTTTTTGAAAAGATAAGACAATTTTTTTCCATTGTTTTGTTATCTATTATTTGTAACATGTCATTTAAATTATTAGTGGTGTAGCAGTTTATAGAAAATTTATTTAATAGATAATCACATCTTTTGTCTATACCCTTTTGGAATTTTGGATCGATTGAACGGATTCCATCTTTTATTAGATAATCTGGATTTATTGGAACTCTAAATAAAAAATCATAGTTCTTTATTTCTTCTTTTACAGTTTCTTCCAATCCAATATTCTTTCCAAATTTGTAATTATAATAAACATATCCATCAAAAATGCTCCTATCACAAATTAATACGGGGAATTTTATCCCTTCATCTATCTCTTTTACATATTGGTTGTGAATAATCCACTTTCCAGCTTCGGGAGTTTCATCTTCGTTTATCGGGAGGGGACATCTTCCTGCAAGTTCTCCCAAAAATCCAGCATTATATCCTAATTTTTTTAATCCTGCAGTTAATTCCAAGGCAAGAGTTGTTTTGCCTGTACCATGTGTTCCAATTAATGCGATTTTCATTCTCTTTTCTGGTTTGAAAAATTAAAATTAGTTTTTAAAGATTTATGAGGTTCTGCTGATAAATCCGCGTCGTGGAGAAAAAATATCTCCTGAACTGCTTAATTTATTCATTGCCTCATCAATTTCTACTTTGCTCATTTTTCCCTCAAGCTCTTTTTCAATTTCTTCTACTGGAATTAATTTACCAATCCTGTTCTCTAAATCAATTATTATATCTCTTACATTCAAGATTTTTCCCCTTTGAGATGAAGAGAATCTTCCTGAAATTTTATCAATATCAAATGTTTTTGATTCATAATCATACCCCACTTGCATTAAATAATATTTCATCAAATCTATTGCTATTTTTGCGTCTTCTTTTGTAACTTTTTTGCTTAATTTTACTTTTGCAGATGCTTCTGCCATTCTAATCAGTGCTTGAATCTGTCTTGCTGAAATTGGGATTGGACGCAAACCTGATTCTACTGCAACTGGTTTATTTCTTAAATCAATATAGAATTTTTTTATTTCTTCCATTGCATCTTTGCTTAATTCTGGCTTTATTCTCTGCTTTGCATATGCAACATATTTTCTAAATAATTCCCTGGGGATTAGCATATCTTCTCCTTCTTTCATATGTTCGTGAAGGATATGTTCTGCAATTCTTTCATCTTTTTCTCTGTCTGGAATATCTCTTAGTGTAAATATAATATCAAATCTGTTAATCAATGTTGGAGGTAAATCAATTTGCTGGGCAATTGGCTGACTTGGATCAAATCTTCCAAATTTGGGGTTTGCTGCTGCAAGGACAGACGTCTCTGCTCTTAGGGTCGCTTGAACATTTGCTTTGCTGACTGTTATTGTCTGCTGTTCCATTGCCTCATGCATCGCACTTCTATCATTTGGATCCATCTTTTCTAACTCATCAATACAAACAAGACCTTTATTTGCCAAGACCATTGCCCCTGCTTCTAAACTCCATCCCCTTAGATATTCATCCCTAACAACTGTTGCTGTAAGTCCTGCTCCTGATGCAGATTTACCTACAACATATCTTCCTTTTGGAGAAATATTTGCCATAAAGCTTAATGTTACTGATTTTGCTACTCCTGGATCTCCTATCAAAAGGATATGCAAATCTCCCCTGCTTTTTTGTCCATCTTTGTGAACTTTTTGAACTCCGCTAAACAATTGAAGAACAAGGGATTTTTTTATTTCTTCATAACCCCAAACACTGGGGGTTATGCTCTTTGCTAAATTATCAAAAATCATTGGATCTTCTGAAAGTTCCAGGATTTGCCTCTCATCTTCCTCTGTAATGTCTAATTCTTCAAAAGTCTCTTCTAGAGGAATAACATTATTTGCTTCAATTGCCAGTTCAAAACGTGTTGACATCCCTCCTGTCTGCAAGGGTATTGGAACTTCTTTCAAAACCCCTATAACTTTTATTCTGCTTCCGGGGGTTGTTTTCTCTTCCATTTTTGGTTCTACTAAATCTTCTTTTACGAAAATGTTAATTCTCTTTGGCTGCTCTCCCCCAGATAGTGATTCTGGAGCTTCTTCTACTACTAATCTTTGAGTATCGACCATTTCTTTGCTTATCAATTTGAATCCTCCTCTCCTTCCGCAAGAACAGCGTGGAGGCTCTCGGAATTTTTTTTCTATCTGCAAAACTGACATAAGTGTTCCACAGCTCGGGCACTCAAATTTTGCATTTACTACTTGTGGACGAACATCTGATGCCTGCCTTATTATCCCCTCAATTACAATCATCTCATTCAAATGTATTGAACGTATATTCCTTACCTTTATTTCTTGACTTTTTGGAGTATTAACAAGTCTAATTCTGGGGCTTTTTATTAAACCTGATTCTTCTATGGCTAATTCCATAAGCCGCAAAGCATCTTCTGGATTTGAAAGAATTTCATCTGGGAGCTTATTTGAGAATTCTAAAAGTTTCATAAAGTCCAAACTTACCACATTTGAACCCTTTCTTATTGATTTTCCCAAATCTTTTTTATAAAAATCAAAGAATTTCTTAGCTTCAATTAGAGATTCTTCTATTCTTGACTTCTCGTTTTTTGGGGGATTTCTTTCTGATTTAGTTTCGTGGAACTCTTCCCCCCCTTCGCCTTGTTTTTGCGGATAAGAAGAATCGTCAAACCCCTCTTCTCCAAATCCCTCTTCAGCCATAGTTAAAAAATAGGATTAAACTTTTTATAGTTTTATATAGAAAAAAGGAGATTTTGGAAGATATCTAACTAGGTTTACTTATAATTCTTCAATGCTTCTTTAACGTTCTTAAGAAGCTGGGTCATGCTGTCTTCCAACTGCTGCTTGTTCTTTGTTCCTGTACAAACAAGCTTCCCATTGCTAAAAAGCAAAAATGTTGCATTTGGTTCTATTAATTTATAGACTAATCCTGGAAATTGCTCTGGTTCATATTCTGTATTCTGCATTTCTAATGCTAAAAAATTAAGATTAAGCTTTAGATTGATTGTTCCAGAAGCTACAATATTCTGAACTGTTATTTTTGGCTGGGTTGTTATGTTCACACTTATTTTTCTTAATTGTTTTATTACCGCATTTATTACTTCTCTTACTTGTGCAACAGATTTTGTTCCTGTACACACTAAATTTCCCGAAGAGAAAACAAGAACTGCTGATTTTGGCTCTTTAACTCTAAGAACTAATCCTGGGAATGTTTCTGGATTATATTCTGTGTTAGGTTGTGTTCTTGCTAATTTTGTTAATGGAACAGGTTTTCCAAGAGAAGCAGTTGCAACGATATTCTGAATTTTGTATGTACTATCTGATGCCATTTTATTTATACTTAAGAAAAAAATCCTTTATAAAGGCTTCGTCGGACTTGTGTATCTGTTTGCAATAATCTATATAAACTAATTTTGTAATTTTTTATTATGGAAAAAGATATACCTCTAGTTGAGATTCAAAATGGATATTTAATCAGAAATTATGATTCTGACAACACTTTTAAAAATTATATCCCTCATGGTTCTTGTTATATCCCTTATGGAGATGGAAACCTTTTAATTAGTTTTCATGGAACTCCCTATCCTTTCAATCAAGGGGATGACTGCCCTCATATAGACAGGGCTTATGTGCAAAATATTTTCGGAAAAGATATCTTACCTTCTTCTTTAAAGAAAGAATGTTTAACTCTTTTGGAAAAAATGACATTAAGCTTCCCTTCAAATAAATCATTATCTAAAATTAATTTTAACATTATTGAAAAATCTGACTCTGACATTTTTACTTTCCTGAAAGAGATGAATGTCTTCTTTGGGGCACTGGGTTCTCCTGTATTAAATCATCCCTTTCCGTTCAAAAATCATTAACCATATTCCCAGTTTCTCTTTTGGTGTTCAAAATCTTTAACTACTTCTTTTAACGTCGTTACATCTTCTGGAGAACGGTCTGGACGCATAGCAGTAAATCTTGGAAATCGCAAAGCAAAGCCAGAAGAATATGTCGGGGATTTTTGTATTTCTTGATATGTGACTGAAACAACAATCTTTGGCTTTATTTTTACATCCTTCCCCTTTTCTCCAATAATCAGAGGTTTTATCTTTTCGGTTAGTTCTTCAAAAGAAACTCCCTCTTCTTTTTTTTCTTTAAAGCCTGTTCCAACTTTCCCAATTTCCACAAATTTATCTTTATCTCTGCATGAAAGAATAAAACTTGAAATCCAACCAGAGCGTCTTCCTGTTCCATATTCTCCGCCAGTAATTACTAAATCTAAATCTCTTTCTTCTGGTTTTATCTTTAGCATATGTCCAACTCTGCTTCCTGGGTTGTATACAGCGTCAAGATTCTTCATCATTACTCCCTCTTGGTTGTCTCTTAATGCTTGTTTATAAAATTCCTCCCCCCTCTTTTCATCGCCAGTAATAATCTGTTTTGAATGGATTATTTTGTATGGGTGGTTTATTATTATTTTTCTTACTAATTCTGATCTTTTTCTGAATGGCTCATCTAATAAAGATTTTCCTTCGTAAAATAAAATGTCAAAAACATTTATTTCTACTGGAAGCTCTTCTACTAATTTGTCAATATCATATTTTCTTCTAATCCTCTGGCTTATACTTTGGAATTGTTTGTATTCTTTTGTTTTTTTATCATAACCAACTGCCTCCGAATCCAATATAAATGAATCTCCCTGAACATATTTTTTTATATAATCAACTACTTCTGGAAATTGTTTTGTCACATTTTCCAGTCTTCTCGTAAATAGAATAATCTTGTCTCCTTTTTTATGAATTAATAATCTAAATCCATCGTATTTGTATTCTATTGCACATGGTTTTCCTACTGCTTCAAATCCTTCTTTTACATTTTTTGCTTTTTGTGCAAGCATAACTTTTATTGGCTTCCCCACTTCAAGTTTTAATTTCTTCAGCTCTTTTATCTCTCCTCCCCTTGCAATCTCAAATACTGACGCCAAATCATTGGATTTGTCTATAGCTCCCTGTATTTTTTTAGCAGATTCTGGATCATCTTTAAAAAAAGCCTTAGCCATAGATTCCCTTATTGTACTCTCTTGGATCCCTATCCTTAAATCTCCAATTAATGTTCTTACAAGATAAAGTGCTTCTACAGGAGAAGCAGAAGTAAGCAATTCTGTTATCAATGCTATCTTTTTATCAACTGTTCCCTTCCCTACTAAATCTGGAAGTTTTTTTAAATTGTCTAAAACTTTTTCTGTTGTCAGTACATGGCTTTGCAAAGTACTCTGCTTTTTGTTTTTAGTCAATTTTTCAGCAACTTTTCCCAAATCCCCTATTAATTTCCATTCATGTACAACTTTTTCTTTATTTATTCCAGTTGCTTTTGATATAGCTTTTATTGCAAGCTGGCTGCTTATCCCAATCTTTTTCTCGTTATATTCTGGATAGATATCCCCTAAAATTAAATATAATACTTCTCTGTCTGAATCAGAAATCTCTTTTAAAAATTTTGAAAGGATGTCAATCTTTTCTAATCTTTTTGTTGTTGAAGAAAGAGATTCATATAATTCTGCAAGTTTTAAGTACCTCATTTTTCCTTAACCTATAAAAGAAAATCTTATTTTTAATGCTTTGGATTTTTTGAAATGAAAAATAACGCTCCAATTAATATTGGAATAATCGATATCATAAACAAAACAAATAAGTCCCTATATGTGTTAAATACTATCATTGTCCCAATGCCTTCTATTGCAAACAGAATTCCAGCAATTTTTGGTTTTTTCCAAGTAGCAATTAGGGTTGATGCAAAAATAAATGTTGGGAGCAAATGAATAAAGAAACCAATTCCAAATTTAGTGTCTAATGAGAACAGAGTAATAAACAGGATATACAGAATAATTAAAATTCTTGAAATTTGGATTGATTTAATTTTTATTTTTTTCATTTTTAGCAAAGAATTTTGGAATGTTCTTAATCCATTGGAAATGCAATATTATATGGGCAATTACAAAAAAGATAAGCAACCATCCCAAAATTGGATGAATTTTTTCTAAGTTCAATGGGAGTGTTCTACTTTTCATAAAAATTCCTGTCAGTGCACATGCAGCAAAATTTAATCCGCCAAATAAGTTTACAAAGAAATTTAACTTTGGAGATACCATGTTATTAATAAAGAATTAATATTTAAATAACTTTTCAGAACTAATCTTTTCCTTGAGTTATTCTATCTATCTCTTTTTGATTAATTATATCATACTTCCCTTTCCAACCTTTTATCTCTCCGTTACCCTTTTCATTTCCTATCGCTAAAATTTTTTCTTTTTCAACAATTTCTGCAAGGGATTTATGACCATAAAGAAAATGGACTATAAACGCCTCCCCTCTACTCCAAACAGATGTTATTCGATCTACTATTATCTCGTTTGGTTCTTTGCTATTATAATTAAACCCAAAAGCAATATAATCTCCTTCTATTAAATCAGAAACAGATCTCATTTTATTTTAGTTATCTTAATCCACGAGATTTTTTAGCAGCAGAAGTTAACCCTCTCATTGCTCTTTTTTTGCTATTCACAATCCAATTAATTGTGCTGTCATTCTTTATTTCTGGTCTAGCTGGGTCAACTAAGATTACTTCATAAAAATAATGCATTCCGTCTTTTCCTATTAAATATGAATTCAAAACTTCCAAGCTATTGTATTTTTTAGCAACTCTTTGTTCTGCAATCCACTGGTAGTTCATCATTAAATTTTTGTGAGTGTGCATTCTTTTACCTCTTCTTCCTTTGTTTGGTCTTTCTCTTCTGTGCCCGCCTCTTATTACTCTAACTCTTATTACAACAAAACCTGTTTTATCTTTGTAACCAAGAGCTCTTGCTCGGTCTAATCTTAATGGTTTGTCAACTTTAGTAAATACTTCGGATGCACGCCATTCTACCATCCGTTTTCTTAATGTTTCTTTATCTGGCTTTTTCCAAGCTTGTTTCAGATAATGATAAAATCCTTTTGCCATTAATTATTTAGAAAAAAATGATTTTTAAACCTTTGTAGCTAGGGGTTTACGAACTAGATGAGACTGCAAGGATTTGGAGTTCACTTTGTTCCCTCTCATCGCCTCTGGCAATGAAACCTGCGGTTCAAATCTTGATCCAAATGAGACTGCAAGGATTTGAACCTTGGACCCCTGCCTTATCAGAGCAGTGCTCTACCAAGCTGAGCTACAGCCTCATACATAGAAACTAGTGAAAAAGTTATTTAAAAGTTTTTGCAATTAACCTATTTCCCAAATCTTCTTTCTCTGCTCCTAAATTCCTGAATTGCTTTTTTTAAGTCCTGCTTGGTGAATTCAGGCCACATTTTGTCCAAGAAAACCCACTCGCTATATGCTGACTGCCATGGTAGAAAATTGCTGGTTCTTTGCTCTCCGCCTGTACGTATTATCATATCTGGCTCATCTGAAAGCCATAAACTTTCTTGAAAATTTTTTTCATTTATTTCTTTTTTTGTTTTGACCAGTTGTTTTATTGCTGAGATTATTTCTTGCCTTCCTCCATAAGCCAAAGCAAAATTGATGATGTAATTATTATTGTTTTTCGTCTTGTCTTCTATCCTTTTCATTAATTTCTGCATATCTTTATCCAGAAGATTTCTTTCTCCAATAAACCTTATTCTTATCTTGTTTTTATCTATCCGTTTATCATTCTCAAATCTTGAGAACCATCTTTTGAAAAGATTCATAAGAAACCCAACTTCTTCCTTGGTTCTATTAAAATTTTCTATAGAAAAACAGTATAATGTTAATTGGGTTATATCCAATTCTTTAGCCCAGTCTAAAAGTTCTTCTATCTTTTTTGCACCTGCTTCATGCCCTTCCCCTGGCTTTTTATTTAATCCCTTAGCAAATCTTCTATTCCCGTCTAGAATAATCCCTATATGCATTTTAATTTTTAATTCCCAATTCAAGAACCAATTTTCCATCTGAAAGGTTGTATTTTTTTATTGGAAGATTTATCGGAATAACTTTTGCGTAAGCTTTTTTCTTGGAAATAGCTTTTATTTCTATACTACTCTCTAACTTCATTATAGAAACGTCTTCTATTGATTTAACTCCAGGCATTTGAATTTCATAAACCACTTTGTTTGAAAGTCTCCTAATCTCTGTTTTTGGTTCTTCTCTTGCCAAACTTGCAAATTCCTTTATCTTTTCTGCTGTGAAAATATTTTGTTTAAATGGTTTAGTCTTCTCTTCTTTTAATTGGGGATTATCTCCTAATTGGTTTACTTTAATTTTTGGCGGACCGTTTCCGAATGTTGAAATGCTTATACTAAGCCCATCCCTTTTCACTTTTTTTACAGCTGGTTTTTCTTCTTCATTCATCAAATTGCTTCTTAATTGTCCGTCTAACTCTTTGCTTAAATTTTTCATGAGAGAATTAAAAATTGCATTAAATCCGATAGGCAATTTTATTTCATTTAGGGAAGGCATTAAGTCATTTCTTCCTAACATTCCGAAATCTTCCCCATTTTCGGAGTTATTTCTAAATCCGCAATTTGGGCAAAAATTGTCTTTTTCACCTATTTTCTTTCCACATTTCAGGCATTTTTTCTTCTTGAACATATAAGAACTTCATTAGTTTAATTTAAATAATTTTGGGAGGATAAGTCCATATCCCTCAGAAGTATAAATGCGCATACTGCGTACCCGCTCTCAATTTGGCGCGATGTTCGTGAATGCGCAGTTCGGGAATTGAACCCGACTCTAAACCTTGGGAAGGTTTCATTCTACCGATGAACTAACCGCGCGTATATTTTCCATTATAACAAATAATTTAAAGATTGTGATGGTTAATTTTATATGCCGGAACGAGGGATTGTATACAACTGCATCAGGCCAAATTCAGAACCTTATAATGAATTATTCTTCTTAATCATTGAAAATCCTTTAAAATTGCAGCAAATTGAACAAAAAATTCAAGAGTTGTTCTTCCCCCTTCAAGAGAATATGAAGGAGACCATGGAAAAATTCCTGGTTCTAAAAAGTGGAAATATCTCTTGATGCATTTTGATTCTGATAAAAGGGTAGAAGAATATCAGATTAAAGGGTTGCATAAAAATGTGCTATTGGATTCAAGGGTTTATGATAGAAAAAGAGGATCTTTGATGAGTTACCTTTCCAAATATATTGATAACAAGGATAAGGATTAACTTTTTATATTTCTGTTTTATCCCTTTATTATGAAAAAGTTTTATGTTACAACTGCAATTGATTACCCGAATGCTGAACCTCATATAGGTCATGCTTACCAGAAAATAGTAGCTGATGTTCTAGCCAGATGGCATAAATTTCTTGGAGAAGATGTTTGGTTTTTGACGGGAACAGATGAACATGGGAAAAAAATTCAAGATACTGCAGAAAAAAATGGGAAAAAACCTAAAGAATTTGTCGATGAGTTGTCTGAAAAATTCAAAGAAGCATGGAACTTATTGAATATTCAACCAAATAGATTCATAAGGACTACTGATAAAGACCATGAAAAATTGGTTCAAGAAGTCATAAAAAAATGTTTTGATAACGGCGATATTTATTTAGGAAAATATGAAGGATATTATTGCACGGGGTGTGAAGCATATTACACTGAAAAGGATTTAGAAAATGGTTGCTGTCCTATTCATAAGAAAAAAATAGAAATTTTAAAAGAAGAATCTTATTTTTTTAAGTTACGCAAATATCAAAAATTTCTTTTAGATTTATACAAGAAAAATCCTGAATTTATTCTTCCCAAAGAAAGAAGGAATGAAATAATCAATAGGGTTAAAGAAGGTTTGAAGGATTTGAGCATTTCAAGAACTAGTTTCAAGTGGGGAATTCCTTTTCCTCTTGATACAAAACATATAGTTTATGTTTGGTTTGACGCTTTATTCAATTACCTTTCTGGCTCGGGAAAAGATCATAAATATTGGCCTGCGAATGTTCATCTTTTAGGAAAAGATAATTCTTGGTTTCATTGTGTTTATTGGCCTGCATTTTTGAAATCGGCAGGATATGAATTGCCTAAAACTGTTTTTGTTCATGGTTTTTTAACTTTTAATGGCCAAAAAATTTCTAAATCTTTAGGAAATGCAATTTCTCCAAAAATCCTTGCCGAAAAATACAGCGCAGATGCAATAAGATATTTTGTATGTCGACAGTTTCCATTTGCAGAAGGTGAAGATGGAGATTTTTCAGAACAATCTTTAGTGGATAGGTACAACAATGAACTTGCTGATAAACTGGGAAATTTAGTTTCGCGAGTTAGTGCTTTGGCAGAAAAATATGGAATTGAAAAGACAGAAAATAAACTCTTGAAAAAGCTTAAATTAAAAGAAATTGAAAAGCATTTTGAAAAGTATGAACTTGACAAAGTGTTAAATGAAATTTTTGCTTTTATCGACATTTGCAACGAATATGTTCAGAACAAAAAGCCATGGGAAACTCATGATACTGAAGTTTTGTATGAAGTTGCTGATTCTATCAAAGCAATAGCAATTTTACTTTCTCCGTTTATCCCATCAACTTCAGAAAAAATTGCCAAGCAATTTGGATTTGAAATTAATTACAAGGAAATTAAACAACCTTTGAAGAATAACAAAATTAAAAAATCCGAGATATTATTCAGGAAGATTGAAAAATGAAACCAGAAATTTCGTATGAAGATTTTGAAAAACTAGACTTGAAGGTTGGAGAGATAATTGAAGTTGAAGAAATTCCAAAGGCAGATAAACTTTACAAATTAACAGTTAATATTGGAGAAGAAACTCGAACTGTTTGTGCAGGGATAAAAGAGTATTATTCTAAAGATGATTTGAAAGGAAAGAAAATCATTCTTCTTGCAAATCTTGCTCCTAGAAAGTTGAAGGGAATTGAAAGCCAAGGAATGGTTCTTGCAGCTTCAACAGAAGATCATGATCAAGTTATTTTAATTTCTCCTGAAAGTGATATTGAAGTTGGCAGTAAGGTTCAGTAATTAATCTTTTTTTCCAATCCCGACTTTTTTAAACAGTTTTTTCCAGAATCCTTCTTTGTCTTTGTTTGAGTCATATTCTATCTCTAAAATCTTTGCCGCAATTTCTTTGTAGGCTCTTGAAGCATTACATTTTGGATGAGTGTGAACAACTGCATCTTTTAGGTGCAATGCCTTTTGAATTGAATCATCCTCTGGGACCATTCCTAAAATTGGGATTTCAAGCATTTCCTTTACTGTTTCTGGAGTCATCTCAAAATCATTTTTTCTTACTCTTGTAACTATCACTCCTGAAATTGGTCTTTTCATCTGTTCTGCAAGTTTTATTGTTTTTAATGCGTCTGTTATTGCAGGCATTTCTGGATTGGTTACAATTATCAGTTCATCTGCCATATTTATTATAGAAAGAGCTTCTGTGCCTAATCCTGCTGCACTGTCCATTATAATATAATCTGAAATTTTTTTGAAATCTTCTTTGAAGTCCTTTACTCTCTCTGGTTTTATCTTGCTTAACTCTTTTATTGAGAGAGAAGACGGCATTATTTTTATTCCTGATTCATGTTCGTAAACTGCTTCATAAGCATCTGCTTTTCCGGATAAAACATGATTTAAATTAATTGGGACTTCTGGTGAATTAAGGTGGATTCCAACATTAGGGGTGGTTAAATTCCCATCAATTATTAAGACATCTTTTCCAAAATAGTTCATTGCTGCACCAAGATTTATAGCAGTTGTAGTTTTCCCAACTCCCCCTTTTCCAGAGGTTATTACTATTATTTTTTTCATTTTAAAGTGTAGAATCGAATCTACAATAGAAGAAATTGCTTTACTTTACTTATAAATTTTTCTAACATCTCAGCATATTCTTTCAATTTTTCCAAATTTACATCTATCTCTTTTCCCTGGTAATAAATCCTTAAATTTACATTTTTCCTGAATTCCCCAATCCTCTCTGTTCTTAGCTCTCTTATCTTTCTAAACATCTCATACAGCTCAATAACTTCTAAAAATTCCTTGTCTTTCTTGAATAAATTCTTAATCTCAGCTATTTGTCCAACTGGGTTAGTTGGGATTGAAGAAATCTTTTTTTTCTTTTTGGCATGTTCTAGTATTTTTTCAATGCTGGTTTCAATCATCTTTCTCCAGCGAAGAATCAGATTCATAATTACGTCACACGTTTTTGTGTATTTCAGGCTTACATAGAGCAGATGGTCTGCACTAATCTTTTCTTGTATTATTTCTTCCATAAACCCCCCTTAGAAGCGAGAATTAGGATGGCGTTGAAGTTTTTATATTTATCTAAATAGTCATTGCAGAATAATAATTCTTATATACAAGAGGAATAACTTCTACTTATGGAATTATCCTGTTTCAGCAGACCTTGTTGCCTTTCTAAAGATAAAATTAAATATTTATATGATAAAAAAAGCAAGGAAATTATAGGATATTATTTTAATCAGGGAGCTAAATTATTGCCTTCAACCCAAAAAGATGATTTATTAATTAAATCTATGGATATCCTTTCTTTTGCGGATATAGGAAATTCTATTAGAAATTTGACTTTTTTGGGAAGTGTAAATGTTCCTGAACTTGAATTCAGTAGTGTAATTGCTGCAGGAAGATATTTAGATATGTACACTAAAAAAGCAGAAAAATATGAAGATAAAAAAAGATTTAAGGTTCTTTTTGATTCTTACAAAAACCAAGCAGAAAAAATGGCTTCTGTCTTTAATTCTAAGGTTAAATCTCTTGTTGATTTAATTCAGGTAAAATGAGTGTAGAAAGATTATTCGGAGATTACACAATTGATGGATTTAGAGAGTTGGTTAAACAAGAGTATACTCGAGAGACTGGAAAAGAGCCTAAGGGAAAAAACTTTCAAATTTATACACTGAATTTGTTAAATGAAGCGGTTAGCAAATTATATGAAGAGCAAGCTAGAGCAAGCGGAAAAGTTGGTGCAGATATTATTTCCAAATATCTTTTTAATAAAAATAAGAAACCTTTGAACTTAATTGGGAAAGACGTAAAAAAATCTGATAAGAAAAATTAACTTAATTTCAAAATAGCTTCTGCCAAGTCGCCTGTTTCTTCAAGAGCTTTTTTGGCTTCTTTTTCTGAACATCCTGTTTTTTCCATAACCACATTAACATCGCTATCTGAAAAACCTGCTTCTTCTGAGATATCCCCAGAAATCTGAAATGTTTCCTGCCCCTGCATTTTTATTTTTGTTACAGATGGATTGTTTATAATAATCTTATTTCCGTCATTTTTTTCTATTATAACTCTTAATGCATCTATCTCTGCTTGAGAAATTCCCATCTGTTTCATAACAGCCTGCATTTGTTTCGGATTAATTCCTGGAAGCATTTTAATTATTTAATGAAAATTCCCAACAAAATTCTAAAAACTACTATCAGAATTACAAAAACTACTACATGCGTAGGTTTTAGATTAAATTTACTTTCATATTCTTCTTTAAATTTGACTAATCCCCCCATTCCTGAGGGCATGTTCATTCCACTGTCTGCCATAGTAAAAAGAGAAGTGAAAGGTATTTAAAAGTTTCTTGATTGTTTATCTTATGGTTGAAACTCCGAATAATCTCGGGAACATTGAAGACAAATGGATAAAATTTTGGGAAAAGGAAAAGATTTACCAATTTAATCCAAATAGCAAGAAAAAGATTTATTCTATTGATACCCCTCCTCCAACTGTTTCTGGAGCAATGCATATAGGGCACGCTTATTCTTATTCACAACAAGATTTTATTGCAAGATTCAGAAGAATGAATCAAGAAGTTTTCTATCCCTTTGGAACAGATGACAACGGTCTGCCTACAGAAAGACTTATTGAAAAATTAAAAGATGTTAGAAGCAAGAAAATGACAAGGGCAGAATTTGTTGAGCTTTGCCAGAAAACACTTAAAAAAATAACTCCTGAATTTATCCAGGACTGGAAAAATCTTGGAATTTCCTGTGATTATGATATGCATTATTCAACAATAGACCAGAATTCACAAAGAATTTCCCAAGAATCTTTTCTAGAGCTTTACAAAAAAGAGCAGATATACAAAAAAGAATTTCCAACTATCTGGTGCCCTGAATGTCAAACTGCAATTGCACAGGCAGAATTGGAAGATAAAAAACTTTCAAGTTTATTTTCTACGTTAAAATTTTCTTGCAACGGAGAAGATTTGTTGATAGCTACAACCCGTCCAGAACTGCTTCCTGCCTGTGTAGCTGTTTTTGTAAATCCTCAAGATAAAAGATACAAAAAATTGGTCGGCAAAAAAGCAAATGTTCCTCTGCTTAATTATGAAGTTCCAATAATTGCAGACGAATCTGCTGAAATGGAAAAAGGAACAGGGGTTTTAATGGTCTGTTCTTATGGAGACAGATTTGATGTTGATGCAATAAATAGGCATAAGCTAAAACCGAGAGTTATTCTTGACAAATATGGAAGATTAATCTCTGGAGATTATGCTGGATTAAAAATAAAAGAAGCAAGAAAAAAGATTCTTGAAGATTTGAAAAATAAAGATTTGATAAAAGAACAAAAAGAGATTTCCCATGTTGTTAATGTCCATGACAAGTGCGGAACAGAAATTGAGTTTATTCCGACTGAACAATGGTTTGTTAAAATTATTGACAAGAAAAAAACTCTAATTGCCCAAGGAAAAAAGGTAAAATGGTATCCTGATCATATGTTCAAGAGATATGAGAATTGGGTAAACGGGCTTGAATGGGATTGGAATATTTCAAGAGATAGATATTTCGGAATCCCTATCCCTGTTTGGTATTGCAAAAAGTGCAATAAAATAATTCTTCCAGACAAAAAAGAACTTCCTGTTGATCCAATCCACACACAAAAAATATGCTCGAAGTGCGGGGAAATTGCAGAACCTGAAACAAAAGTTCTTGATACTTGGGCAACTTCCTCTTTAACTCCTGGAATAGCATCTTCCATTACTGGAGGAAAAATTAAAATTCCTTATTCATTAAGGCCCCAGGCTCATGATATTATCCGAACTTGGGCATTTTATACCATAGCAAGAGCTTATCTGCAAAAGCAAGAAATTCCTTGGGAAAATATAATGATCTCTGGTTTTGTTACATTGGGCGGAGAAAAAATGTCAAAAAGCAAAGGGAATGTAATCAAGCCGCAGGAACTTGTAAAACGATATGGAGCAGATGCAGTGAGGTTTTGGGCAGCAGGGCCTAAACTTGGAGAAGACTTAGACTATCAAGAAAAAGATTTGCTTACAGGAAAGAAATTTGTCAATAAACTAATCAATGCTTCAAGTTTTGTTTTTATGAATCTTAAAGAGTATTATGGGAAAAAAGAAAAATTGGTTAAAGATGATGAAGAGTTTTTGGGAAAACTAAACGAACTAATTGAATCTTGCACAACAAATTTTGAGAATTATGAATACTCAAAAGTAAAAGCTGAAGTTGAACAATTTTTTTGGAGTGATTTTTGCGACTTTTATTTAGAAACAGTTAAATCTTCCATCTACAAAAACAAATCAGATAAAGCTTCTGCTCAATATACTCTTTATCGGTCATTACTTACTATCTTGAAGATACTTGCCCCAATAATGCCTTTCATAACTGAGGAAATTTATCAAAAATATTTTAGAGGTATTGAGAAAGATAAATCTATTCATATAAGCAAATGGCCAAAAGCAGGAGTTGAAAAATCTAATGGGGATTGGGATAAAATAAAGGAAAACATTTCTAGGGTTCGACAAAACAAATCTGAAGCGCATATATCACTAAATACACCAATCTATTCTGTTATAATGCCTCAGCCAGACTACGACATAATCAAGAAATATGAAGAGCGTTTTTTGTCTACTTCTGGCGCAGTTTGCACCCAATTAGGCAAGGACTTCAAAACTGAAATTCTTTCTCCAGGCCCTAAACTACCAAAACTTTAAAATCTCTTTTCTTATCCTATAGGCATGAAGATTTCACTTGATGAACTTAAAGAAAAAGTAACTGAACTGGAAAGTCATAAAGGAAGACATACTGAATTGATTAGTGTCTATATCCCAGCAGATTATGATGTAAACGCAGTTCAAAGACAGCTTGAAGGAGAAAAATCTACTGCTAAGAATATTAAATCTACTACTACTAGAAATAATGTAACTGATGCGCTAGATAAAATTATTAGGCATCTTAAAACTCTAAAACAAACTCCTGAAAACGGACTTGCTCTTTTTGCCGGGAATATCTCAAAAGTTGAGGGGCAAACAGATTTACAATTATGGGTGATAGAAACCCCGCAACCATTAAGAAATAGAATGTATCGATGTGATAAAGATTTTGTTCTTGAACCCCTGCAAACAATGCTTGAAGTTTCTGAAGTTTATGGTTTGCTTGTTATGGATCGAAAAGAAGCAACTATCGGAATGCTTGAAGGAAAGAGAATTGAAGTTCTGCAAAAAATGACTTCTGGAATCCCTTCTAAGGTTAGGGCAGGGGGGCAATCATCACAAAGATTCCATAGGATTACAGAAGGGTTAACTAAAGAATTTTATAAAAGAATTGCAGAAGAAATGAAAAAAATATTTTATGATATGCCAAAATTAAAAGGGATTTTGATTGGAGGACCAATTCCTACAAAAGATGAATTTGTTGATGGAGAATATTTAGCTACAAAATTAAGAGAAAAATTAATTGGGCGAGTGGATATTGGTGATAGTGATGAATCTGGATTAAAAGAACTTGTGGAAAAGTCAAGAGATATTCTTGTTGGACAGGAAATAGTTTTAGAGAAGAAAATTCTTGAGAAATTTTTTGAAAACCTTGGAGAAAAACCAGAATTGACTTTTTACAAAGAGCAAGACATTAGAAAAGCATTGCAGTATGGGGCAGTAGACTTGTTAATAATCTCAAAAGATTTTGATAAAAACATAGCCAAAGAGCTTACAGAACTAGCCGAGAATATCGGTTCTACCATCGAACTTGTTTCTACTGAAACAACAGAAGGAGAACAGTTCAATAATCTTTCTGGAATAGGCGCTTTGCTGAGATTTAAGGTGCAGTAATTATTTAAACTAGGCAGCTTTATTTTTTTAATGAATAATCTAGAACCAAAAGTTTTGGCGGAAATTCACCCATTTTCTTCTATAGAACAATCTCAATTAAATTCTTCTTCTTTACTTAGAATAAAGCCAGTTTTATATGAACTTAATGAGTGGAGAAAAAATTCTTTAAATTCTAATTTTATCTTTGATAATTATACTAAGTAAGTAATCGTTACCCATCCTCGATTATATGATGTGGCGTCGAAATTAGTATTATCAAAAACTCCCCCTTCTGTTCTAGTCAATACAATCCAATTATCTGCTACTGGACTAGCTGTCCAACTTCCCCCTCTTTCGAGATTTATTGCCTGTCTATTCATTGCATTAGTATCACTTTTTATCAAAACAGAAACAGAAGTTATATCATCCCAATCTATATTTCCTCCGCCTCCGTAAAGAAGATATACCCCGCTACTTGAATCCATATTCCAATCTCCAATAGAAATAATCTTTTGATGAACACTCTTTGTTGATTCTCCAGCTGTAGAAATATACCCTCCTATAGCTGAGTCTCTATATTCCCATATAAAACTATTTCCACAAACTAGATTGCTACCATTCCACATTAATGCACTATTATTTCCACAATTACTAAGAACTCCCATTTCAGAAATTAAATGTCCTGGGTTGGGCGTTGTTCCTGCAGTTAAAGCAAAAACTCCGACTGAAAGGGCAATAATAATTGCAAGGGTTACGACAAAATAAATTCCTCTATTAGAAATATTAATCTGAATTTTTTTCCCCTTTTTATAGTCCATACATACTATAAGACTAAAGGATTTTTAAACATTATTCATTTTAATCGGTTATGGATTCAACAAGCAAAACTCTTGGGGAGATAGATGAAGCAAGAGAAAAAGATGATTTAAGAAAACTTGAAGCTGTTTTTTTCGTTTCTGGAAGATTTTTGAATATGCAAGAGCTAATTTCTTTTACTGATTTAAATCCGATAATCTTGCAAGAATTAATAGAAAAGCTCAGCGAAAAATATGATAAGCAGGATTCTGCATTGGAGATTGTTGAAAAAGCAGGAATGTGGAAAATGGATGTCCGCCCCCAGTATTATAATATCATAAACAAACTTGCTGGCGGAAGATCAGAATTTACAAAAGCAGAACAAGAGACTTTGGGTATTATTGCTTTCAAGCAGCCAATGAAGCAGTCTATTCTAATAAAAATAAGGGGAAACAAAGCTTATGACCACATAAAAAAATTTGTTGATACTAACTTAGTCAAGAAGAAAAAAATTGGACATACCTATGAATTATCTCTTTCTGAGGAATTTTATGATTATTTTACCCTACAGGGTGAAGATTTATCACAAGAATCTTTAAAAATAATTAATCCTGAAGAGTGAAATGGAATTTATCTCTGTAGTTTACCTCATTTACATGTTTATTTCTATTTATTTCCTAGCATTTTTCTTACTTTTATATTTTAATAATAGGAAAAACATATTTGCTTTTCCATCTGCAAAGAAAAAATATTCCCTTTCGGTTTTAGTTCCGGCTTATAATGAAGAAAAAACAATAAAAGAAACAATTGATTCCATCTTCCAAATAGATTATCCTATTGAAGAAGTAATAGCCATAAATGATGGGAGCAGCGATAAAACTAAAGAAATTATTGAAGGGCTATTGAAAAAATATCCCAAATTAAAAATTCTTGATAAAAAAAATACTGGAAAGGGGAGTTCTTTAAATCAGGCCATTAAAATGGCTAAGGGCGAATTAGTTGTGGTTATTGATGCAGACAGCTATCCTGCTGTGGATTCATTTAATAAAATGGTGGGTTTTTTTGATAATGAAAAAGTCGGTGCTGCTACTTGTGTAATTGTCCCAAGAAATAAGAATAATCTTCTTGAAAAAATGCAGTTTATAGAGTACAATATAATCGCTTTCACAAGAAAGCTACTTGGTTATGTTGATGGGATTTATGTTACTCCTGGTCCTCTTGCGTTATACAGAAAAAAAGCTTTAGATGAAGTGAATGGATTTGATGGGGATAATTTAACTGAAGATATAGAAATTACATGGCATTTGATGGAAAAGGGGTGGAAAAGAGAAATGCCCCTGACAACCGAAGTTTCCTCTACGGCTCCAGAAAAATTAATTGATTGGTATAAACAAAGAAGAAGATGGACTATCGGAGGAATTCAATGCATCTCAAAGTATAAATCTTATTTTTTAAAAAAGGGAATCCTCGGAACCTTTGTTCTTCCATTTTTCATAATCCAATTTTTCTTAGGAACATTAGGGTTAGGAGTGTTTTTTTATTTAATAATTACAAGAACAATTTCTAATTATCTTTTAGTTACTTATTCTGCTCCTGTTGGAGTTCCTCTTCTTACAATGAATGATTTTTTTATTACTCCTAGTTTTCTTGATTATTTGGGAGTAATCTTGTTTGTAATGGGGATGATATTTACCCTTTTTGTGTTATCTATGATAAAAGAAAATGCTTTAAAAAAAGAAAATTTTCTGAATA
>Ga0265297_10001262_pt1 | contig 61322 bp, 48 predicted proteins | sample Munlanlwell13791_FD_192502 | JGI IMG/M metagenome (GOLD analysis project Ga0265297, IMG submission 192502) | Leachate microbial communities from a municipal landfill in Southern Ontario, Canada - Leachate well 137-91 | ecosystem: Engineered > Solid waste > Landfill > Unclassified | place... | reverse complement strand
ATTGCATGGCACTACAAAGCCCTTTTCTATAACCCATCATTGATGATCAGCCGCTTGCATTTACTCAACCCCCAAATTCACCCCATTTTTGCCCCTTTTTTACTGTTAGAGCTGCAACTTGGGTTAAAACCCTAACAAATTATTATCAGGCAGATGGGAAACGTGTTTTGTCCCGAACGCAGGTTATTAATGAAAAAAATTTCTGCGACCCATCACGTCTTCTTCGCATTCCTCCGCGGTAAAAAAGACATATCTGGCTTGCAGTTATCTAACCGCAGAGGGCTGCGAAAAAAAAATCCGTCATCATCTGTTAAACCAGTGTTATCCGTGTTCTATGAGCATATTATGCACCTGGCTTCTTTTCTTCCATCCTCGAAAGGATGTCATTCAGCATATCAATCTGTACTTTTTGTATTTCTACCAGTTCCTGTTGCTGGTGCATTATCATGTGGTCCACCTTTTCGTGCAGTATCCTGATTTCTATTTCCGATTTCAGATTGATCATATAGTCCTTCTTGGCCCGGTCGCGGTCTTTCTCTTCCTGGCGGTTCTGGCTCATCATAATCACCGGGGCCTGCAATGCTGCCACGCACGAAAGAATAAGATTCAGCAGTATGAAGGGAAATGGATCAAAACCCCTGTTTGCCAGCCAGAATGCATTCATGGCTATCCATGCCAGCAGGAATGAGATAAAGGAGATGATGAAAATCCAGCTTCCACCAAAGTCGGCAACCTTATCAGCAACCCTTTGCCCAAAGGTGAGATTCTGCTGCTCGTCGCCATCCACTTTATCCGTAATGGTGCTATAATTCTTCAGCGAAACAAGTACCGTATTTTCCAGTTCGCTAAGTTGACCTACTTCCTTCACAAGGTAATCAGAAATATATTTTTCCCTGTAATAATTCATCTCGCTGATAGAGATGGAGCCGGTTGCAGTAAATTCGGGGTGATCTTCTTGTATCAGGTCGAGGATGGTTTTGCGGATGGTTTTGCCGGCAACCTTTTCCGTTACCGGGAATTCGTTGCCAGAGATGCTGCTGATGAATGTCTTTATCATATAACTGTGTTTTAAAAAGTACCAATAAATGCAAAAATAGCAATGATTTTAATAGGGCACCCAATGTACCTCTGCTTTGGAGTATCCGGGGTCTCCTGAGTAAGTTTATGCATCTTTCTAAGGCGTGTATTTGCTACACTATTATTGTGCTATTTTAAATAGTATCCTTTGTAAAAGCCACTGTTAAAAGGGTTTCTTTTAAAATAAAGGGAAGCGTTTTACAAAAAAATAAAAGTGTGTCCCTCATCTTATACAATTATATTTATTACTTTTGCCCCGCAATTTAAATTAGATAAGGATTGCTTGAAAATAAGGTTCTTAAAATAATATAGCACAATGGAAAAAAAGAAAAATTTTGTAACCTGTGATGGTAACTACGCCGCATCGCATATAGCATATATGTTTAGCGAAGTAGCAGCTATTTATCCTATCACACCTTCCTCCACAATGGCTGAATATGTTGATGAATGGGCTGCCGCTGGCAAGAAAAACATCTTCGGCGAAACAGTTAGAGTGTTAGAAATGCAGAGCGAAGGCGGAGCCGCCGGAGCCGTACACGGATCGTTGCAATCCGGTGCACTTACCACTACCTACACCGCGTCTCAGGGTTTATTACTGATGATTCCTAATATGTATAAAATCGCCGGTGAGCTTCTTCCGGCAGTGTTTCATGTATCGGCTCGTAGCTTAGCCGCCCAGGCTCTTTCTATCTTCGGCGACCATAGCGACGTGATGGGTGCCCGTCAGACAGGTTTTGCCTTACTGGCAACCGGCAGCGTACAAGAAATCATGGACCTTGCAGCAGTAGCACATTTTACTGCCATCAAGTCACGCGTTCCTTTCCTCCATTTCTTCGACGGATTCCGTACTTCTCACGAAATTCAGAAAGTGGAAACTCCTGCAATGGAAGAAATAGCCGGACTTATCGACTGGCCATCTGTTCAGGCTTTCCGCGACAGAGCATTGAACCCCGATCATCCTGTTACCCGTGGTACCGCTCAGAATCCTGATATCTATTTCCAGAGCCGCGAAGCTGCCAACTGTTTTTACGATGCAGTTCCCGACATGGTGGAACATTACATGATGGAAATGGCAAAAGTTACCGGACGTGAATATCATCCTTTCACTTATTATGGTCATGCCGAAGCCGAAAATATCATCATTGCCATGGGTTCCGTTACCGAAACCATCAAGGAAGTGATTGATCATAAACTGGAAAATGGCGAAAAGGTAGGTTTAATTACCGTTCATCTGTATCGTCCTTTCTCCGCAAAATATTTACTGAACGTTATGCCGAAATCGGTAAAACGTATCACCGTCCTCGACCGTACTAAAGAACCGGGTGCCAATGGCGATCCTCTGTACCTTGATGTTTGTGAAGTATTCTATGGCGTTAAAAATGCTCCTGAAATTGTTGGCGGACGTTATGGATTAAGTTCCAAAGACACTACCCCAAATCAGATGATAGCCGTTTACGATAACATGAAACTGGCCGAACCTAAAAACCAGTTCACTGTTGGTATCGTTGACGATGTTACATATAAATCATTGCCTTTAGGCGAAGATATTGACGTTTCTGCAAAAGGAAACTTCTCTGCCAAATTCTTCGGACTTGGTTCCGATGGTACCGTTGGTGCAAACAAAAACTCCATCAAGATCATTGGCGACACCACCGATAAATATTGTCAGGCATATTTCGCTTACGACTCCAAGAAATCCGGCGGTATCACTGTATCCCACCTTCGTTTTGGTGATACTCCCATCCGCTCACCTTATCTGGTAAACTTAGCTAATTTCGTAGCATGCCATGTTCCTTCTTATCTCACTAAATATGATATGCTGAAGGGCTTGAAAAAAGGTGGTGTATTTTTGCTGAACAGCATCTGGGATGCAGAAGAAACAAAAAAGCATCTGCCAAACGCCACGAAGAAATACTTAGCTGCTAACCAGATCAACTTCTACATCATTGATGCTACCAAGATAGCCGAAGAAATAGGTCTTGGAAATCGTACCAATACCATCATGCAGAGTGCTTTCTTTAAAGTTACTGGTGTTATTCCTTACGAAAAAGCCGTTGAACAGATGAAGAAGTTCATCGTGAAGAGCTATGGTAAAAAAGGTGAAGACATCATTAAGATGAACTACGCAGCCGTTGACCGTGGTGGTGATGTTGAAAAAGTTGAAGTTCCTGCCGAATGGGCAAAACTGGAAGTAAAAGCTACTACTGATACCCGCAATATTCCTGATTTCATCAAGAACGTAGTAGAACCTATCAATGCACAAAAAGGTGATGACCTTCCGGTTAGTGCCTTCCTCGATCGCGAAGACGGAACTTTTCCTGCCGGTACTGCCGCTTACGAAAAACGTGGCATCGCCGTTAATGTTCCTGAATGGATTTCTGATAACTGTATCCAGTGTAACCAGTGCTCTTATGTATGTCCTCACGCTGCCATCCGTCCGTTCCTTCTCACCGAAGAAGAACTGAAAAATGCTCCTGAAGGAACTATTGTTAAGAAAGCACAAGGCAAATCACTGGATGGTTTACAGTTCCGTATGCAGGTAAGCGTATTGGATTGCTCCGGTTGTGGTAATTGTGCCGATGTATGCCCTGCTCCTAAAAAAGCTTTGGAAATGAAACCTCTCGGAAGCCAGATGGTAGAAGCAAAACGTTGGGAATACATGAACGAAAAAGTAGGTTACAAAGATACCTACTTACCTAAGAATGGTTCCGTTAAAAACAGCCAGTTTGCACAGCCTCTGTTCGAATTTTCCGGTGCTTGTGCCGGTTGTGGAGAAACACCTTATATCAAGCTCATCACCCAGCTATTTGGCGACCGTATGATGGTTGCCAATGCAACCGGATGTTCTTCTATCTATGGTGGATCAGCTCCTTCAATGCCTTATACTTCCAACAAATGTGGTAAAGGACCAGCTTGGGCCAATTCTCTGTTTGAAGACAATGCCGAATATGGCTTAGGTATGGCTACCGGCGTTCGCAAACTGCGCGATCGCATTGAATTAAGAATGAAAACAGCCTTGGAAGGAACACTCAACGACGCTACCCGCGAAGCTTTCAACGAATGGATTGCAGGACGCGATGTTGCCGAAACTTCCGTAGCTGCTTCCGAAAAAGTTGTTGCTGCTCTTGCAAAAGAAAGCAACCCTGTTGCAAAAGAAATCCTCGACCTGAAACAATATCTGGTTAAGAAATCACAGTGGATCTTTGGTGGCGACGGTTGGGCTTACGATATTGGCTATGGCGGACTCGACCATGTTCTTGCCAGTGGCGAAGATGTAAATGTTTTGGTACTCGATACCGAAGTTTACTCCAACACCGGCGGACAGGCTTCCAAATCAACTCCTATAGCTGCTGTTGCCAAGTTTGCTGCTGCCGGAAAACGTGTTCGTAAGAAAGACCTCGGAATGATGGCAATGAGTTATGGCTATGTTTATGTTGCCCAGGTTGACATGGGTGCTAACCAGAGCCAGTATCTTAAAGCTATAAAAGAAGCCGAAGCCTATCCCGGACCTTCTATCATTATTGCATATGCTCCTTGTATCAACCACGGACTCCGTGCTGGCATGGGCAAATCGCAGGAAGAAGGAAAACGTGCCGTTGAATGTGGCTACTGGCATCTTTACCGTTTCAACCCATCGCTGGAAGCTGAAGGCAAAAATCCGTTCCAGTTTGATTCGAAAGAACCACAATGGGATAAATTCCAGGAATTCCTTAACTCCGAAGTACGTTATACTTCACTCAAGAAACAATTCCCTGCCGAAGCAGCCGAATTGTTTAAAGCAGCTGAAGAAAATGCCAAATGGCGTTACAATGGTTATCAGCGTTTGGTAGCTATGGATTTCTCCAAAAAATAGAAACAATCAGCCTCATATAATGCAAAACCGGTATCCGAAAGGTGCCGGTTTTTTTACAGAATAATTTTGCGCAGACGGTCAATATCGCCATTCATTATTGCATCCAGGTTTTCCCGGATTTGAGTTTCTTCCCAGTCCCACCATTTAAGTTGTAGCAGGGAAAAAATTTCTTCTTCGGTAAAACGCTTCCTGATTTCTTTTGCAGGAACGCCTCCCACAATGGAATATGGCGCAACATTTTTTTTAACCACAGCCCTTGAAGCTATTATTGAGCCATCGCCAATGGTAACTCCTGCCAGGATAACAGCTTCAAAACCTATCCATACATCATTCCCGATGATAATATCTCCTTTATTGTCCCAGGCATTGGTTACAGGTATATCCAGTTGCCATTCGTTTTTCAACACGGGAAAAGGATAGGTGGAAACTGATCTTAAAGTATGGTTCGAACCATTAAGCAGGAACTTGGCTCCGTGGGCAATAGAACAGAATTTACCAATCACCAGGCGGTCGTGGTTTATCGGGTAATGATACAGTACATTCTTAACTTCAAAATCTTGAGGGTTCTCAAAATCATGATAAATAGTGTAATCCCCAACTTCAATTCCCGGACGTGTAATGAAATTTTTCAGATAGCAAGTGGTACGATCGTTTTCACGCGGAAACAATTTATCCGGATTTGTTTTTCTTTCTTTTTCCATTGAAATAAAGTTTCAAGTTTCCAATAACTTAATAACTCAATATCTTATTGTCATTAACTAATTTATCAATTTCGTGTTTTTATACAACTGTTCACCGGTGCCTATACTATAACCTTCAGAGAAATAATAAATATTTCCATCGGGACCGATCAGCAGGATTACCGGCAGATTACTGAAACCACGTTTCCCCAATGCTTTTCCGATTTTATCAATCAATACATTGTTTTTATCCAGAAAATAAGAAGATTGAGCAGGCATGTTTTTATACTCTGCCTTTACCGATGCGGGCGTATTTTTCTTGTCGTCCAAAATAAAAGCCATACCGCCGCCCCATTTTTCAAAATTATCGCGAAGCAGTTTAATATCATTCATCGCGTGGTTGGTAGGCTCTTTGCCAGGTTCTATAAAACAGAGGATAAGTCCTTTTCCGTTGGCAGTTTCCGCCAGACTTTGTTTTTTGTTTTCAAAAGAAACAAGGAAAGTTTTTGCAGCATCTACCTTGCTTAGAATATTTGGCTTTACATCAAGCGGACGAACATCAATATCCACATTACGTTGCTGGCCGGGTGCCAGGTTAAAAAAGCTAACTTTAGAAAGTATTGTGCCGTCGTTCATCCGGTTGCCGGTAACTGTCATATAATAGCCGGTATCAACACTCAGCGTGCAAGGAAAAGTTTTTAAACTTTCGTCAAATTCGTAATCGAGGGATTCATAATCACCGTCGGCAAAACGAGCAATGGTGTAATGCTGGTAGTAAACCGGTGAAGTGTTGGCAGTGGTGGCAGTATTATTCAGCACCAGCGTTCCTTTCAGGCTTTGGGCAACCTGTTTCTCTGCTTCAAAACGGATATCTTTCCAGCTATTTTCAGCATAATATTGCGGCACTTTGGTGGCTGGCTCCAAACGCGAAGGGATGCCAAAACTGCGGCAGATGGCAACAAAGAGTATGTTGCGCGAAGCCTTGTCGGTGATGCCAACTTTAAGCGTTCCTGCCGGTGTTATGGGCGTACGGCAATAATTGGCTTTATCATCAATGGTAATATTTTGAAGAATCCAGCTTGCAATTTTAGATGGGTCTTTGCGACATTCGTCGGCAAAGGTTTTTTCAAAAGCATCACGGAGGAAGCTTTTGTAGGGTGTGATCAACTCGTATCCTATCCTCGGGCAAAGAACATAATCTGTAAAAATCTTTTTATCCATTGATTTACGGTAATCCATTGAATTTTGCAGGTGGTCGGCAAGAAAATCAGACGGTGTGTCACGCAAATCCTTTTCGGCAACGGATGCAAGCAAAGGAAATACAAATGCTTTCTGCTGCCCGGTAGTTTCACTCATCAGCCGGGTAATCTCACGCCAGTTGCCCTGACTTTCCCTGAGTAATGTCCAGGTGCTGTCGGCATCGTAACCGTATTTTTTTGCGAAAGCAATAGCAGCAGTCGAGTCAATGAATGTGGCACGGTAGGCATTGCGGATGCTGTCTTCCTGTGCAACTCTCTGGTCGTTCAGCTTACGTCCGGCATCGGAAACCGGTTCCAGACTTCGTTCTATTGGAGGAACAAGGTCGAACAGTTCGATATATTCCTTTCCGGGACGTTTATCGAGGCAAAGATGCAGGGTGTCCGTCTTTTCCACTGTAACCTTTTTATATCCGAAATCATTGCCATTGTTTGCCCAGATGATGAGGTCGCCAAAACCGGTAACCGTGGAGGTAAGCCCTTTGTCATTCGTTTGTTTGGTTACCAAAGGATAAAATTCGGAATAGTTGTACAGCTTAAACTTTACGGTAGCACCGGAAACTACTTTTCCGCTGAGGTCGGTAACTTTTACATACAAACGGCGGGTGGGTGCATAGTTGGTAAGGAGATTTATCTTGGTGGAATAAGGCTCTCTTGAGATGATTTCCTCCAAACCGTTGTATTTGCCAAAGACGTTGGTATGTACCATCATCGCTCTTTTGGCAGGAGCCGCAAACCATGCCATATCCAGCAGAGGTTCCGGTTCGCAGGCACCCAGGAAATGCCATTTGCCGTCGGTCCACACTTCTACCCAGGCATGATTATCATCAGTATGTGCCCAGCGTGGTGTATAACATTGACGGGCAGGGATTCCGCAGGAGCGTAGTGCGGCAACAGTAAAAGTGGATTCCTCACCACAACGGCCGTAAGCGGTTCTTACCGTTGACAAAGGAGCCGAAGTACGAGTATCCGTAGGCTGATAGTTCACCTTTTCGTGACACCAGTGGTTAACTTCCAGTGCAGCCTGTTCCATTGTCATGCCTTTAATACGATTTTTTAATTCCCTGAAAAAGACCAGGCGAGCTGTATCGAGGTTTTCGTTGTTGATCCTTACAGGTAAAACAAAATGCAGGAAAATGTCCTCGGGGGTGGTCTTTCCCCAGCTAAAAGTATTTTTTGCTTCAATAGAAGCATTTACATTCTTCAGAAAATATTCCGGACTCTGGTCGGCAATATCTGCCAGCGGCATATAAGCATACAAAAATTCCATATAATTTTTCTGTGTGAAATTTAGGTCTTGAATGTACGCGTCCACCTGCTCCGAAATTCGTGGCATAGAATGGATGCGTTTTTCAAATTGCTGGTGAAATTTGCCGCTTTGCTGGGCAAAAAGAATAGCCGGAAATAAAAACAAAACAAATAACAGGTTCTTTTTCATTTGTTATTAATTTTATAATTTATTGGTCAAATGGAATATCCATAAAATATCATTCTCGGTTGGTATAGGCGTAGCCCTTATGGACATTTCATTATTTTTTTATTCTGAAGTGATAGGTTTTAAAGGGCGTAAAAGTATTAAATTACTTTTCCGGTTTGCAAATAAATTAAGCTAAGAGCTATGAGTTTTGATTTTAATGTTAAATTTTGTCTTCCTTTTGTAATGATTTTTTTAAAAAATACAACTCATTAAATATTGTGTAAGCTGAACCAGCAGGATTAAGATAATCATCCCCGAAACTACTGTAATAAAAAACTCCTTCGCCTTAAGAAATGAGCGGTAAAGCCTATGAATAACATAAAGTGTAAAAGGAATGTATAAAACGGCGGATGTTACCACTGCCGGGGTATAGCGTTGCAGAAAAATTGTGGCTGCAATGTGGGGAACTATGGCATTAAACAGCAAACCAACAGAAAAAATGGCAAGGATGTTTCTTTTGATAATTTCATTTTTTTGATAAAAGGCAAATAAAAAGATTCCCCATACAATAACTGTCAGAATAACTATTGACAATATCATTTGCATTTTCGAAGGAGGGCAAAAAGGCAATGAAATATTTTGTGGATATGTAAAATAAGCAAAACCAACGGATTCTTCGATGTTGTGCAGAGTGAAAAAAAAACCCGTAAGCAAAAGGTACTTATTGTAATTAAGTTTGCGTACTATCACAGGTTTTTCTTTGCCATTTTGATGAATTGCTGTAATTCAAGCTTTCTTTCCAGTGGAAGTTTGTTATATTTAATACCCTGGATGGCGCCTTCAAGACCATAAAGCAGGCTAAGGCAGGCTCCCTTGTCGAGGGTTTGCAGGCGGATGAAGGTTTGTTCGCTGCCTAATGATTTTAATTCATCAAAGGAATTTATGCCAACTTGTTGTAGTTTTTTTTCGGTATCTTTCCCTATGTTGATTTGTTTTGATAAATCGCTTGTCATGTTATTATTTTGATAAAGATGTTTATAAAACTCAAAATTACTTATTTTGGACTAACCACGGTTTGTTTTCTTATTTTTTCAGTCCGATATTTAAACGGAATTACAAACTCCGGTTGTATCCCCCGATTAAAAAATGATTTGTTACGAACTGTTGTCGGCTTGCTGTGCCACTTTTGGCTGATAGTCGTTAATTAAACTAAATCCTGCAAGCGGGATAGTTTTAATTGGCAAATATACTTAATAATGATACTGAAAGCGTGCATAACCTTTCTAAAATAGTATAACAAATTCTAAATTCAGTACCAGAATGAACAGGCAATTTATTTTAAAGAAAAACATCAAAATTTGATAGAAATTGTCCGGCAGGTTTTGTTAAATGCAATCTTGCTTTTATCTTTGTGCGAAGTTACAAACTTCGCCATGTTCCGGGCGGAATTGCAAATTTCGCTTAGCAGAGGGCATAATGATTAAAGAAGTTTGCCGGAAACTAAAACTCGACCGTTTAGGTCGGATTATCGAAGTCAACAGAAAACCTGTTTAAAACCTAAAATGATCTGCCTATGAATTTTACCTTAGCATATCATTATCAATGTTGGTTCTACCATTTATAAGCCTGTTAATTGAGAAATTAAGTCCAATACCGGCAATATCAAGTCCAACATTGGCATTGCTAAGCCCGACGATGCCGGTTTCGAGTTCATCACCGGCATTGTTAAGTATGATTTTGGCGAAATTAAGTTCGATTTTGGCGAAATCAAGTTCAATATTGGCATTGTCAAGCTCAATATTGTCAAAATCAAGTTCGACTACGGCATTATCAAGCCCGAATCCGGTTAATTCATCCCCGCTATTCCGAGCTGTATATTTGCCCGTTCAGCCGGGAAAATTTTTCTTTCTCTTCTTCTGATTTTAATTCTTTCATCTTGAATTTTGCTCGAAATCCTGTCAAACTATTTCGGGACAAGACATGTCAATAATTTAATGAGTTAATCGAAATTGTCTAAACGACTGTCGTAACTCATTTGAGAAGATGAAATTTCTTTGGTTTCTTTACCTTCGGCTTTCGCTGTTGCAATTTCTTCTTCGGTTTTATTTGGGGTTGCTCTTGTTCCCTGAATTTTACGAACTAATGTTTTTGCACTCTCGTCCACTTGCTCTGTAGTGTCTGTCGCTTTGAGGGCGTTGTTTACTCGGGTAATGAGTCTGTTTAATGGTTCAAACGCTGCTTCACGGGCAGCAACTGCGTTACTTTTTTTTCAAGAAAGTTTTAAATTAAAAGAAATGTTAATTAGTTCTATATCGTAAAAACCAGTTACTAGCCTTCTCTTTCCCTTTATCTGTTATGTAATACACTACAGGGATTAGAATCAAGGAGAGAAACAAAGAGCTTGACAATCCTCCGATTAATACCCATGCAAGGCCATTTATCCAAACGGAACCTGGTCCGGTTGCCAATGCTATAGGGAGCATGGCGATTATCATTGAGAAAGTAGTCATTAAAATTGGACGTAACCTTACACTGGTTGCCTGGAGCAATGCATCGGTTGTAGAAAATCCTTCGTTTTTAATTTGATTAGTAAAGTCAACTACCAGTATGGCGTTTTTTGAAACAAGTCCAATTAACATTATCAATCCCAATAGAGTTAGTATGCTGAGTGTTTGTCCTGTGAGTGCCAGTGCCAACAATGCGCCAACTATTGCTAACGGAATTGTAAACAATACCACGAAAGGATATAAATATGACTGATAAAGGGCTACCATAAGAAGGTAAACAAAAATGATGGATGCTATCAGTGCGAAACCAAGGCTGCCAAACGAATCGGTTTGTGCTTTCAAATCGCCCTCATAAGATAGGGTAACCTCCTTCGGAAAATTGATTTTCCCGAGACGTTCTTTAATATCATCTCCAACATCGCCCAATGCATGCCCAAAGACCTGAGAATATAATGTCTGGCATTCAATACGGTCGTTTCTTTCAATACGTGGGGGAGTGCTACTATGACTGATATCAGCAAACTGATCCAGACGGATCATCTGCCCAACACTGTTTATAAACGAAAGGCTGGCAACATCCTTTTCATCCTGCCGGTTGAATTCATCATACTTAATATTGATGTCATATTCATACTCTCCATCACGATATTTAGCTTCTTTATTACCACTATAAGCTATTTGCATAGTTGCTCCAACAATGTCCATGGTCAATCCATTATCCGCCATCTTTTGTTTGTCAATGTTTACCAGTAATTCAGGGTTAGGATTACCTACAGAGAGTTTTACGTCAGATGTACCCTCTATTTTTTTAACTTCGTTAAGAACAATATTCGCATATTTAGAAAGGGTATCAGGGTTGGCACATTTTATGGCAACTTGTATAGGTATCTGATCAGAACCACCAACCGGGCTGACTATACTTGTAACGAATTTAACACCTGGCACTTTCGACGCCAGTTCATTTTTAATCAACTGGGCATATACAGATGCATTGTATTCTCTTTTTTCTTTGGGCACTAACTTAATAGAAATTTCAGCCTTGTTTGACCCAGAAGAAATATCAACCATATCAGATGTCGCTCCAACCTGGGTTGTTACATCGGTTACTTCAGGTTTGGCAATTACGATTTTCTCCACCCGACGGGCAACTGAATTAGTTTGTTCAAGGGTAGAGTACTTGGGTAACTCCATTTGAATAATAATTTCACCACGATCACCCATATCTAAAAATTCTGTTCCGATGAAACCAGAAGGGATAAGTGACACAGAACCTATGAACAATATTGTAGTTGCAGAAAGTACAAGTATCTTATGGCTGAATGACCATCGCAAAATGTCCTGTAATACTGATGTAAACCAGTTAATAAATGATTCAAATGAATTGATAAACCGTTTAAAAAAAGAATTGTTTTTCAGGTTTTCCAGTTTTGCAATGCGTGAAGCCATTAAAGGAGTTATTGTAAACGACACTAATAAACTGGTAAGAGTTGCCACCACAATGACCAGTGCAAACGGACGGATAACAGCTGATAAAATATTTTCAGCAAGAGCCATTGGCAAGAAAACTGCTATGTCAACCAGCGTAATTGATAAAGCTGTATAACCAATTTCGCTCCTTCCGGTTATAGAAGCTGTAACTTTGTCTTTACCCTTTAACAGATGACGATGTATATTCTCAATAACTACAATTGAATCGTCGACCAAAATACCTATAGATAAGGACAATCCAAGTAATGTCATAATATTAAGTGAGAAACCCATTAAGTACATGGCAACAAAAGTTGTGATGATAGAAGCAGGAATAGCAACCATTACTATAAAAGAGTTACGAAGGCTATGCAAGAAAACAAGCATTACTAAAGCAACCAGCAATATTGCAAGGAAGAGGTCTTTTAATACATTATTGGCCGCTTCGAGAGTAAAAACAGACTGGTCGCTAAATACTTCAAACTTCAAATTCTGCTCATTATAAATCTGTTCCAATCGTTGTAGTTCTTTTTTTACATTCTCACATACTTCAACGGTATTTGCATCTCCCTGTTTTTTTATCTGTAAACTAATCGTGCTAAGTCCGTTATGACGATTTAGATTCTGTAATTCCTTCCTTGAATCGCGAACTTCGGCAACATCCTTTAGCTGCACAGGTGACATCCCGTTATTATAGGTTATGACAAGGTTTTCCAAATCTGCTATGCTCTTGTACTTGCCAGACAAGCGTATCTGCATTTGTTGCGAGGCATTTTTAATTTTTCCTGTGGGATAATCGGCATTGGCTGCAATAACTGCTTGAGTAACCTGTAATAATGAAAGATTATACTTTTCAAGTTTTGCTGCATTTACATTAACAGATATCTCTCTTTCTTCACCACCTGACAGTAAGATTTCCCCGACTCCTTTTATCCCACTTATTTCAGGACTTATCCTGTGTTTAATAAGGTCGTTTAATTGAGTCGGACTCAGACTGGATGATATCATGATGTTCATTATGGGAATATCGCTCATCCCAAGTTTTGAAATAGTTGGAGCTATAACATCTTTGGGCAATTCTGACTGAATAGAATTGATTTTTCTTTGAACAACTTGAATTACATCGTCAACATTTGTTGAAGATTTGAATTCCATGATAACATACGATATATTCTCCTGTGAAAAAGATTTTACATTATCAATGTTTTCGGTTGTAGAAACGGCATCTTCGATTTTTTTCGATACAGAGTTTTCAACCTCCGATGGTGATGCTCCCGGATAAATTGTTATAATAGAAATAGTCGGCATCGAAAAATTTGGCAGCAATTCATAATTTAATTGCTTGTAACTGTATATCCCAAGAAATGTTAATGTTGCAAAAATTACAACAATTAATGTTGGGCGTTTTATTGATAATTCTGTTATGTTCATGTTATAAGTTTTTAGAGGTTCTGATTATTTAAAACTTTAACAGTGGCATTGTCTTCCAGGTTAATTTGTCCGGAAAGTACCACACGTTCGCCGTTGGTAAGACCGCTTTCAATAATGATAAGACTATCGGTTATTTCAGATATCACTATCCTCCTTAATTTTGCTGTATTGTCAGAAATAACGTAAACCATTGGTTCGATAACACTACTTGCAAGGCAATTGCGGGGTATTACAAGGTTTTTTCCGTATGACGTGTATTTAATATGGATAGTCCCTTCTATACCTGAAAACAAAGGATTTTCAATTGAGTTGGTTACTTCAGCCTGTACAAGGTAACGTTTTGAATTATCGGGTTTTACCCCAATTACTTTAATTATACCCTCATAGGATATTCCCGGATATAAGTCAGTAGTTAACAAAACTTTTTGTCCTGTTTTTATCCGTGTGAGATCTTTTGCTGTGAACCACGCATTGAATTTCATTTTTCTGGTATTTACTATGTCAGCCACAGGACTGCTGGAGACTATAAAGCTACCCTTTTCAAAATATCGCTTACTAACAGTTCCCGAAACAGGCGCTTTTATAAATGCGTTTTCATATTGCTTTTTAATAGTGAGATATGTGCTTTTTGCATTTTGATAGGCAAGCTTTATTTCTTCCAATTGCTGGGTAGAAACTGATTCACCGGGCGTAAGGTTTTCAAACCGTTTTAATTCATCTTGCGTTTTCAACCAGGCTGCCTCAGCAGTTTCTAACTGGTAACCTATTAAATCATTATCCAGCCAGGCAATGATTTCCCCTTCCGAAATAAAATCCCCTTCATTTATTGCGTATTTCTTTACCTTTCCCTGAGATTCGGAAACGATAGTTACTTCAGAGGAAGACTCAAAGGTTCCGTTATACGTAATGTCGAATTTAACAACATCGTATTTCACTGTTGTTGTAGTAACTGTGATTTCAGATTTTGCTTTGTTAACCAAATTAATGTCAGCTTTTTTCTGTTGTTTCACATCGTTAAGTTTATAAGCTACAGATAAAATAGCAACTATCGCAACGACAGATATTCCTATTTTTTTCGATCTTTTCATTTTTTCTGTTTTTTGATGATTAAAAATAAAGGGAACGAATCCCACCGTTAATTTTAATTATTTCAAGTTCGGAAAGCCTGATTTGCAATAAAATCTGCAACCAGTTCAGGCGAGAAACATTATATTCCGATTGGGCATTCAATACATCAGTAAGTGATTTTAATCCTTGCCGGTATTGGTCATTTGTGGCCCTAAAGATGTTTTCTGCAAGTATTGTATTTTTGTTCAGCTTTAATGCTATCGTTTCACTGGAATTCAGCTTTTGTAAGGCATTCAGATAGTTTGTGTATAATTCATTTTTCAAATCTTTTTGCGCAGTTATTGTCTGTTCTAACTCAATTTTGTTTTGATTGATTTTGCTTTTTTTACGGCCACCTTCGAAAATAGGGACATTGAGTTTAATGCCCACATAGGATGTTTTATACCAGTAGTCATCGTTGTCAAACAAATCAAATTGCTCACGCTGGGCATTGTAACTATAAACGGCATATCCTGCCAGCGATGGAAGATATTCGGAGCGGGATAATTTCAGATTAAGTTTTGCAAGCTCTTTTTTCTGCTCGAATATCAACATATCTGTATTGTTGCTAAACGATGAATCTAACTGCGCCGTTTGTATACTCTGTATTATCGAATCCTCAGTAAGTGTTACCGGTTGACGTTGTTCGATGCCAATAAGATATTTCAGCATATTTAACTGCTGGTTTCGCTCGGATATCAGGTTTTCTTTTTCGGCCTCGAGATTGCTTATTGACACCAACACTCTGTCGAGGTCAATTTTGGTAATAAAGCCGTTTGTATAATGCTGCTTTGAGTATTCATATACTTTTTGAAAAGCAATAAGATTTGAATCAATAAGTGCAAGACGAAGATTGGAGAGTTGAATAATTATATATAATCGGGCAACATTATATGCCAGTTCTTCTTTGCCTTTCTCAAGATTCAAATCATTAATCTGACAAGATTTTCTGAACAACTGTAAGGAGGTAAAGTAAGCTGCGCTGTAAATCATCTGACCAGCCTGAATGCCCCCATTAGCGTTGTATTTAGTACCTAACTGAACAGGAAGCATAGCGCTAGGCTGGCCGAATATATCGCCCGAAACCATGGTTACAGGAATGTTGAAATAGTCGTCTATGGATGCAATGCCATTAATTTGAGGAAAGCCGTTACTGAGTGCTTCCTTGTATTGATAGCGACCTTTCTCGGTCTCAAGCTGCGCCTGTTTCAATTGAGAGTTGTTTGTAAAACTTAACTTGATACAGGCATTTAAAGTGAATACAGAATCATTTGTTTGCCCGGTTGCTGTCTGCGTAATTGTTATTAATCCTGTAAAAAGGATAATTGCAAGGTTTGCCTTTACATTTATAGTTCTCATAACAAACATTTTATATAGTACTATTCAAAACAAACCGGGATGTCGGTCTTTATTACTCCTAAAAAAAACACAGAGTTTTTCTGTGTCATCAGATTACAAACCGACATCCCGGTTTGTGAGAGTGCAAAAAAAATCAGGTCTTGATTAATTGGTATAAATTATTAAACTGATCCCGAATTTCTTTTTCCATATTTTTCTCTAAACCTTCATCGAACATTGCCAGGACACCTATACCATGCATCATTATATGAACATGATTTGCCAATGACAGACTATCAATCTCTTTTCTTATTTCGCCTTTCTCCTTTGCCTTATCAATTAATGTTTTAAACATGACTATTTCACTTTGATGCAACTTGTCAAGCATGGTACCAAAACCTTTGTAATGCTTCATCATATCGAACATTACCATGTAAAGATTGACATCTTCAATATTCAGTTTCAAGCCATCCAACTTAGTATTTGTTAATTCTAATAAATGTCCCAAGGTTGATTTTATGTAAGCCGGCACAAATTCACTAAATGATAAATCATACGGATTACTATTGAAATGGCCATATTCCATCATAAAACTTCCTAAGATAAACTTGTCAATCACTTCGTGATAAAGGACATCTTTGCTTTCGAAATGATGATAGAATCCGCCTTTCGACAAACCTGAAACCTTTAGTATTTCGCTCATGGTTACCTCGGTATAAGGTTTCTTGATGAAATAATATAACGCAATAGACAGTATTCTTTCTTTGGTATCGTTCATTGAATTTACATTTACAAACCGACTTCCCGGTCTGCAAATGTAATAATAATCTTATTATACAAGAAAAAAACAAAAAAATATGTGTTTTTTTACCAGATACATACCGAGTAAAGAAAACTCAGCAATATCAGTAAGAGTGCGGTGGAAGATTGCAGCTCTTTTGCAAACCTTTAGCTACGCTGATTTTTGCTTCGTTCGGCATAACTCAAACAAGTTTGGCTCTGCACTCACTTAACGCAAAAATTGGTTTGGGCGTTGACTCGTACGGGCTTGCAAATGTGCTGCAATGTGGGGGATTGTTGAACCCTAATGCATCCCGAAGGGTGCAAAGCGTGTGGGCAAAAAAATAAAAACCCATGCGTTGGGGGTTCCAGTTGTACTAATCTTATATATTATTTACAAATCACTTTTCAAGTTAGCAGTTATTTGTCCTCAGAGCGGTTTTCTATGCTTGTTGCTAACGTTCCCGTGGTTTGGGGCGTTGGGGAGTTAGCCGCCAACTCCGTCATCCCACGCTATACTTTTCCCAAATATACAAAATAATTCGTTTAACCATCAATGCCCCAATACCTTAAACCACGTGTTATGGGCCGGGCATTTTACTGTTTATCTTTTTTTCATTTCACAAAATACTGAAGAGTTATCAACTTCATAAATTTCAGTGTCAGCATCGAAATGGGTTGCCAATTCTGTGAAGTCATTTTTCGTAAATGTAATTGCTCTGAAACCGTCTTTACAAACAATTGTTCCTTTTCGAGTCAGATTATAGTCTATTTCACCAATCAAACCCTCTGCAGCCTGTATTTGAAACCATTCAATCCGTTCATTCCAGAATTGCTCAGAGTAACTTGAGATTAAAACAACACCTTTCTTTTTTGTAACACGTAGCGCTTCAGATATCAGGCGTTTCGGGTCAATTTTAAACGCTGAGACTCCATTCTGAATACAGATTGTAACATCAAAAAAATTATCCACAAATTTTAAATCAGATGCATCCATTACTAAATAGTCAATAGATTCATTGAGTTTATATTGTTTATTTGCCAATTTTATGTTCTCTTCAGAAACATCTACTCCAACAACCTGTTTAGCTTTTTCACTTAATCTTACTGAGACCCTGCCATATCCACAACCTAAATCCAGTACTATATCATTTTCGTCTATTCTTTCAAGAACAAAACCTATTTCTTCTTCAAGAAATTGTTTGACACGCTCTGGTGCAACTTCATAACAGCGTTGTAATTTATTAGAGTTCAGTTTTTCTGAATAATAATCTCTCATTTGCAAAATTTTTGTTGCCTTGCCCATAACGTTTGCAGCTATTCCCAGTGCGGGATTTACTTGTTGGTTCTTTTCTTTTCCTTTATCCTTTGCAGGTTAGGCGAGTGCCACCCTCTGGAAACCACCCGCATTACCGGCTGACGGCTCGTTGGGGGCAGGGCATTATTGTTTAATAAATTTTCCTACCAGCACGGTCTTATCCCTCAATAGATTTACGAAATAAACCCCATATGGTAATTTGCTGATATCAACCTTTGTTGAAGATTCGGTGACAGTTTGCTTCAGTAATTCTTGACCAGTTACATTAAAGATAGATAATTGGCTTTTTGTTGGAATTGCTGATGTTTCGATTGTTAATTGGTCAGATGAGGGATTGGGATAAATCTTTAAAGAAGCAGCGGAAGCCGGTTTTTCATTGACTTCTGCTGGAAATCCTCCGCCGTTTTCAGTTTTGAGGATAGAGCCTCCGAAACCCGCAATATATCCAGTAACTGAGTCTGTAAAGAAAACGGCATTCAGTTTATAATTGGTTACGGCAGGCAACTCATGCCAGGTGGCCCCGCCGTTTTTAGTTTTGAGCATCGTTCCGCTGTACCCTACGGTGTATCCATTGTTCCTGTCTGAAAAAAAGACCGATTTCAAACATTCCGGAGTAGTATATGAGTTCCATGTGTTTCCGCCGTTTTGTGTTCTGAAGATTTTTCCGCTCGTTCCTGACGGTTCACCGCCAACGGCATAACCGTTGTTTGCATCCGTAAAATAGATATCGTATAACCATCCCGATACGGTTTGTACAATCGACCAGCTGTTCCCGCCGTTCGTCGTTTTGAGAATGAATCCGTTTTCCGTGCCGCCGGCTGCATACCCGGTATCCGCATCGGTAAAAAATACGACGCTCAGGGAGCCGGCATTTTCGGGAACTTGGACGGTCCATGATGATCCCCCATTGGTTGTCTTCAATATCCTTCCTTCCCAGAATCCATTGGAAAATCCTTCTCCTGCAACATATCCCGTAGCGGCATCCGTAAAGAAAACGGAGGACAGAAAATACGATGTGTCTGAGTATTGAACTGCCCAGGAAAGCCCCCCGTTGGTCGTTTTCAGGATGATGCAACTATCAACAAACCCTTCACCGTAATTGCCTATAACGTAACCAAGAAGAGGATCAGGGAAAAAGACATCCGTAAAATTTGCGGTTACTTCTGTCGGAACAGGCATCCATTGCGCTCCTCCGTTCGTCGTTTTCAGGAGTATCCCTCCGTCGCAGGCGGCAAAACCTGTCATCGCATCCGGAAACGAGAGGGAGTTGACATTGTTCAACGTCACATTCGATGATTGGTAATTCCATGTGCTTCCTCCGTTCAGGGTCTTGATGATGGTACCGGATGATCCGGCAATATAGGCGATATCCGATGCCGGGATATCAACCGAATAGAAATTGTCCGGCTGATAGTGTCTGGACCACGTTTCCCCGCCATTCGTGGTTTTCATGATACAATCACCGCCGACCGCCATTCCGTTCAACAGGCCGGAAAAACTTACCTCACTCATCTGACGGGCACTATCCGACCATTCCGAAACTTTCATGGTCCAGGTGTCGCCGCAGTTGGTGGTCTTATAGATGACGCATTGCTGCTGGCCACTTGACGACAAATCCCCCCCGACAATGAATCCTGTATTTGCATCCGTGAAGGTTATGGATGAAAATATTGCCGATTCGAGCCAAGTAGAAGTCCATGTTGCACCTCCGTCGACCGTTTTATAAACTGTTCCTATTCCGGAAATAAATCCGGTATCAGAACTGGTAAAATAGACGGATTGGTACCATCCGCCCGACACCGGCAAAGAATTCCATGTACTGCCTCCGTCTGTGGTTTTAAGCATGAAATCAGGACCAACCACATATCCGGTATCGGGAGTCGGGAAAAAGACGGAACTCAGGTAATTTGCGGTCCCCGAGTCATACTGCTGCCAGGTGGCTCCGCCATCGGTAGTTTTCAGGATGACGTCACCGCCAACAGCATGAGCCGTAATGGCATCCGTCATACAAATGCTATTCAGGTATTCTGAAGTTCCAGAAACCAGGCTGATCCAATGTCCTCCTCCGTCCGTGGTTTTCAGGATTGTTCCCGAGGCCCCGACAGCATACCCCGTCAGGTTATCGGAAAACTTGATACAACTCAGACTATTACCTTGCGGTAAAGGGTTTTGCCAAGTCCATTGTGCATTTGCAACATTTAATGCAAAAAGCCCTATTAATATGATTAAAAACTGTTTCATTTTAACCTCCTTTTATTTATAGTTAAGTGTCACTTTGCCTTGCCCCCAACGAGTGTATAACCACCATTATGGCGGTTATTTCGTAATTAGTTATTGTTTTTTCTCTCACAAATATATATAAATTTTAAATATCTAAATCATCCGGAATCTTTTCCCCAATTATTTAACTGGCACATTCACAAATTAGCTAATTGTATTTATCTATTCAGATGTTCCATAACCTATTCAAACTCTCACGCTATCCATTCAATCCGCACAATCTGCACAATCCTTAGTATAAAGCACAGATTAACATCATTATGTAAAAATAATGTCTTCGGGTAAAACTGTCAATCCAAAAGTAGTTCCATCGGCAGTGATAAAGTCGTGCAAATGGGCTTTCGTTCCATTAACAATCACTTTATCCGGGTTTTTTGCAATATACGACATGAATTCACTCATTTCGGAGGCGGCTTCGAAAAAGCTGACAAACCTGCGAAACAACTTAGGCATGATAATAACATCGTCCTGCAGGGTGTAAATATTCCAGACTTTAAAAGCAGAGGTTTTTTCGATAGCCCAAAGTCCTTTTGATTCCTTACGGGCTACGGCTATCACTTTCCTGAATTTTTCCATCAGCTTTTCGTCCATTCCCTGATAAAAAGTAGGATACACCAGTCCTTCTTTTGCAAGTATGTAGTTTACCGATTTCTCGACCGGGATTTTATCTGAATCAATCAGTTGCCCGTCGTTTAGTTTTACTTTGTCGTTAAATACATAGCTGATAGGGCGATTAAATTTATCCACCCCGGCGGTTACAATGTAGCCCGGTTTTTCATCGTCGGCACTAATAATCTTCGATACCATAAGGTTATACTGCACATTACTGATTCCAATCTGGGCAAGCAGATGCTCAAGTGCGGCGATGGCAAAAGAATGGGGCTGGCGTACGCCCTCATAGTGGGTTTCAAGGGCATCAATAGCCTCAATTCTCAATTGTTTTTCTTTAGGAGGTTTCTTTTCCCAGTCGAAACCACTCCAATCCCAGTTTTCGGGCTTATCAGCCAGGAAACGGATTGAGTCCCCATCAGGTGAATAACCCTTTACGTGAAAGGTGCCTTTGATTACTTTGTAAGTTTTCATTTTGTAAAAGTTTTAGTCTAATTATTTCAGGTTTTTAAAATTTTACACAAATATCTGTAATACTTTATTTTATAATTACCATTCTTTAGATACCAAAACCAAATTTTAAACAAACCGGATTAATAGTTATGAGTCTGTTGCAAAAACCTTTTCAGGTTTCGCCGATGCTCAGCCTGGCATTAATAGTAGATTGTCATTTTGAGCGTAGTCGAAAAGTGAATAAAACACAACTTTTGTAACGGCCTCGTTATGTTTGATATAAAACATTACAAATATACAAAAAATAACATGGGAAATAAAACTTTACCACCAAAAAACCCCTGCCAAATATAGAACACTTGTCAGATGACCCCAATCCTTTTGGCATACAGCAAAGCCTGCGTAGTATTTTCCGTTTTGGTTTTGCTGAGGATATTCTGCCGGTGATTATTCACGGTATTTACGCTGATAAACAACCTTTCGGAAATATCCCGGCTGCCGTATCCCTGCGAAATCAATCCTAAGATTTCAATTTCTCTTTTGGTTAACGATTTATTGGGTTCCTGCCCGTTATTATCATCAAACAGGCATGGCTTGCCGGTTTTTACATGGATCAGTTGCCTTTGCGGAGGTTCGTGCGGCACGTTCCCCGACACCAGGTCGGTAAGCATAAGCGCCAGCCATAACTTCCCATCTTTATCCAGCTCAATGATTACCGATTGCTGAACAAAACGAAGATAAAGCCCGTTGTTGCATCGCAGGCAAAAGTCAACTACCATTTTATAATCTTTCCTTTCGGAAGCGGGGAGGCTGTTCAGAAATTCAAATGTTTTAATCTGTGTATCGAAAATAAATGGCAGATCGTCCGGATGCAGCATCTTTAAAAAGAATTCCGGGGTGGTACGATATTCCGGGTTCAAATGATAGCCTGCTTCCTTGCTGAACTTTGAACGGTAAAGCAGGTATTCCTTCCGGTGCATATCATATACCGACATGGCGCTGTTTTCCACCTCCGAAATTTTCAGCAAAAGCTGTTTCTGTCCCTCAAAGGCAGCATAATCTTCTTCACTTACATTGCAGAAATAGTAATCGGTAAGTTCTTTATGTTTTTCAATGAGTTCTTGTAGCGTAGCTTTCATAAAAATGATGAGTAATCACTATTTCATGGCAAATTACGCTAAAATACTTTTGCACTCAAAATATAAAAGCCTTTTATGTTACCTGCCGGTAAAACGGTCCGGGTTATTTTGAGGCTGCTGATGGTAATACGTTTTTAAAAAAGTAAAAGTATGGACAAGAAAAAGATTTTTATCTGCTATGCTATAGAAGATAAAGAATTGCTTGAAAAGTTTCTGAAAGAGGCAAAAAAAGAAAATGTTCCTTATCAATTGGTTTATCTAAAAGAGAAAGAGCCTATGTCGGCAACATGGCGGGAAGAATGCCGTTCGAAAATCAAAGCTTGCGATGGAGTGGTGGCTTTGATTTCCAAAAATCTGAAAATATCGGAAGGTGCTTTTTGGGAGATGAAATGCAGCCGCGAAGAAGGAAAACCGAGAATCAGTATGTTTGTGGGCGATGCCGGAATCATTGACAAACCCCGCGATCTGGATGGCGTTACGGCGATGGTTTTGTCGTGGGACAGGTTAGCGTATTTTGTAAGCAAAATTTAGATGAATCATTGATTTTAGATTATAACTTACAGCTTGAAGCTTACCATTCAAAGTTGTAAAGACCATGTTACCAACTTTAGAATAAACAATTTTCTGATAAAACTATATCGCAGAATTCCCCGCCCGAAGGTAGTGATCGGCTAAAACGAGAGCTGCCATGGCTTCCACAACAGGAACAGCACGGGGTACAGGACACACATCGTGCCTGCCTCCTGCCTGCAATTGGTAAATTTTCCCCGTACGGTCAATGGCTTCCACTGCCTGTCCAAGGGTAGCCACAGGCTTAAAAGCCACATTAAAGTAAATGTCTTCGCCATTGGAAATGCCTCCCTGAATGCCTCCGGAATTATTGGTAAGCGTATGGATACCATCGCGATAATATGTCCAGGCATCGTTGTGCTCACTTCCTTTCATGGCTGCTGCCGCAAACCCTGAACCGTATTCAAATCCTTTTACGGCAGGTATGCATAGCATTGCTTTTGCAAGGTCGGCTTGCAAACGGTCGAAAACTGGTTCGCCCCAGCCCACCGGAACTCCCATTACCACGCAGGTTATTTTGCCGCCAACAGTATCGCCTTCAGCTTTTATACGGTCGAGCAGTGCCATCATCTCCCTTGCTTTCTCAGCATCGGGACAGCAAACAGGATTAGCTGCATCACTGAACAGCCAATCGGTATGATATGGCATATCAAGCTGAATATCTCCAATCTGCGATACAAAAGCCTTGATGAGAACTGACGATTTGTTGAGTAAAAGTTTGGCTATGGCTCCACCCGTAACACGGGCAACAGTTTCTCGCGCAGAAGCCCTTCCGGATCCTCTGTAATCGCGGGAACCGTATTTTGCATACCAGGTGTAATCAGCATGCGAAGGACGAAAAAGTTCCTTCATGTTTTCATAATCATCCGATTGCACATCACAATTCGGAATAAGAAAGGCTATAGGTGTGCCGGTGGTTTTTCCTTCAAAAATTCCGGAAATAAATTCGGGTACATCGGGCTCATTGCGGGCTGAAACTTTGTCGTTCTGTCCGGGACGACGGCGTTGCATCTCATGCAAAATAAACTCATAATCAATCGCTAATCCGGCAGGGCAGCCATCAATAACACCACCTATCACGTTTCCATGCGATTCTCCAAAAGTTGTAAGCCTGAATTGAGTTCCAAAAGTATTTCCAGCCATAGTGCAAATGTAGTATTTCCGATTAGTTTTATTATCCTTTTGCGTTTGTTATTTGTTACCTGGCAATCTATCTCAAAAAAGAGAAATATCCTCTCCAAAATATTCGGCAAGGGCAAATTGCAAATCTTTTTTTGTAATATTTTCCTTATCAAGTGCATTACGTACCGATGTTCTCCATGTATTGATGAGTCTTGCTGCAAATGCTTTTCTTTTCCGGGGGCTGACGTATAAGCTGCCTGTTGATTCGCCGGGTTGTGCATTGCTATAGTCGAAAAAACCATGCTGGGTTTTGATTCCCAAATATCCCTGCACAAATTTTTCATGTAAACAACTGATTAGCGGAAGGTATGTACTTTCACCACCGTAAAACTCTTTGCTATAGTTTTTTACCGAAAAAAGCATGACATCTATCCCCACATTATCAAAAAAAGCGAATAATCCCATTGGGAAAAGAGTTTCTTTCGTTATTGAATCAATAACTGCCGGAGAAATTTTCTCTTCTATTAGGATTTTACAGGCTTCATTCTGAACATCAAGAAGGATACGGTTGAGCAAAAATGCATTCTGTTCATTTTGTAAAAGATGAAAACGATTAATTTCAACAAGAAATTGTTTCAGGAATCCAATGGCAGATTCCGAAGTGTGCGGGGTAATAATTAGTTCTGTTATATTTTTCAGCGCTACCGGGTAAAAGAAATGCAGTCCGGCAAAATTTGCGGTTCTTTCAGCAGAAGGGAAAAGCCGGGAAGGAAGTATGGAAGACGAATTTGAGGTAAGGATACATTTTGCAGGGCAGATGGTATCCAAACGATGGAAGAGTTCCTGTTTGGTTTCTACATTTTCGGTGATAGTTTCAATAACTAAATCACAATTAGATAGATTTGCAGGTAAATGTGTAAAAAAACTATCTTTTATCTGACGGGTAAAATCAATTTCTGACAAAAGTCCGTTACGAAGCTGACGCTGCAAGCGTTTCAGAAACAGATTTTGCTGGTTTTGAGCTGCAGTTTCCGTTTTGCAAAGCCAGATAAGGGTAAAATTAAATCCAGAAAGATATTGGAAAATATTGGTTCCCATTTTCCCGCATCCGCATATTCCAATAGTCATTTTATAATTTATTGATTAACAATACATCAAATTAAATACCCGGTGTTCTGTACTTTAAAAACCTCCCGACAACATTGTGAAGGAAAGTTTTCCAGTACGACAAATTTAGAAAATTCTATTAAAAAATATAGTTGTATCAAACACAATAATTGTTATTTTTACAAGTCATTAAAAAAATCATATCAAAATATGAAAACGAAGCTCTTCTGTATTATTACAATGGTAATTCTTCCGGGGTTTTTCCCTGTATTCGGACAAGGTTTTCAACCACCCGCTAATGGCAAAGCCGTTATTTACTTCGTAAGCTTGAAGAAAAAATCCTGCACTTTCGATTATTTCCATCAGGACAAGTACATTGGTTTTTTTGGAAAAAATAATTACATGCGCTATGAATGCGACCCCGGCAAGCAACTTTTCTGGGCATCGTCTGAAACTAAAGATTTTGTTACTGCCGACCTTAAAGCCGGTGATACATACATAGTAACCGTTGATATGGTAATAGGTTTTTGGAGAAACAATCCAAAACTAACTGCTATTTCCGCCAAACATGAATTGTTTGCAAAAGCTGCCGCCCTGATAAAATCTAAAAAACCCGTTGTTACACCCGATGCTAAAATTGAAGCCCGTAACCAGGAACTTAAAGTAGAGTTTATACCAAACATTCTGAGTATTTACGAAAATGACTGGAAAAATTCCAGAACATACACTCATATTTCGCAAGACATGTCCATTCCTGCTGATGCCATGAAATAAGAATTGTATTTTGGCATATGCCAGAATTAAACTTTCCGAATAATTAATTTGCCGGATATTTATAAAGAGCTACAACTATTAACCTGAGTTTGCGGGTTAAGAGCATAGAACCATATATGATATATTTCAGCATGTTACATTTTGCCTGGGATGTACCTGGTACGCTTGGTAAGGAACGGTGAAACGATAGGGACGTGTAAGGTGGTAAAACAGCTGTGAGTTGGGAGCTTAGAGCAATAAAAAAATAAAAAGTTATGAGCCGAGCATGTTTATATAAAAACACAAACCTGCATGAAAATAATAACATGCGAGCTCCATCCGGCATCTTAATAACAAATTATTTTCGGATGAAAATATATATCTTTCAGTAAACTTACCATAATCTTTTTATAAACCTATTTCAGGGCGAGACAGTTTGTGCTATTTCTGAGGATGGTTTACAGTTTTTTCGTTATTACTTTAACTGCTTGTCATCTTCCGAACGATACAATTATTTCTTTACATTTCTTTGAGCAAAGTGGCGGGAGTCGCCCCATTCGTCGTAACCTATTTCGCCTCCGGCTATACGAATGCGGGCTTCGAGGCACGAACGGCATTCGTCGGCTTCTTCATCAATACAGGGTTTATTTTCATACAAAAGATAATTTTCGCGGTATTTTACAGGGGTGAGGTTAGGCATAATAACATTTGCCCCCACCATGATGGTTTTTTCACGCCCCTGAGGGTCTATCGTCTGCATGGCAGTGGTGCTGGCAATATTAATATCTTTCATCATTATACGTAGCAACGCCACCATCTTCAACGATAGATTAAAACGTTCCACTTGTGGTAAAAGCTTTTCCTTATACTGATAAAGCGGTGTTTTTTCGTGTTCAATATATGGTCCCATTCCTACCATATCTACATCCAGGTCTTTAAAAAAGAGCAAATCATCGGCAAGATCTTCCACCGTTTGAAACGGCAGCCCTATCATTACTCCTGTGCCCACCTGATAACCGCATTTTTTTAACATTCGCAGAGCTTCCAGTCGCTGGTAATAATCATGATGAGAGTCCTGCGGATGTAATTTGTTATACAAACTGGTCGAGGAAGTCTCTATGCGGAGCAGATAGCGATGTGCACCTGCTTCAAACCATTCTTTATATATTTCTTCAGTCTGTTCGCCCATCGAAAGCGTAATGCCTATCTTTCCTTCATAGGTGGACTTTATTTTTTTCAGCAAACGGGTAATCGTAGCAGTAAATTCACTGTCGCTGCGTTCGCCACTTTGTATTACCATTGAAGCATAACGATTGCCGTAAGCAAACTTTGCGGCTTCCAGCACTTCTTCATCCGTAAGCCGATAGCGTTCCACGCTTTGATTGCCAGCTCTTACCCCGCAATAGTAGCAGTTTTTCCGGCAAATGTTGGAGTACTCTATTAGCCCGCGGAAGTACACTTTTTTCCCTACATATTTTTCTTTTACATCAGCAGCTTTTTTATACAGCAATTTTCTTCCTGATTCGTCGAGCGAAAGCAAAGTTATAATGTCGTTTTTCTCAAATATATCTTTTTCAAGAATCTCTTCAACAGTCATTAGCCAACGGGTAATTATTAATGAATAATTATTAAGGTTTAATATTTAATGGTTAATGGTTATTAATCATTGAAAATAAAAGCAAAACGCCATTAGCTGGCATAGCTTTGCTCAATAAAAAATAGTCAATAACCATTAATCAATTAAAAATCCTGGTCCAGCTTAAACGCGTTGAAGATTTTATCTGCTGCAATCTGCGTGGTGCCATGATAAGTTGCTTCGAGAATTTCCTTATCGCTCCAGCCAAGGTTTTTTAGCTTATCTATGTCAGTTTGTTCAATGGAATTAGAGTTGCGAACCACTTTCAAAACGAAAAGAAGCATTTCCTTATCTTTTTCTTCCAGGGGAACTTTTGTCGGGTCGGCTTTTATTTCTGCAATCATTTCGGGTAAAACGCCATATTGAAACAAAATACCTGCATTAATGCCAACGCAATAAGCACATTCTTCTTCTTCGGATACCAGCAGGCGGATAAATGCCAATAGTTTTCCTCCAAGGGTAGGATGCTTGAAAAAAAAGCCAAGATTATTGAACTGCTGGTTTAAAACCATTTCGCTTACACTAAAAACTTTAAAACCATTTGGAATAAAACCCATGGTGTTCATCATGGTTTCATAAATTTCGGCTACTTTGCCAGTAGCTTCTTCTTTTTCTACTAATTTGATCAGTGCCATAATTTTTTTTTGATTAAGTTAATGTATCTTTTTATTAAAAATGAGCATTTGTATTATTTAGTTAGTAGGTTTTTCTGTGGTTACCTTACTTTTGGTATAATCAATTTCCGATCCCATCATGCTATGCGGAATCATATATACCAAAAACAGAACTATCATGGCAATTATTGGCCATCTTCTGTTTCTGGGTTTTTTCTTCACGATAAAAAGGGTGATAATCCAAATAACCAAAGCGATAGCAGTCTTATTATCGGTAAGATCGAACCCAAATGGAAATCCCGTCCAGTATGCACCAAAAGCAAATTTTTGCACCAGCATACCCAGTGCAAACCCTCCAAGTAGCAGGAAAAGCGTAGTGTAAAAGGTGAAAATAAATGTTTTTTTTCTTTTGAAGATGGCTTCCAGCCCTGCACGGGAAGAAAATAACATGGCAAGAAACATCAACACAATGTGCGGGACAAGGATTAAGGCAGGCACACTCCCTTTATATCGCAGCACCACAGGGGCATCGGTGAGCTGGTAATCGTTTCCATTTTTGTGCAGGTTTATTATGTACGTTATTTTACCTGCAGCAGGCAGGGGCGGTAGGCGGAATCCCAGGCTATCGTTTGTGCGCTGCAAGGTTGCCTGCGACCAAACATCATTACTTTTATACCGTTTGAATGAAATATCTCCACTAATAGATGTATCGGCAACTTTCAGAAAAATGAAAGCACCTTTTGTATCGTCCGATGCACGGATTAATTTATATTTTATCTCTTTATCATCAATAATTTGTTTTCCGTAAACAGGATGTGTTGGTCCGGTTTTTCGTTGAAAAATTGCTGAAGCAAGTGTAACTATAAAAGCCAAAATCCATAATACGAAGGATTGGTTCATATTTTTTACAAATTTAAGAGCTGCTAAAGTAACAAATTTATCTTGTAAAGGTTTTTCGTTTTCTTAATTTACCAACAACAGGAAATACTTTTTCTCATTAACAGTGAGTTAAAAAAAATAAAAAAAAAAATCAAAAAAGTAGCGTTTTTAATAAAAAACCTATATTTGCCTAAATCAATAAGGCTAAAGGCAAAAACGATTGCTCTATTGTTTTTAACCTATAAAATTTGAATAAATTGTTAAGGTTTTTACTTTCGGTGTTTCTTATGTTTATCTTGACAACTTCGGGTAGTTCTCAAGAAATGTTTGGTATGACAAACAGTAATTACGCTGGTTCGGTCGGAGTAATACAAAATCCTTCGTCCATGTTAACATCTAAATTATATTTTGATATTAATTTGCTTTCGGGAGGTGCTTTTGCTGATAACAACTATGTATATTTTAGCAAAAATGAATATAAATTTTCACGGTTTTTGCAAGCGAACCCTAGCTTTCCGGAACATGGAGAAACCGGAGATATAGTTTACGATAATTACAATAAGGATTTAAAAAGTGCCTATGGAAATATACGTGTGATGGGACCATCGGCAATGGTTGTTTCCGGAAAGCATGCCTTTGCGATCTATAGCGGGGTAAGGGTAGGGGTTTCGGCACATAATGCTCCATATGAACTGGCAAAATTTGTTTTTGAAGAGTTAGATGCCCCGGAACAATTTAATGTACGGTATAACGATACAAAAAAATTTGGCTTTGCTGCCATGGCGTGGGGAGAAGTAGGCGTTTCGTACGCATATTCAGTATACGAAAAGCGTCTGGATCATGTGGCTGCCGGAATTACAATTAAAAAATTATTTGGATATTCGGGGGGATATATTGCCGGAAACAATATAGATTATATGGTTCCCAATGCAGATACGATATTTATTTATAACCTTAATGCTAAAGGTGGGCTTTCTCTGCCAGTGGACTATGGTAATAATGAATATCCGGGACCCGGAGGCCTCTTTAGGGGAAGCGGGTGGGGTTTCGACCTGGGATTTACCTATGAAAAAAAACTCAAAGAAATAAGCAATAGGCATTACAGCAACCTATGTGCGCAAAAATATGTTGATTACCAATATAGATTAGGGGTGTCGCTGGTGGATATTGGCAGTATTAAATTTACACAGAACGCCAGAGCACTTTCATTTGATAACGTAAGCCATAATTGGTACGAAGTTTCTGATTTAAACTATACAGACATTGACTCTACCTTAATTGAGTTCAGTAATCGGTTTTACGGAAATCCGACGCAATTAGTAAGCGGAAATTCCTTTAAAATATTTCTTCCTACTGCGTTAAGTGTACAATTCGATTATCATTTGGCTGCAAATTATTACCTGAACAGCTCTCTTTATTATGGATTTCAGCTAAATGCAGCGTCTTTGCATCGTTCTTCCCAGATTTCGGTAACACCTCGCTATGAATCACGTTATTTGGAGGCTTCTTTGCCTATTTCGCTTTACGAATTTTCCAAACCCCGTATAGGGCTTGCTTTACGACTTGGTTTTCTTACCTTGGGAAGTGATAAGCTCGGGAGTTTTTTTAATATGAATGATTTTTACGGAATGGATATTTATTTTGCAATAAAGTTTAATTTCAGCAAAGGACATTGCCGTGATGGAGGGTTCAATGGCTGTGAAAATAACGAATTTTTAAGATTCCGAAAGAAATCGCGGTGGTAATAAGCCTATTAGGCATTGGTAGCCACTAAAGTTTATACTTTTGATACAACCTTACGCCGAACTCAGGCTATTAATAATTTAAATCTTCAATTATTTTTAACAGGTCTCTGGGTTTAAAAGGTTTGCTTAAAAATTCATCCATTCCTGCATTAATACACCTTTCTCTGTCGCGTTCCATGGCATAGGCTGTAACTGCGACAATTTTAACGGGGGTAATCCGGTTATTTTTTTCATATTCCCTGATTTTTGTAGTGGCTTCAATCCCATCCATAATGGGCATTTGTATATCCATTAAAATCAGATCGTATTTTTTATTAAAATAATTGTTAAGTGCTATTTTGCCATTTTCGGCTATATCCACAGTGTGTCCTGCCTTGCGAAGGGCTGCACATGCAAATTTTTGGTTTAGATTGTTGTCTTCAACCAATAGAATGGTTAAGTTAGCATTAAACTCGGTAGTTTTCGTAGCACTGGACACTTCGTCGTACAATAATGGCTCCGATTTTTTTAAAGGTAATACAAACCAAAAACACGAACCTTTTCCGTAAGTGCTTTCAAAGCCGATTATCCCTTTTAAAAAATTAGTCAGAGTTTTACAAATTGCAAGCCCCAGTCCCATGCCGTCTTCACTAAATTCGGCTTTGATGCCAGGGAGATTAAAAGCTTTATTAATTAACAGATTAGTTTTTTCTGCTATGCCCACACCAGTATCAGCTACTAAAAACTTAACGGATATGGTATTATTATCGGAAGTGATAAGTTCGGTAGCTATTGTGATTGTTCCTTCTTTTGTATATTTTATTGCGTTATTTATCAAATTAGTAAGTATTTGTTTTAATTTATGAACATCTGCCTGAACATAAATAGGCAGATCGGAATTCCATTGCCATTGTATTTGTAGTCCTTTGCCTTTGGCTTTCGGGCTTAACAATTCAATTACCTCATTACATTCTTTTTTCAGATGGATGGTTTTTTCTTCAAGTTTGATTTGCCCGGTTTGCATTTTTGAATAATCAAGAATATCGTCTATTACATTTAAAAGGTTTTCAGACGAATTGGCTATGATATTCATAAATTCTTTTTGTTCTTCGGAGAGATCAGTTTGTAAAATTACATCAATCATCCCGATGATTCCATTCATGGGAACCCTGATACCATGGCTCATGTTTGACAAAAATACGGCATTAGAATGATAAGCAGTTTCTGCTTGCTCTTTTGTTTGTATTAATTCCTTTTCTATGTCGTTACGAAATTGCATGTAAGCATCTTCCATCTGCCCGATTCTTTCTCTTAGCGAATGTACTTCGGCTTCGAGTTCTTCCCTTGATTTTAATATATTTTCATTCATACTATTCAGTTTATGAATTAGTAAATTTTTTTTTCAAATTAACTTGGTAATTCATTATTTTCAATAATCTGTTTTGTTGAATGGGTTTGGATACATAATCATCGAAACCAGCATCAAGCAGTCGTTCCCTATCGCCACTCATAGCATAGGCGGTTTGTGCTATAAATGGGATTTCGTTGTATTCGTTCCATTGGTTTTTTACGGCATTCATCAGTTTTATTCCGTCCCAGGGCGCAGGTAGGTTGATATCAAATAGCATAACATCAAAAATAATACCTTTATTGTAATTTTCCTGAATGATAGCCAGGGTTTCCTCTCCATCCACAGCCATAACAATTTCGGTATACGTGTTTTCTTTCTTTTTTTAAGAACGAGGCGATTCATGCGGTCGTCCTCTACAATAAATACTTTTTTGTCCTGTTTTGCCGGCAGATATGTATGGACAACATTAGGGGGTCCTTCAGAAACAGTTTTTTCAATAGAAGAGTTAAGATAAACATAAACAGTGGTGCCTAATCCTTTTACCGATTCAATTTCAATTCTTCCTTTCATGAGTTCGAGCAAACGTTTGGCTAAAGGCAAACCCAAACCTGCACCCTGATAGGCTCTTGAATACCCAAGGCTTTCCTGTCGGAATGCATCAAAAATATTAGGTAAGTATGCAGAATCAATACCGATTCCTGTATCTTTTATTTTTATACAAATTTCATTCGTTTGTTCATTATAATTAGTAGAAACGTTAATGTATCCTTTTTCTGTATATTTAAGAGAGTTGTCAATGATATCTGTAAATATCTTGGAAATACTATTATTGTCGGTTATTGCAAGAGGTATTTCCTGTGTTTGTAAATTAAATTTTAATCCTTTTTCATTGGACTTAAAAATAAAAAGTTCAGCAACATCTTTCAGAATATCGTTTATGTTGTATGGTTTTAGAGATACGTCCATATCGTTGGCCTCTATTCTGCTGATATCAATAATATTATTAAGCAGGTGCAGCAGCCTTTCGCCGCTTTGCGAAATGCCATTTGCATAATCGAATAACTCAACATTTTCATTGATTGATAGCTCGGATTCGAGTAAACTGGCGAACCCTATAATACCGTTGAGGGGGGTACGAATCTCGTGGCTCATATTGGATAGAAAAGCATTTTTTAGATAATTGGCATCTTCCGTGCGTTTTAAAGCTTTTTTTAATTCTACCTCTAATTTTTTACTTTTATTAACAACTTCCTCTAATTGTCGGGTACGTTCGGTAACCCTGTTTTCGAGTTCCTGGTTAAATCGCTGAAATTGTTGTTTAAATTTATTAATTTCTGATTCTTGTTTATTAAGCAATACACGTTGGTATTTTTTTGTTTTGTAATATAGAAAAATCATGACCACAGAAAGAGTTAAAAAAACAATAAAAAGTACTATATAAATATATTGTGGCATAAAAAATGTTTTTTTATTTATATGCTACATAAATATTTTCCAATGTATTTATGGCATAGTAGTCGTGGTTAATGTTCCATCCGTCGCGAACGGGATTATGTATACTAACAGCAAACCCTACATTTTCAAGTAAACTTGGATAATCCTGTCCGTAAATTCTTACATGGTCAAATTGTCCGAATAACCGTTCTCTTTCTTCCGGTGAATTGGCTTCGGCTTCAAACGTATTTGCGAGGGTTTGGGAAATAGGTACCTGTATGATTGCCCATCCGTTGGGTTTCAATACTCTGTATAGCTCCTCCATCGCTTTTTTATCGTTTTCAATGTGCTCCAAAACATGGTTGCAAATAATTACATCAAAAGTGTCGTCAGGAAAAGGAATTTGGGTAATGTCCATCTGGTTTACCTTTCTGTCATAGTAATAACCACGATACCCGTTTTCAAATTTATCACCCTGACTGTAAGTAATATTGGGATATTGCTGGATGAGTGATTTTATACTACCTTCGGGAGCAATGTGTAATAGTTTGATATTTTGAGTGAAAATATTGGTTTTTTCTTTTAAATAAAGATAAATCAACCTGTCGCGATCGGTAGAATAGCAACGCGGACAAATATTATTTTCCCTGTATCCTGCACCGATTATTTTTTTTTCATTTATCACCGGAAGATTGAAACCTCCGGGTAACAGTTTGCGAAAAGAATTTTGGCAAAAGGGGCAATAAAGCGTGTCTCCTGAATAATAAAACTTTAATATTTTTTGGTAAAGACCTCTTATTTTTACACCCAATATATAAGGAATAATTTTTTTTAATAAATTTTTCATAATCAGTTAAGTTTAGTTTTTAACTATAGTTTTTCTGGAAATGATTTCTTTCGAAGTCGAAAGTACTAAAAAATAGGTTCCGCAAGGTAAATTTCGTAAAGAAAATACATCCTGATAGCTTCCATTGAGCGGTTTTTTATGTGTTATTTCCCGTACAACCTTTCCAAATGTGTCCACAATATATATTCGTATTGGGATAGTTGTAGTAATAGTGTAGCTGACAAATAAATAATCGCTTGCTGGGTTGGGAAACATTTTTACAATGCCGTTCCCTATCTGTTCTAAGGTGCCAGCTCCGTTTTTCCAACATTCATATGCTCCGGCATCGAAAGCCGTTCCAAATGGCCGCTGCCGGTTTAATAAATCAAAAGTTACACCTTCGTTGGTTATGTTAAGTCCTTTATTAATAAGTGGTGATGCAATTTGCAGGTCGTAATTGTTTGTAAGTGTGTCATCAAAGCAAAATGAATAGGATGAAGGCGAAAAAAAATTGTGAGATGTATCAACCATTCCGTTAGGAACATCTAATTTAATGTATGCAGAATTGACTTTGAACGCTAAAGCTCCAGGATTGACAACTATGTTATTGTACATTTTATTTCCACTACTCACTGCATTTTTGAATAAAATTCCGTGTGTCTTGGGGTTTACAATGGTATTATTGAAAAATCCGTAGCCTTTTCCCTGTGTGGTAACTATATCCTTGCAAAAAATTCCGTGTTTAGGATGTTCTGTTGGTGGATTGTTGGGGTAATACGAACGCCCTGCGTTTATTATGAGATTATTGAATATTTTAAAGTCTCCCAACCCCAAAACTTCAATTCCATCGCCTTTACCATTTACTATTATATTATTATAACAATCGCATTTACTTCCTCCACCAATTAAAATTCCGCTCATTTGATCCGGGTACCCGGCATAGCTGTCGTTTGATACGTAATTATTGTAGATTTTGCAGTTTGCGGAGGCTGATCCCACCTGGATGGCGTCCCAGCCAGTGCGTTCAATCCGGTTATTGTAAATTTTTACACCCGAAAGAATATGAGGCAATACGGTAGTATCTATTCCATTACAATGCAAAGTATATCCTCTGTAAAAAGAACTTCCGATATACATGCCTTCATTTCCCGTATCGTGAATGTAATTATCGTGGATAAAAGTATTGTACAATGTAAATTTATCTCTTAGTGAGGTGAAGGAACAATCAGGGTCGGTTTTTACAACAATACCGGAAAAGGCTATGTTGCTGATTTCAACTCGTTCCACTTCAATATCAGAACTAAGGTAGTTAATGGATAACCCGCTTCCTTGCTGAACATTGGTAATTTTAAATCCATAATATAAATCAGATTTTCCCGAACCTGTAAATTTAATGTAAGCACAATCGCTGAAAGTAATTCCAAAATTACTGTTGTTTTCAATTATCACTTCCCCATTATAGTTTTTTATAATTATGGGCTTTTCTGCGGAACCTTTGATTTTATGAATATACAGTTGAAAATATTTTCCTGGGTTCAGGCAAATTGTATCGCCGGGTAAAAGGTTGGGCATCAAATCGCCTTCTATGCTTACAATGGCTACTGAATCGGGATGAACAAAATATTTACAACCTTTACATTGTGCAAAAGATATGATAGTTGGTATAAAAAATAATATTACAATTAAGTATATTTTATGCTTCATATCTGTAAGTATTAGTCTGCACGCTTAGCTTTTTCCCAATTAACGCTTTGTTTACCTTTTATATATCTATCAAGTCCAAGAAAAACACATAAATTCATTATAAAAAAATAGTATGGAATGAATAGTATTTTAATTTTAATTTTATGATTTTCTAAATACCAGCCACAAAGAGCAAGCGCATAAAATAAGAGTTGTAAATACAATAAAACAGAGTAAAGGTGTAATGAAAAGAAGCCTTCCCAAACTGCAAAGATGAAATTAAGCAAAAACAGAATAGGTAAAGAAAATGCTGCAATGGTCCAGCGTAAAACCCTGTGGGAGACAAACTGAAATGCAAGCAACCCATATCGAAACGGGTTCATCAGCTCTTTGAGCCGCAATGTAGATTGTATGCCTCCGGCAGAAATTCTAATTTTTCTTTTCATTTCTTCTTTAACATTGGCGGAAGATGACTCAATGGCATAAGCATTTGGGTTGTACTGTATAACATATCCTTGTTTGGCGATTCGCATGGAAATGATAAAATCGTCGAGAAGCGTATCGTGTTCTACTTTAGTGTAAAGATTCGTGCGAATGGCAAATAGTTCCCCGGCAGCTCCCACTGCTGAATACAATTCGGCATCCCATTTTTTTAATTTTGATTCATATTTCCAGTAAATGCCTTCACCAGCGGTAGCTGCGGTGTCCTTTGTATTGCTGAAAATTCTTTTTTCGCCGGAAACACAACCTGTTTTAGGATTGCTAAAAAGGCGTACAATTTCTCTGACAGAATCTTTACCAAGCAGGGTATTTCCATCGGAAAAAATCACAATGGGTGTATCTACAAATGAAATACCTCTGTTCATTGCTGCAATTTTTCCTGCGCGCTCAGGTTGGTGATATACTTTAATATTTGGATATTGAGCAAGTAACTCAGGTGTGCCGTCATTACTACCGTCGGTAACCCAAATTTGTTTTACCTTTTCCTTAGGATAATTCAGTTCGTAAATATTCTGAACTTTACGTGCCACATAATCCTTTTCGTTATAGGCAGCAACAAACAAGGTAACTTCCGGCTCGTAAGAATCATCATATTTGTTATTTGTATTTGTACTGATGATTTTTTTGAGTTTTACTAATACAAATAATAGCATTCCATATCCAAGATATGAATAAAATACAATAAATGCAAGAATCCAGAAGGTTATTTTTAAAACCAGCATAATATAAATTATTAATGTTTTTTAGCTGCCATATTAAAACTATCTACTTTAAAAAATTCATAATCACCAATTTCTAATAATTTATTTTTAAGATTGTTTTCACCGGAATGGATACTTTCCATCACGATGAGCAGGTTGGGATATTTTGACAAAAATTGGGTCGCACCTTTTATAACTTCTGCTTCCATTCCCTCTACATCAATTTTTATCAATATTTTTTCGTTAACATCAATATTAAAATTGGCATAAATTGAATCGAATGTGCGAATTATAACAGTTTCATGATTTTTACCGTTTTCATGGTTTGCCCTATGAGATGCACCGGTATTTATTTCTTCAAAAATAAAATCTTCATCAGTATTTTCTGAACCCAAACCAATGTTAAATGCTGTAATTTGGTTTTCAAGCTTATTGAGTAATATATTGATATGTAAAGCTCTGAAATTTTCTTTTGTCGGTTCAAAAGCATAACACCGTAATCCCTTTGGGGCTAATAAAAAACAATAAGTTCCAATGTGCGAACCAATATCTATAAAAGTAGTGTACTCTTTATAATTATCTAATATAAATTTTTTAACATTCCATTCATATGCATAATTGGCAAATTGAAAATCAATGGAATTTTTTCTGGAAATAAATAATCCTAAACTGCTCTTATATAATCTGTTGTGCTTTGACGTTTTTTTGAATAGTTGATATTTTATAGAAGTGAAAACGAAAATAAATTCATAATATTTAATAAAATCCTTTAAATATCTAAAAAGTATAATTATTTTATTCATGCGTTATTAATTTTTTAATTTATTGGTCACATAGCCTGCCTCGATAACTCGGAAGATATCCACAAAATATCATCTTCGGTTTGTATGAGCATTATCCTTATGGATATTTTATTGTATATATATTATTTTTTTAATTTTTCCCATTTTTTGGTATTGGCATTATATTGTTTTATCGTCTTTGCTGGATTCCCGGCAACTACTGTAAAGGGAGGTACATTATGGGTAACTATGCTTCCTGCGGCAATCACAGCATGCCTCCCAATGGTTACTCCTGCAACTACTACGCTGTTTGCACCTATCCAAACATCATCTTCTATAATTATTTCTTTTTTAATTATTTCCTGATAAGTTGGAGGAATGGTTATGTCCTCATATCCGTGATTTAAACCTGAAAGAACAATATTTTGAGCGAAAATTACATTGTTTCCAATGCGTATAGGCCCAATTATTACATTAGCCATTCCAATACGTGTGTATTCGCCGATAATTACATCTCCCACCAAATTATTAACAGTGCAAAAATCTTCTATTGTTGTATGTTTTCCTATGATAAATTGGCTCCAAGGCATTACATCAATTCTTGTATGATTGCGAATGACTGCTCCACGACCTTTTTTATGAAAAAACGGGTTGACAAACCATTTTACCCAGAGCCTGGGTCTGGATTGGTACCTGGGTGTCAGCATGCGGTAGATCACTTTTTTTAATAATGGGTTTGATTTGATAAAGCTACTTATAGTCATAATATAGTTTAATAAATTTTGAAATTGTTTTGTATAATCTGTATCATTGTTTTTACCACTTTCTCCCAGGTATGCGTTTGGGCATATTCTTTTCTTGCTTGTATTTGCGCAGGAGTATTGTGTTGTAATGCGTAATCAATCCCTTGTATGAATGTTTCGCAATTATCGGCAAGAAAAACATAATCCGAAAACATTTCCATTGCTTCGGTACGGGTAGCTACGACTGGTTTTCCCATGGAGAGGTATTCGTCAATTTTTCGCGGATAATTTCCAAGGGTTGTTTTGTTAACTATCTGAGGATTAATAGCTACATCAAAAGAAGAAACATAAGTGGGGAGTAAATGTGCATCCCGGCTTCCTAAAAAATGCACATTGGGCATAAAATGGAGTGCACTTTTGCTGAATGATTCATCTTCAGTACCAATAAATACAAAACTCCAATTGGGTCTTTTAGAGGCAATTGTTTCGAGCAGAGGAATGTCGAGACGCAATGTCCGCAAAGCTCCTGTGTATCCAATGATAGGGTATGGAATTTGTATAATATCTTCGGGAACAGATGTAATAGATTCTGGGTCGTATAAATGGGTATCACAACCCTGTCCTGTAAAAAAACATACATTATTTATTGTTTGTGCATATTTTTCAAGGAATAATGAATTTGTAAATATTGCGTCGGCATTTTTAATCAATATGTGTTCAATACGTTGTCCATGGTATTTATAATAAGCGGTTTCAATCATATAATCTCTTAAATAATAAATATATAAACGAGGATTAAGTAATTTTTTAAAATGCAAAGTTCTGTAAATATCATTATCATTTAAAAGAATAAAATCATTAAAATTAAGTTTATCTATCGCAGTTTTTATAGCATTGGCGTATTTAACATTGTTGTGTGTATTGATAAAATCGAAAAGAAAGGGAATGGCAATTCTGCTTATGGATTCTAACAGAATAGGAGGGGTAAAAACCCATAAATTTTCTTCTACCTTAACAAGGTCAGGAGCTTTACTTTTTAAAACAGCCATCCGTTGCTTTATTTTGGGATGGCGTGAATTTCTATATACCGTCATTCTGTCCAATGGGTAGTTTACGTACAATACATTATGGTTTTTTGCCAATTCCCGGCTGATATCAATACAGTTACTACCGATATCGCTGTCCCAACTTTGCAACCCTGTTACCACAATGTTCATATTAGTAATGGTATTATTTAAATATCCCTTTTTGAATCATACAATTATAAGCGTGTGTATATATTTTATTTACAAAATTTTCCCAACTGTGTCCGGCGGCAAACTGTTTTCTTCTTTTTTCGAGTTCAGGGGTGTTTTCAGATATAGCTTTTTCAATCGCAATAATATATTCTTCGGGAGATGATGGGAGGTAAGAGTATTCACTAAAATAAGCCATAAAGGTAGTTTTTGTAGCTACGGCAGGCTTTCCCATGGCAAGATATTCGTCAATTTTTAAAGGGTAGTTAATATCCGTAATAGGATTAACCAGTTGAGGGTTAATGGCTACATCAAATGATTTAATATAAGCGGGAAGTTGTCGTGGCTCTTTCCTTCCGGTAAAAATAACATTAGGAAGCTGATGCAGTTTGCTTTTTCGAAAATCTTCATCTTCCGGTCCAACTAATAGTAAAGTCCATTCAGGTTTTTGTTCTGCGATGTAAACTAATATATTAATATCGAGTCGGATGGTTGTTAATACTCCCGTGTAACCAATAACAGGGCGCTTTATGGGGATGGTTTCTTCCGGCACTGGCATTGTTCCATCGGGATCAGAGTACATTGTCAGGTCGCAACCCTGCCCGATCATATAGGATTGGGAATTGTATCTGGCTGCAAAGTTTCTGAAATAATCAGAATTGGTAACAACAAGATCAATTTTAGAAATAAGCAAGGGTTCAAGCCGTGTCCCGTGTTTGGCATGGTACGGCACCAGTGTAACAGCATCTCTTAATAAATAGATATAAAATTGTGGTTTTAAAAGCTCTTTCAAATAATAGCCCACTAACATTGAGTTATCATTTAAAATTATTATATCCTTAAATCCAAGCTGTTCAATGGCTTTTTTGATTTCTTTTGCTAATCGCCTCTCGTTTAGCTTATTAAAGAAATCAAAAATGCGAGGATTGTTAATCCAATTGATGGATTCAAAAACCGTTTTGGGATACAGATTCCAAATATTATCACCTACTTTCTCAAGATTAGGGACTAACCCTTTTAAAACCGAGAGGCGTTTTTTTACTTCGGGTTTATGCCTTTCTTTTAGCCACGCGCCACGTTGTAACGGAATGCTTACAAAAAGTACCCGATTGTTTTTTGAAATCTCGAGGGCTGTATATTTACAGGTGCTGCCGATTTCAACATCCCATGATTGAAGTCCAAAAATTACAAAATCTCTGTCTTTTAACATTGTTACACTGATTAAATTGAATGTGAAAGGTCTTCATAAATTTGCAGCACATGTTCTGCCATGGCTTTCCATGAAAAAAGGGATGCTTGTAGGTATCCTTTTGTAGTTAAGTCCAATTGTAAAGAGGGGTTTTGGTAAATACTAAGCATTGCTTGTACTATTTCTTCCGTATCAAAAGGGTTAACCAAAAGGGCTGCATTACCGGCAATTTCCGGCATTGAGGATGTATTAGAAGTAATAACTGGTGTTCCGCAAGCCATTGCTTCAAGTATGGGAATTCCAAAACTTTCGCGTAGTGATGGGTATAAAAACAAGCTGCAAAGTGAATAGATTGCAGGTAAATCGGTGTTTACAACATATCCTGTAAGGTGAATAGATTCTATAAGAGTCTCGTTTCTAATTTCTTTTAATATTTTTTGCAATTCTGCTGTGTCAAAATCTAACATTACAAGAGAAATTTTCGCTCCTGTTATTTTAAGAAAATCAGAGTATGCTTTAAGAACTCCTTTTGTGTTTTTTTTGGGGTCGGTATTACCAAGGTGGAAAAAAAATTGATCCGGTAATTGGTATTTAATTTTTATAGCAGAAAGAATTTCCGGATTTTCTACTCTTTTAAAATGGCTTCCCACCCCGTTGTAAACGGCGATAAGTTTTTTGTCATCTTTAAATCCAAAAAAATCAACTATTCTCTTTTGCTCGAATAATGAAACGGTTATGATACGGTTGCTCTTTTTTACAACCTGTGGAACCACGAACTTACGATACAAATTCCCGAACTTTTGGTACCAGGTGCCAGATTTTTTAAAAATACTAATACTTTCGAGGTAGATGATGTCATGCAGTGTGGTAACTAAAGGGATGGAGGTAAAAACCGGTGCTGTATTGCTGGTACAGTGTAATATTTGGCACCCATATTTTCGGGCAGCTTTAGGAAGGGCATATTGCTCCCAAATAGGGTATGGACCTCCCTGTAAGCGGATGATTGAAAAGTTGGAAGTTTCTTTTATGCAGGAATCATCCTCACCGGGCTTCACGAAAATAAAATATTGATTAATTGTGTCAATTTGCTGGAGGTGGTTAATTAACTCAAGTGCCACCATGTCCATCCCATGTTTCTTTTTCCGGAAGAGTCGTTGTCCTTCTATACCAATTATCATAATTACAGATACTTAAATGTGGCTTTTTTGTTTGTGAAATTTATAAAATAAAGTAATGAAAAAAGGATAAAATCCGGATTGGCGTAAAATATTTTTTAACTGGGGTTTCCAGCCGCGTTTGTGGGGATTCATCGGATAGGCATTACATTCAAGCCAGTTATATTTTACCATTTCTTCATATAATTTATAATAAAACGGACGACGGTATTTGTCGTGTACTTGCAACATATACATTATAAGATTTCTGCAGTTAAAAGGTACAAATACTTCCTGCGCAATGTCTCCCTCAGCCTGGGTCATTGCCTGCCATCTACCGGTTTGTTGTTCCCAACCATACAATTCGTTAATATTGACGTTGAATTTTTTTGCATACGGTAAAGCTTCGTCGAGCCAGATTTGCAAGTGTTTTTCCATAAACTTATTTCCATTAAAACCAGAAATTTGAGCAAAGTTTTTGCCATCTTTTTTCCGTGTTTTATCAATATATTGTTCCCTTATAATTTCACTGCTTACCGTACCTTTAATGGCTACTTTTTCCTGGGGAAAATATTCCATAAGGGTTTCATTAATACTTGCATAAGCAAGATGAGCAGTCGTAACGTTTCTTTTATAAATTTCCCAGAATTCGGGGCTGCATTCCTTTCTGCACTGTACGAGTTTGTGTTTTAGATTTAAATCTTTTAGAAGACTTGTAGAAATTTGCGAATCGGTACTTTCCTGCGTATACGACCAATAAATAAGGGTTAAATATTCTATTTCTTTGGCAAAATCTTTACTGGCAGCTAAAATGGTACGGGTGTCGTAACCTGCAGAAATGGTGCCTTCTACCGGGAAACGTTGGAATGCAGCATTGCAGAGTTTTTTTAGCAATTCGGCACTTTTTTTAATACCTTCCTTGTAAGGGGCAGGATAAGGATAATATTTATTAGGCCAATATCTGTGATATGTACAATGTTTCAGATCGAGGTAGAAGTTAGGCAGTAATTGAGAGATTTCCCTGAATGGGGTGGTCATACCGGGCCACCAATATTCGTGGGCATTTTTCCATTGTGGAGAGTTAATAAATTCCAGCGCGTCGCTGCCAATTGTAAAGCCCAATTCTTCTGCTATAATACCTGGAGTGGAAGCGCACCAGATTTCCCCATTCATTTCATTTGTATAGCAAACCTGGCGAAGACCGGCGGCATCGTGAAATAGCTTACACTCATTGCCATCGTCAATAATCAAAATCCATCTGCCACCTAAGTCATCGGTAAGGTTCTCAAAAATGTCATCAATTTTCTGAATTTTGCTGAGGATATCGTATAAAATATCTTCATCGGAAGATGAAATTTGTTCAGAATTAATGATGTAACCCAAAAGTGTGAGGGTAAATCCATTTTTGCTTACTTGTTTATAGGGCAAATCTGGATGCAGGGTAACAAAAAGCGTTTTATTTAAATTAAATTTATTCCATGTTGGAAATTTTTCAATAAAACGGGGTCCAAGTATAAATTGTCTTCTAAATAACAATTTTTCAGCATTGTAAGAATTTGCCATTTTAGATTAATTTAATTAGAGAAAATAGTTTATAAAGATATAATTTTTTTCTTTAGATAACAATTTTTATTTTAATATTTGAAATTTAAAAATATTTAACATGTTGATATTATTTTGGTTGCATTATTTATTGTTTTTTATACTTGTATGCTGTGTATGAATAAAACGTTGATTAGCTCCTTTGATTTTTAACAATGATATAAGCATAAGAAAAAACCCTTTAGGTAAATACACTATAGCTTTTAATGTTTGGATATTATAAAATTTTATAGGTATTGAAAGTAAAAAAGTAAAAACGCAAATTCCGAATAAATATAACCAGAATAACATTATATACAATGGATTAAAAATTAGAGAAAATATAAAAATAATAGTTATTATGCCTAATAACAAAATTCTTGGTGGCTGAATAAATTGAAATGCTTTATCAAAATAATCAATATTTCTATGTACAAATACTTCTTTTATTGCATCAAGTATATAAATTCTGAAATAATGTACCTGTGCAGAAAGCCACCTGCGTCGCTGGTTGGAAAATACTTCAGATTTCTGTACTTTTTCATCATAAACATAAGCATCAGGAAGATATTCAATAGTTTTTCCTTCTTTAAGCATTTTTAGTTCAATTTCTTTATCGAAACCTCCTACCGCCTTTATTCCGTTCATTAAGTTTTTAAAATAAGAATATTCAAAAGCCATTCCGGAACCTATAATTGCTGAGGATAATCCAGAAACCCTATGCCCTTTTCTGAAAATATGATTATTAATTTCTTCGCTGATAGCATCAAGAATTGCAAAAGGGGTATTCATGTTTTTTGCCACTCTGTGTCCCTGTACTGCCAAATAGCCTGCTGCGAACGACATATTTATTTTTTTTAGGAAATCTCTTTCCATCAGATTATCAGCATCAAGAATTATTGCTATAGCATAATCTTCGGGTAATTGTTCCATTGCTTTATTAAGGGCTTTTGATTTGGTGCTTTTTTCAAAACTTACTTCTATAAGTTTGATGGGCAAATTATTAAGTGCTTTTAGGGTGTTAGGTTGCAAACTATCGGCAATAACCACAACGTCAAACATATCCTTTGGATAATTTTGTTGTAAAGCATCGGAAGCCGACTCAACAACTACCATATCTTCTTTATATCCAGGTATTAACACGGCAATTTTTCGAAAGTTTTCATCAAACCTTTGACGGGGGTGATAACTAAAAATTCCTGCAATTGAAAAGTACAATAAATACAAGGTGGAAAATGTAAGAATAACAAAAAGAATCCATTGCATTAAATTTAGGAAAAATATCAGGGTTTCCATAACAATTATAACATGGGGTTTTCAAATATTTCTTTGTCAAACAAATGGGTAATATTCCATCCAATAGCCTTATAATAAGCAAAGAATAAATCAAATTTGCCTTTAATCAGCCATCGTAACGAGTTACGGGGAATTGCAATAAAAATTTGGTATAGTACGGCAATAAAAAATTTAAATCCCAAAATATTTCTTCGCATGAAAATTAAACGATTGCGAGTGAGGTAATATATTTTATCAAAACTCATTTTGCCGGTTGCAATTGATTCTTTATGATATACCAAGGATTCGTGTACATAATAAATTTTATATCCATTTCTTTTAATTCGTTCGCACCAGTCAGCTTCTTCATAATATAAGAAAAAAGCGTACGACATCATACCCACTTTTTTAATTACTTCCATTGAAACCAACATGGCTGCACCATGGGCATAGGCAGTTTCGCCACTTTGGTTGAATTGCCCCCGGTCAATTTGGTGGGAACCGATGGCAAAATTTCGTAAGGTCAAGGTATTCATTGTTGTATAGCCTGCATATTGAATGGTATCGGGTGTGTGAAAATATCGGATTTTGGGACTAACCGCACCAATTTCAGAGTGGGCTTCCATAATATTGACCAAGGGTTCGAGAAAATCTTTTGTAACTATAGTATCAAAATTTAATAGTAGGATATATTTTCCTTGTGCGGTCATCATACCAAAATTATTTCCTGCTGCAAACCCGTAGTTGATGGGACTTTTCACAAGCCGTACTCCAGGGTACGTCCGCTTGATAATTATGGGCTCATCATCGGGCGATTGATTGTCAACAACAATAATTTCGAAATTGGGATAGGTTATTTTATTTAGTGATTCAATAAGTTCGCAGGTAACATCCGAATGATTGTAGTTAACAATTATGATAGAAACTAAGGGAAGAAATTTTCGTGGTTTCACCTGGAATGTTACCTGTTCCATATTAGATTTTTTTACGTGCAATAATTAATATGAGGGATGGCTATGTATTTCTTTGTGAAAAAACAGGTTTTTCAAATGCCAACCTAATGCCTTAAGATATGCTTTCAACAGACTAAACTTACCAGTAAAAATATATACAAGCGCGTTTTTGGGGATAGAAAAAAATATTTGAAATAAGACACAGATAACCAGACTTAAACCTCGAATATTGCGGCGCATATACAATAAACGACTTCTGTTCAGGTAGTAAGTTTTTAATGGGCTCATTTTTCCGGTAGTAATTGACTCTTTGTGCAGTATAAGGGAATTGAATACGTAAAATATTTTATAGCCAGCCTGTCGGATACGGAAACTCCAGTCGAGTTCTTCATAATAAAGGAAAAATGCATTCGACATCAAACCGATTTTTTTAATAGTATCTACTCTAACCATCATAGCAGCTCCGTGGGCATATGCCGTAAGACGGTTTTTATCGTATTGTCCCATATCTATTTCTCTGAAACCTATGCCTTTACTTCTTACTGTATAATTATTGATAGGGGTAAGACCAGCATATTGAATAATTTCAGGTTGATAAAAAAAACGGATTTTAGGGCTTACAGCTCCAATCATAGCATCGGACTCCATGCAGGCAACCAGGGGTTCTAGAAAATGTGTATCTACAATTGTATCGTTATTTAATAATAAAATATATTTGCCTTGAGCTTCTTTAATTCCTATATTATTTGCTCCGGCAAAACCTAGATTTTTTTTGTTTACAATAAGCCGCACCCAGGGATGCTTCTGGGTAATCATCGTGGGATCATCGTTAAGAGAAGCATTATCAATAACAATAACTTCGATATGGGGATAACTGATTCTTGTAAGAGAATCAAGCATTTCGCATGTAACATCTGAATGATCAAAATTAACAGTTATAATTGAAACAAGTGGAAATTCTTTATTGTTATTTGCCATTATTTATTAATTATTTCTTTTGGTAACAAAATTAGGGTTCTCAAATTTTTTTTTGTTATATAATAATGGATTTTTAGTATTAAGCTGATATGTTGAAGCATTCGCAAATTCAGCAATGGCAGTACCGGCAGCTGTATCCCATTCCATTGTTTTTCCGATACGGGGGTATAAATGGGCACTTCCTTCAGCAACCATGCAAAATTTTAAAGAACTCCCTTTGTATAATTTTTCAATACTAAGTCCGGAAAAAGGAAATGATTGAATATATAAATCAGTTTTTTTATCAGAATGTGAGCGACTCAAAACAATAATATATCTGTCGCTGATTGTGTAAATTGGTAATTTTATAGAATTGGCAAGCACGGTAGGCAAACTCTCTATTTGTGAAAATCGGGTTATGTTACTCGCCTTATATGATCCCAAAAGGGAAGAAGCAAAATACAATTCATTATATACGGGAATAAATATAACACCAATTATTGCTTTATTTTTATGGATTAATGCTATATTAATTGTAAATTCTCCATTATGATGTAAAAATTCCTTAGTGCCGTCTAATGGGTCAATTAACCAAAAATATGACCATTCTTTGCGTAAATAGTAGGAAGTTTTTTCACTTTCTTCACTGATAAAAGGTAGTCCAAGCGGTTCTAAATATTCTATGATGATTTGATTGGAAGCAATATCAGCAAATGTTAAAGGGCTTAAATCCTGTTTTAATTGAAAGGGGATATGTTTACTATTATATATATTAAGAACTTTCTGACCGGCATAAAAAGCAGCCTGAATTGCTTGAATCAGAAAGGAATTAATATCGATAGGTACTTGCATCCTGATGAAGATTTGTTAAGTTCATTTTTTAATCAAAAATAGGATTTTATTCCTAATAATGCAAGTTAACAGAAAGTGTTTGCGATTTTTCCGTAAAATACCGAAAATTATTGAAATAAGAGGCGATGTGTTGTTAGAAACTTAAAGATTTTATCAGCATAAATGTGGTTGGCAAGGGCATTGGGATGGGGATCGTAGGGTTCGTTAGTATATTTGCCACTTTTATTATCTATCGAAATATCAACGGTTAATATTTTCATGTTGTTACAATAGCTCAGCATTTCCGTTGTTCTTTTATCATTATTTATTCCAGCTACAATAAAGGTGATATGATTTTGTATACAAAGCCTGTTCATTTCTTCGATAATTGCCTTAGTAACTGTATGGCTATCGGAAAAACGGGCTTGCAATGCATTAAATGCTCTTTCAATAAAATGGATTAGTGCAGATTTTGTATTAAAAGGAGGTCTATGGTAAGTAACATTACAAGGTTTATGAATGATAAGCCTGGCATTTTTAGTGAGCTCAGCATAAGGTTGTACTATGGTACCGAGAAAGTTATATGCTGTTGCTGCTTTTCTTCGGCTTGCAGAAAGTGTATTGCGGGCATCGTGCATGGAGGCGTAAGCTAATATAACGATCCTGGGTTTGATTTTTTTCTTGAGGTCGCGCTGTAAAAGTAGCAAGGAATGTATTGTTCCATACCCGCTTACGCCATAGTTTATTATCTCATATTCACGGCATTTTTCTTGTAAACGCCAGGGATATGTTTCCCAGTCATTTATTGACCAGCCATGTGTACAGGAACATCCAAAAATCCAAATTTTTTCTTTGCTTGCATACGAATTGTTCATTTCTTCCGGATGCGTAATTCGCAAAGTTGCAGAATCGTGTGTGGTGATAAAAGAGTAGTTATGGGGCAGAAATATCCGGAATTTCCCTGCGATATGGGTATAACCAAGATAATCGTCAGCCATGAAATATTTACCTCCGGGTGTAACTTTAATCAAGTCTTTACGGTCGGGATTATCTGGCGTAAACCCTAATAGTCTGAGACCAAATTCGCCAATAATAAATAAAATGACGCTAAAAAGTGCTATAAGAATAATATAAAATATTATTTTTTTATATATATTAGATTTCATTTTACCACATTTTTTCAAAATCATTATCTGAAAAGTTTTTATCACGAAGATCGTAGTAAGAAAATAAATTTTTATTAGTTAACTTCAGGGGATCTTTATTTTTGAGCTTATATAATATAGAAATAGGAAATAGAATAAAATAAAAAATAATAAAAAGAATTAAATGAGTTACACAATATCTTATACCTTGTCCTATCCAGTCCCAACCCTTGTACAAATGTAGGGTTATTTGTGGAAAAAATAAACCAATAGCGGCAATAGTAATAGCAATATATAAAAAAAGAATATATCTGAAAATAAAAAATATAATTACTAATATTGCAGTAATTAATAAAATAAATTCAAGAGACTTAATTCGTTTTTCTTTCATATTACTGCGTTTTAAAACAATGTATATATAAATGGACCTAATACAGAACTTGTGCTTATAAAAAGCAATAATGCAAGTAATAATAATATAAATATTATGGGGGCAAGCCACCATTTCTTTCTTTGTTTTATAAAAAATAATAATTCCTTAAATATATCAAACATATAATTAATCTGGTTTTATTTTTTCTTTATAATAGCAGTCGTCTTTAAATTCAGGTTGATCGTTTTTATCAAAAATAAAATTGTTCAGTACAAGGTAATCCATTTCAGTGTGCATAAAACATCGGTATGCATCTAAAGGAGAACATACTATGGGTTCTCCACGGACATTGAAACTGGTGTTAACAATAATTCCATAACCGGTAATCTTTCGAAACGACTGGATAAGTTTCCAATATTTAGGATTTATTTCCTGGTGAACGGTTTGCACTCTTGCAGAAAAATCAAGATGTGTTATTGCCGAAATATCAGATTTTACAAAATACAACTTTTCATTCAAAAAAAGGTCGTTATAATTATCGGGAAGATGGTTTCTATGATTTTGGTTTATATAGTCAATAAGTAACATATAGGGTGATGCAAACCCGGATTCGAAGTATTCTTTGCTATGTTCAATAAGAACCGAAGGAGCAAAAGGGCGAAAACTTTCTCTATATTTTATTTTTAAATTTAGTTTTTTTTGCATTTCTACATTTCGTGCATCTGCAAGAATACTTCTGTTGCCCAAGGCTCTGGGACCAAATTCCATTCTACCCTGAAACCACCCTACTACTGCTCCATTGCTAATCAATGTTGCAGTAGTGTTAAGCAATTCGTCTTCTGATTGATAAAAAGTGTATCTGGCTTTGAGCTTTTTTGAAATGATTTCTATTTCTTTATCTGTGTAATCTGGACCTAATAATGCTCCTTTCATACCATCCTGTTTGTTATCTGATTTACGTTCTTTTTGCGCAAACAAATGATATACAGCTAATGCGGCACCCAGCGAACCGCCTGCATCTCCGGCGGCAGGTTGTATGAAAATATTTTGAAATATTCCGGAACTTAAAAGTTTACCATTGGCAACACAATTAAGTGCTACTCCTCCTGATAGGCACAAATTGGCGGAGCCGGTTAATCTTTTTGCTTCTGCTGCCATATTAAATACTATTTCTTCGGTAATTTGTTGAATAGCAAAAGCAAGATCACAATGTTCTTGGTTTATAGGAGATTCCGGTTGCCTTAAAGGTATCCCCAAAAGTTTTTCCCATTTTTTTTGGTGAAGCATTTTTAGCCCGGTAGCAAATGCAAAATAGTCCATGTTGAGTTTTATGGAGCCATCAGGTTTAATATCAACGAACTGCTCTTTAATTAGAGAAATAAACCTTTTTACATTGGGGGAAACCGGATTTCCGTATGGGGCTAATCCCATTAATTTATATTCACCGGAATTTACCCTAAAGCCTGTAAAAAGGGTAAATGCGGAATAAAGCAATCCTACTGAATGGGGAAAATGTAATTCTTTAAAGATTTTTATTGTATTCTGTTGTCCATATCCGATAGATGCTGTTGCCCATTCACCTACTCCGTCAATGGTAATTATTGCGGCTTCTTCATAAGGAGATGGATAAAAAGCACTTGCTGCATGCGAAAGATGATGTTCAGAAAAAAGGACGGGTGTTTTTTTGGAATCGAATTGGCTTATTTTATTTAATTCATCCTTGATAATTTTTTTAATAAGAAGCTTGTTTTTTATCCAGATAGGTATAGAAATAGCAAAAGAACGAAACCCTTTGGGGGCAAATGCGTAATACGTTTCAAGTAATCTTTCGAATTTTAGAAATGGTTTTTCATAAAAAACGACGTAATCAAGTTCGCCAGGGGATATATCTGCAAAATCCAGGCAAAATTTAACAGCATTAACAGGAAAAGATTCATCATGTTTGATTCTTGTAAACCGTTCTTCCTGGGCTGCAGCAATGATTTCACCGTCGTGAACTATACATGCTGCTGAATCGTGATAAAATGCTGAAATTCCTAGGACTAGCATAGGGTACAATTTATGTTTTTTCCATCTTCATCAAATCTGTTTGTGTTGAACTTACTAATTTATTGTCGAACTGAGGTGCCATAAACAATATTGCCATACAAATATAAATAATAATACCCGATGGCATTTGACCAAAAACTCCATTGCCATAACTGGCTGCCATCATGCCTACTATGCCCGAGGCAAGGGCACTTAAAATGAGTTTTAGTTCAGTGTCTTTAATCGTAAACATTATATAATAGGACGACTTAATTATAATGTATCCTAAAATTAACAGGTGCAGGATTAAACCCACAATACCCTGTTCTGCCCATATTTGAACATACCAGCTATCGGTTGCCACATTAGCAAGGAATCCCTGCGGCGAAAATCGTTTTCCCCAGTCACCTGCACTTCCTATACCTCCACCAAACGGACGTGATGCCAGATACGTTTTAAGGATCGCCCTGTTTTGCATTCTCACAAGGTATGAAGCGTCATCTGTGGGTGTAAAAGCAGTTCGCATACGCCTGATTTGTGCATTGCTCTGTCCAATATATGTATAGCGAAAAAAGGAGTAAACCCCGATAATGATGAGCGAGCCAACTAATAATGCTCTAAAATTTTTTCTGTGAATAAGATACAAAAGCATTCCTGCCATGGGAACTGATATAGCACCACGTGTACCGGAAATCATCATCCCATATAGTCCACCTAAACCCATCATAAGGAAAAATACCTTTTTCTTCCAACCTTTTACAATGAAAAATAAAATCATTCCTACTATACCGGCATGACCTTGGGCTGCACCAAACTGCCCTGCATCACTAAAAAAAGAGAAAACGCGTAACTCACCAAAAATAATGTGTGTTATTCCTCCAGTAGTATCAAGCCAACGTTGTTCGGCATAATCTGGGCCAATATACAATTGCTGAATTCCTTTTAATGTGCCTAAAATAGAAAATACCCCCCATACATATAAAAAAAACCAAACAAATTTCATCTTGTTGAGCAATAGAAAAGCGAGAGGTATAGTCAGCAACATATACAAGTTCATACCACGCATAGCATAAAACCATGCAGTACGGCTAAGTGCTTCCGGGTTAAAAAATTCAAATACGGCGTACAAAAACCAAATAAGCGACAAAAGTGATAAATCATTTTTTGCAGGTTTCCAATCAACCCCGGTATAAAAATTTTTAAAAAATAATGCAATATAGCTCATTACCAAAAACCCATCTACTGATAAACCCAAAGGAATTCCCGGAATATATCGGGTTACGCCGATTGCAATAAATGCAAAAAAAAGTGCAGTAAATAAACCTATTAGTGGAAAAATGAAAAATCTGTTTAAGAAAAAAAGAATTGGGGGTAATACCAGTAATGCCAAAGCAGATTTTAAACCTCCAATAGCAATAATATAGCCCAAACCAACAGTAAATAGTAATATTAAGACGATTACTACTCCATTGGCAAGCCATTCTGCCCCTGTTTTTTCTTCAAAAATCTTATTCATTTTATTCTTTCAAAAACTAATATAAAAATAGTCAAATTTTTAAAAAGCTAAATTTACGAATATTCTGTTTGAAAAATTTCCAACCGATAATAAATATTTTATCAAATTGTATGCTAATTTCTTTATTAAGAAAATGAAAACCAACAATTACGCCTATGATTGTCATAATAATTGTTGCCATTGCTACCATCATAAGTACTTCTGTTACAGGGACAGAAGGAAAGATTGCTGTAATTACAAAAACGGCAATTATGTCTCCTATAACATTAGCAATTACCATATAAATGACTTTAAAAAAATTCTGCCGGGGTTTATTGATACTGTCCAGGGCAACACCTGTGAGCCGATCAATAGGTATTAACATTCCATAAATACAAAAAACCCGGAAAATATTAGCAGCGCTGACATATTCTCTACCACCCAATATAATACATAGTTCTTCTGCAAAAATAAAACACAATGCTATTACAGGCAGAAAAATAAAGCTGAGTGCCCCCGCATAGGAATAAAATAATCGTTTAACTTCTTCAAGGTTATTTTCAATACTGGCTTTAGACATATGGGGAAAAACTGTGGATAGGAAACTTCTTACAGGGATTTCAAGAATTTCAGTAAGTTTAATGGGGATGCTGAACAAGGCAACGCCTTCGGCTTTTAGGAATGGACTTAATCCGATGATGAAAATGTCTGCACTTTTTAACAGGTTACTGCCAATTAAAGTTCCTGTAGTGTATTTCCCAAAATTCAGAATTATTTTATTTGTGTTTTTTGTTGCTTTTTTAATATAATTCCACCCATCCCATTTATAATACATACTAATTGCTGACGTAGCAACATTTATTATCAGATATGCATATAATATAATGTTGATATCAGCCGTCTGATAAAAATAATAGAAGGCTAAAAAACCAACAAAAGTTGCATTATTAAATAAACGAAGGAAGAGAATTTCTCTGAATTTCAAGTCGGCACTTAATATTGAGATTGCATTATTAAAAGGAAGATTAATTATGGAAAGTACAGGATACCACATAAAAAATAGATAATATCCTGAGAATTCAATACGACTTTTCAATAAAATTAGCGTTAACCATAAAATACCTATAATAATTAGGGTGGACTTTATGCTGATTACCCAGTTAGATCCGATAAATTTTTGCCTTTCTTCCTCTTTAGAACCGGAAAGAAAACGAATTATTGCAGTTCGGGTGATTCCAAATCGCATCATTTCAATGAAATTGCCCGCAGTGATGAATAGTACCCATTCACCCAAATCTTTGATAGGTAGTATCCTTGCAAGGACAAAGAAACTGAGCAGTCCGAAAACTGCTACAACAACATTTCCTAAAAGAGATAGAATGTTGTCATTTTTCAGCAGCAACTTAATTTTACCCAGCACGGTGTTAATTAATTATACTTCTCTTAGCCTGAAGCGAATTCTGAAAGGCAGGATTAATGTTTTAAGAATTTTTTTAACTGTATTTACTTTTTCTTCGCTTGCGTTAATATTAATAATATCTTCAAGTGCATACAATTCGGTATAATTAAGGATTACCATCGGGATTTCCCTTGATACATCTCTGAATGTACGTAGTGCATTGATGTCTGCTTTGCGCCAGTGATGAATTGCCTTTACTAATAAAAAGGATGCATCTACTGAATTCATGAGTTCTAAGGGAAATGAATGCAATACTATGGGCGGTATTTCAAGAAAAATATAGTCGTAATCATAGTTTTCTTCCCGCAACATTTTGGAATCGAACAAATCGCCAATGCTATTAATGTCTGCAAATTTATTGTCAACTAAATATGTATAATTCACATTATAATCTTCTGCAGGCTTAAGGGTATTATCAAAAGTATAGTTTAAGTATAAAACATTTTCGCCATTTACTCTGAGTTTGTCAATGATTTGTGAGGCTATAAGCGTTTTCCCTGTCTCTGATTTGGTACTAAAAAACAAAATTAAATAGGGCTTTCTTGGAACTGTTACAGAATTATGATGGAGTTTGAATTTGAGGTTTTGAATCATAAATTCTGTCAATCTGTTAGCTAATAGTGTGTAGTCAACCTGCCCTAATTTATTGGAAAGGATTTTAGGATATACTCCTGCAAGTTTCAACCCCGTGAGCTTTTCGGCTCTTTCTGGTGTTTTTATTGACGAATCGAGATATTCGAGTATTATTATGATAAATGCAATTGTTATGAACCCAGTTATGGCAGCAAGTAAAACTAAATATTTTGATTTTGACGGATTTGCGGAAATGGGGAAATAGGGTGGGTCAACTACCTTGATATTGGTTGACATTTCAAGGTTTTGCTGGTTCATTTTTGCAAGGTTAAGGCTACGGAGCAATTCAAGATAAGATTGTTCAGCAACACTAATCTCGCGTTCAATGCGCTTAAGCATAGCTCCCAAGGGCGCAAAAATTTGATAAGTACGCATAAAATCCATTTTACGATTATTGAGTACTTTTAAACTTGCTTTGGCTTCTTCAAAAGTAATGGCATTTTTTAGCCACTCGGTAAGCAAATCTTTCAAAGGAATTCCCTGTGTGGACCGGCTATACAGATACAGTTGATCTACATAAAATTTCAAGTCATCTTTTAATTTTTTCGACTGGTCGTTCAGGCTCTTCAGGCGGGCGTTTACTGACGGATCATAATCATCGGAAATTTTATTGATGGCAATTTTTTCCATTATTTCTGATAGTTGATCCCGTTTTTTTGAAATCTGGCTGCTTTTGAGATAAATACTGTCTTTATTGGTGAGTTTTGCTTCAATTTCTTTTAATGCTGCCGAAGCTCCCGACAATCTGATTTGTTCATCCTGGTAATATTTATCAAGATCTTCTTTTTGAACGGCTATGTATTTTGATTGCTCGTAATAGTTTATGATATTGTTGGTTTGGTTGAATTTCAGCAAGCGGTCTTCAGCATTTTTTAAGCGTTGATTTGCCATTCGAACCTGTTCTTCGAAGTAATTAACTACAGCATCGGTTTGTTTTGCTTTCAGCAAACGGTAGTTTTTCATAAATACTTCAGAAAGAATACGTAGCGTTTGCTGACAAATTCCAGGATCATCGGTAATGTAAATCACTTTTACAAGGTCACTGTTTTGAATTCGCTGTACTTGGATGCGCGAAGTTATTGCTTTTATGCTGTAATGCTGATGTGTATAGTTAAGTAATTCGTAAACAAAATTGGAGTCACTGCTTGCATAATAAGCAGTGAGATTGTTTACAGTTTTTTCGTAGTCAGAAAGACTGATTCCTGGAGGGATAATCGGGTCTTTTCCTGTTACATATGGCGAATATTCCGAAACATACAATTTGTAAGTAGTGGTGGAAGAAGGAGTTTCTTCTGCCAAATCAGCGGATTCCCATGAATTGAGTTGTGTTGTATCCATAAGCGAATTATTCGCTTGATAAAAATTGGATGTATCGTTGGACACTAAATTATTTTGTGTGTCCTTATTGTTAGGTCTATTGATTACAAGGGTTTGCCCTACTACAACTGAACTATTTTGCAAGTTGTTAAAACTTGTAAGTTCCGAAACGGTAATGTCGTATTTTTGAGCAATGGTAAGTAAATTCTCACCAGGTTGTACAACATGGTAAATAAATCTGTTAGGTGATTTTTTCTTTATAATAAGGGTTTGTCCGGTTTTGACATTAGCAGAGGTAAGGTTGTTAATATCGCGGAGTTCCCCTATGGAGATATTGTATCTGCTGGCAATTGATTGCAAAGATTCGCCGGGTTCCACTACGTGGTATTCATTGGGGTCAGGGGTGGTGGTAGTTTGGGTAGATAAATTGATATTTTGAGAAGTAGTAGAATGGGATTGTAAGGGTGATGTTGTTGGAGTGGTAGCAGTAGCATTTCCCTGCATATTGTTTAAATTCTGTTGCCGGGATTGTATTTGCCCCTGAAGATCATTCAGTTGCTTCTCAAGTTCTTTAATTTGTTGAATTTTTTCTCGTTCTGCCCCAGTTTTATCAAATTTAACTACTAAATTTTTTACATTTTTGGGAACAATACGTTGTAACTCTTTAAAATGGTCTTGGGAAATATATCGGGCATCGGGTTTTTCAAGTAAAAGGTGTTGGGCAAGCAATCGGAGTGAAGTCTGTTCTATAGTTTGGCGTGAATAAATAAGATTAATAAGATTGTCGAATTGCATATTGGTGGCGAAATAGTCAAGATTGGTACGGGCAGTTGTTTCAATAGAGTAGCCTGATCCTATACCTGTATAAACCACAGTTTCAGATTGATATGCTTTTGCTTGGTTACGAGTAAAATAAAATACTACAACAGCTAATAAGATAGGGATTATTATTAGCAAAGGCAAGTGTCGTTTAAACAATCGTAAAAATTGTAGAATGTCCATTTACTTCAAATTAAAAATTAAATTAAATTCGATACCCACAGTTTCTTGAAGCAAAAGATAAGATTTTTTAAATTGTGCTTTAATTTGTTCATATTCTAAAGCGCCTCGCGTTTGAATTTCTTTTTGACGAGATAATTCCACAATTGCAATTTCGCCATTAAGAAATTCATTTTCAGCCATTTTCATTTGTAACGCCGTATATTGTTGGTAATCGTTGCTTACACGAAGAGCGTTTTGTTGCCCTACCATATTCATGTAATGTTCAATTACTATAGTTCGTATTGACCTTTCCTGTTCGTTTCTTGAACTAACTGCTTGTTCAACCTGAGATTTTCGTTTGTTAATTTCATTGCGTCGGTCGATAATATAGAAAATGGGTAAGCGCATGGACACTGCCACTTCGTATTGCGCACGGTTGGAGGTTGTAAGGTAATACCTGTTAAGTCGTGTAAGTTCATCTTTGTCGTCGAACCACCATGTTCCGTTATTTACATCTAACCCTAGATTAATATAGTGGGTCCAATCCCGTTTTGCAGTAGTAACTTCACTTTGGCGATAAGCAATGTTAAATTCTTCATTTTGAATTTTAGGAGAATGTTTAATTGCAGAATCAATAAGAGCTTCCAGAGGAGGGAGCTTTTCGGTAATATCGTCTGTTAGGGGATTAAAAATTTGCGTACTATCAATTTTTTGTTCTTGTGCCGAAACGGAAAGACAACACCAACCCAACAGAAAATATATATATAAAAGCCTAATATTCACCATACAAAGTGATTTGAAAATACATTATTTATTTTAAATTTCCTGCATTTTTAGTTTCCAAAACTATTTTAAAATTAACACTAAATTTACTTAGCATTATATTTGTGAGGGTTAGCATTTTACTAAAATTATTAACTTTTTTTTAACAAGATTATCTTAAATTCAGAATTTCAATATTTTATAATTTAATATCTTTAAAAGTGTACAATCACACATTTTCTTTTTGAAAAAGTGCCGGTATAGTCATTAAAATGATTTTCAAGTCGCCCCAAAAAGAGTTATTACTTGCATATTGATTATCAAGCTGTTTTCTTTCTTCTTCTAACATGGTACCTTTACCTCTTTTATTCACTTGCCAAAGTCCTGTAATCCCGGCAGGCCCCAGGAAACGTTCGCCCCACTGGTCGGATGTAAGTAATTCTGCTTCGTACAAAGGAAGAGGGCGGTTCCCTACTATTGACATGTCTCCTTTTAACACATTGATTAATTGAGGGAGTTCATCAATACTGGAGTTCCTGATAAATTTCCCGATTTTAGTAATACGGGGGTCGTCTTTTATTTTAATGAAAGCAGATTTTGATTTTTCTTTTTTAATTTTCAAATAATAGTTTTCGCAGATTTCTTTTCCTTCAATGAAAAGAGTGGGGGAACAATAATGCCCCAGTCGTTCACATTCAGGACAAAGCTCATCAATCGCATTGTTTTTTTCTTCAATTTCTGCTTCGTATTGGTTTAAATGTTTAAGTTCGCTTAAACGGGAATCGGCACCTACATACATCGAACGAAATTTATAAAAATCGAAGACTTTATATCCGGTACCTACTCTTTTCGAAATATAATACACTCTGCCTTTTGATTCTATCCTTATGGCGAGGGCTATGATTAACAATATGGGGGAAAGTATCAAAAGGGCTGTGCCGGCAATAAAAATATCGAAACTCCTTTTTAAAAAGGGAATTCTGTATTCATGGGAAGTAGTTGGTGTATGTTGTAGGGTCGCACGGATGGAAATGTATTTTTTAAGAAATTTTATTCTGGACAGAATATCTTTTTCGTTGAGTGGGGTGAAATAACAATCATCAATGTGGAGCGAATATGCTTCATCCTGAATTTTGGGGTCGTATGTGTGAGAAATTAATATAAAAGGGGTTTTAGTATGAATATTTTTAGATTTAAGGAATTTAAAGATGTCAATGCCACTCATACCGGGGATGTACATATCGCAGAGTATTGCATCCAGAACTTTGTTTTCGTCGAGCCAGCGCAAAGCGGATAAACTATTTTCACGATTAAACAATTTTACCTCTGTTGTATTTTCAAATTGATTGATTATACTTACATCACCTCCAATATATAATATTTTAAGTTCTTCTTTTAGTGGCTGTTCCATAAAGAATGGTTAAATAATAATTTATTTGCGTGATAGCAATAATTCAATGCGAATAGCAAGTTCTTCCGGGTTGAAAGGCTTTATCATATAATCGTTAGCACCTAATTTCAAGCATTTTACTTTTTCCACACTGCTTTCGATACCCGAAAGCATAATGAGGGGTATATTCTTAAAATATCCACTTGATCTCACATTTTCTATGAATTCATATCCATCAAGGTTTGGCATCTGGATATCGGCAACAATTAAATCGGGAAGGTTTCCTTCCTGCATCCAACTTAGGGCTTCTAAACCGTCTGATTTACTAATTACTTCATAATCCTTATTCAAAAAATTTTCTAACAACAAACGGATGCTCTTTTCGTCGTCAATTACTAAAATTTTCTTTTTCATTTTTCCATGCTTAATGATTAGCTATAAAGACACACAATATCAGTCTTAATGTTTGCAAATGTATAATAATACATTACTAATTCAAAATTTTTTACTTTCCAGCATTTTTTGCAACTCGAACATTTCATCCCTGTAGTGGGCGGCTTCAATAAAGTCTAGATCTTTTACTGCTTTTTCCATTTGTATCCGGGATTTTATTATGGCTTTTTTTAATTGGTCTGTTGATAAGTAGTGTATTACGGGATCGGCAGCAACACTAAGATTTTCATTTTCCACATAGGCTTTTGGAATTTTTGTTTTTGCCATTTCGTTGGTTTGAGCCAGCACAGATTGTGTGGATTTGACAATTTGCGTAGGGGTAATATTATTTTCCGCATTAAACTGTAGTTGTTTTTCTCTTCTTCTGCGTGTTTCATCAATTGTACGTTGCATGGAATTGGTGATAGTATTTGCATACATGATTACTTTACTGTTAATGTTACGTGCTGCACGACCAGCAGTTTGGGTTAGCGACCTTTCTGACCTGAGGAAGCCTTCTTTATCCGCATCTAAAATAGCAACCAGCGAAACTTCGGGCAAGTCAAGTCCTTCGCGGAGAAGGTTAACGCCTACAAGTACATCGAAAATACCGAGCCGGAGGTTGTGGATAATTTCTACCCTTTCGAGTGTTTCAACATCGGAATGTATGTACCGGCAACGGATATTAAGCCCCGATAAATATTTCGTAAGTTCTTCTGCCATCCGTTTTGTTAAGGTCGTTACCAAAATGCGTTCGTTTCGGCTGATAACTTTTTCTATTTCATAAAGGAGGTCATCAATTTGGTTTATACTGGATTTTACTTCAATCTGCGGATCGGGCAGCCCGGTAGGACGTATTAGTTGTTCAACTATAACACCTTCGCTTTGCTGAAGCTCATAATCGGCAGGTGTAGCGCTTACGAATATGGTTTGATTGATTTGATTCCAGAATTCATCGAATTTTAAAGGACGATTGTCGAGAGCGGAAGGAAGG
>Ga0265297_10001261_pt1 | contig 61373 bp, 65 predicted proteins | sample Munlanlwell13791_FD_192502 | JGI IMG/M metagenome (GOLD analysis project Ga0265297, IMG submission 192502) | Leachate microbial communities from a municipal landfill in Southern Ontario, Canada - Leachate well 137-91 | ecosystem: Engineered > Solid waste > Landfill > Unclassified | place... | reverse complement strand
AGTTTTCAAAAAATACAACCAATATTTAGACAAAGATTCTATTGTTATCGGCCATAGCTTGGGACCGTCTTTTCTATTAAGCGTTTTGGAAAAATTGAATCACCCGATTAAAGCCGCGTTTTTCGTGGCTGGTTTTACCGGCTTAATAGGCCGTGGAGATTTTGACAAGCTGAATAAAACCTTTACAACCAAATCATTTAATTGGATTAAAATAAAGAAAAATTGCAAAAAATTCTTTGTCATCAATTCAAATAATGATCCTTATATCCCGCTTGAAAAAGGCAAAATGCTGGCAAAAAATTTAAATACCAAATTAATCATTATCAAAAACGCTGGACACATTAACAAAGATTCGGGATATATTAAATTTAATTTTCTTCTGAATAAAATTAAAAAATATTTAAAAAAATGAAAAAAAATATTATTACATTTTCAGTGATGGTAATTTTGGGATGCGGAGTCATCGTGATCGTGGCAGCCAAAATGATTACACCAACCCTTACTGCCTCAATCGCTGATATTGCTTCAATTGATAACAACCCGTCAAGTTGCGTTCTTTCTTTATCAAATACCACTTTTCTAAAATCATATCGTATTTTAGTATTCACGAAAATCAACGGCGCATGGCCAACCAAAGACGGCGGTTATATTGTTTCCGGAACCACAGATCCGAATATTATGTTTATCCCGCCGGACGGTTTTGTGGCCAAACTTGATAAAAAAGGAGATATTCAATGGATGAAACTTTTAAAAACCAAAAATGCCGCCGGCGCCGGAAATCCATTGGGAGATGAAGACGTTCAATCAATTATTGAATTGAAAAACGGCGGATATTTAATGGTTTCCAAGGTTTGGGGTTTTATCACCGCCAAAGAATGGAGCGCGGATAATGTAGAACTGGATAAAATAATGTTCACCAAATTGGATAAAAACGGCAACATGGTTTGGAATAAATCATTTACCGGTTTTGTTGAAGACGCCAAAAATTCTTTACTGGAAACCGCTGATAACGGTTTTTTATTTTACACAAATATTACCGATTTAACACCGAACGAAATAGGAGAAGACAGCGATGTTTATTTTGATCAACCCTATTCATCGCTTAAAGTTTTCAAATTTGACCAAAATGGAAATATCCAGTGGTCTAAAAATATAAAAAATTTCATTGCCCGCGAAAATGATTCTTATTTAATTCCCACCTCTGATGGCGGCTATGCCTTGGCAGGCAATTTAACTCAGCCAAATCCGGAAAAAAGCGCACCTTATAATTTTGATACTTATCCGGGACTGGCCAAATTTGATAAAAATTTTAATTTTGAATGGGCGAAAAGCATTGAAGGCATACCCATTAAAGTAGCAGCGGCGATTGCCAAACCTGAAGGCGGTTTTGAACTCGGTTGGAAAGAAATGCGCCAAGGAGCAATTGTCGTCCAAGGTCTTGTTAAAACCAAAGACAGCGGTTATATCGTTTTTGGAAATTTATCCGCTGCTTTATCTTTAATAACGGACAGCAATAGCGTAAATTCAAAACCAAAAAATTCTTTAATGGGATTTAAATTTAATTCCTCGGGAAACTTGGAATGGGCCAAAAAAATAACTTTTAGTTTTAATGATTTCAGCGGACCGATGATAAATTATTCAATTTCTTCAACAACTGACAATAAAATAATAATCGCCGGCCCCAATACTTGGGCTGATGATGATTGCGGAACTAAAATGCAAGATGTTAATGATCAGCGCAAATGGTATGTTGAAAAATACGGAGAAATAGAAATGTTGAAAGAAGGAAATCAAAAAACAAAACAATCGCAAGAAGATTGGAAAAAAGTTCAAGCGGCCATTAAAGCCGCCTCAGACGCCTCTCATGGAAGTGTTTTAACAATGAAAGTTGACCAAGAATTAAATATTGACTGGATAAAAGAAATTAAACCGCCCAAATCCGGCCCTGTGACCAACTATGTCATAAAGGCAACTTCGGACAGTGGAGCGATTATTGCCGGCGAATATACGACTGACGTAGTTCAATCGGTTATACTTAGCAGCATCACCTATTATAAAGACGGTTTCTTGGTAAAATTAGACGCTAGCGGAAATGTTAAAAATAATGCCGGCTGGGTCGTGGATTACAATAATAAAATCATTACGGAAATAACAACGCTTTACGCAATTGCCAATGACTTAACAGGCCAGACAGATTCTTATTCAGTTAAATTGACCAGTCGCAAACCGGAATTTTCTGCTTATAAAAAAACAAAAACTACCACTTATGCTCTTCCAAATAATTCCAAAAATACTCTCTGCCCTGCCCTGCCTTCAATTTTTGCTTATAACACCCCTGTTCAAAATTCAAGCCTCGCTTCAACCGCAATAAGAACTTGGCCGGAAATTAATTATGAAAGAGCTGTTCCGGTTGAACTGATTAATGACAAAAGCCGAACTATTAATGAAGAACTTTTACCCATTTTAAACCAGCTCTACAATAATCAAGTTAAAATGACAGATAATATGGGCGGAGCAATGCTTGATTATATATTTCCCCGTATTATTACTAAAGAAGACGTAACGGCTGTAAAAAATTCACTTGAAAGCCTTGGCTACAAAACGCAAGACGAAGGACTTAATCAATTGACTATGTATAAACCCGGTTATTGGCTCATTTTGACTTTTTCCACTAACCATCCTGACAAAGCATTTTTGGAAATTACTTTTTGACAATTAATAAATAGTGTGCTTTAATAAAAATATAATAATAAACCATTAAAATCATATGAACAAAAAACTTTTATTTGCCATTATTATCGTGTTAGTGATAATCGGTATTGTTTTTATTATTATCGGCAATCGAGCGAGTCAAAAAAACAAAAATAATAATTTAAACGAAAGCGGAATTGTTTTATTCTTTTCTCCAACCTGCCCGCATTGCATAAAAGTGGAAGAATTTTTAACTCAAAATAAGGCGGCTGAAAAAATAAAATATGAGAACCGAGACACTTCTATAGCTGTCAATATTGACTTATTAAAAGAAAAATCTAAAAAATGCGGATTGAATGAAAGTGATCTCGCTATTCCATTTTTATTTGACGGATCGGGGAACACTCCAAAATGTCTTATTGGTGATGTTGATATTATTAAATTTTTCCAAGACAAATTGTAATCATGAATTTAATTAAAAAAAATATTTGGCTGATTTTGGCCATAGCCGTGATTTTTCTGCCTTATCAGGCAATGGCTGTTTGTCCTGTTTGCACCATTGCGGTTGGCGCCGGCATCGGGCTTTCGCGCTGGCTGGGCGTTGATGATGGAATTACCGGCATTTGGGTCGGCGGCTTGATTATTTCCTTAATTATTTGGTTTTTAACCTGGCTGGACAAAAAAAATATTCATTTTAAATTGCGCAATTTTGTTATTTATCTCGTTTTTTATTTCTTTTTTATCGCCTCTTTCTATGGCATGGGCCTGATGGGTCATCCTCTAAATCGCTTGTGCGGAATGGATAAATTATTATTTGGCATTGTTTTAGGCGGCTTGGTTTTTTTGATCAGTGTTGGCTTGAACAATTTATTAAAAAAGAAAAATCACGGCAAAGTATTTTTCCCTTATCAAAAAGTGGTGATTCCGTTGGTTCTTTTATTAATCGCCAGTTTAGTTTATTATTGGATTACTAAATGTTATAAATAATATGATTAACGAACAAGAAGAAATTCAAAAACTTTTAAAAAAGGTGGAGCAAAGCAAAAGCGGCGGATTGGATCTTTCATTGGACGAAGACCTTTCCATTGCCATTATGAATTTAATATCCATTGAAGAGCATTTTTTCTTTACGGCCGAAAAAACCGGCAAACCCGAATATTTTGATTTATTAAAAACCGTGCGCGAAATGCGCAAGGACTTATTAAAAAGAATTATCAAGGATTATGAAGGCGAAGTTTGGTGTATTTCCAAGCACTTGCTGGCCGGCTCAATGAGATTAATGGAAGTCGGAACAAAACACTTGGGTCAAGGAGAAAAAGACAAAGCAGAAGATTTATTTAAAAAATCATATGAGCTTTATTCCTTATTTTGGGCGATAAATTTAAAAATTATTGACACGTCCTCTTTGAAAAAAATTGATGACAATCAACTAAATGTCCACGACCAAGAAAAAACCGGATTTTTCGGCAAAATGGGCGATTTATTGAAAAAAGTTTTGAATTGCTGCAAAGAATAATAAAAAAATGGTGTAAATTCTAAAAATATGCTTGGGGTAAATCAGCCATGATTTACCCCTTTTTTTAATTGAAAAATTTTGAAATTAGGATATAATATAATGACTGCAAGTTAATCAAAATAATATTAAATTATTAAAAAATATATGGAAAAGAAATTTATTTATTTTTTCAGCAAAAATGAAACCGACGGCAACGGCCAAATGAAAAATTTACTCGGCGGCAAAGGAGCCGGGTTGGCGGAAATGTCTAAAAACGGCATCCCGATTCCTCCGGGTTTTACGATCACAACCGATGTTTGCTGCTATTTTTACGAACACAAGGAAAAATTGCCGCCTGATTTTAAAAAACAATTTGAAAAATCTCTTAAAAAATTAGAAAAGGCAACCAATAAAAAATTCGGCGATCCGACTGAGCCATTACTTCTTTCGGTCAGAAGTGGAGCAAAATTTTCCATGCCCGGAATGATGGATACGATTTTAAACTTGGGGCTTTCTTTAAAAACCATTCCCGGATTGATTCAAAAAACTAAAAATCCGCGTTTTGTCTATGATGCTTATCGCCGTTTTATCCAAATGTTCGGCAATGTTGTTTTGGAAATCAACAAAGAAGAATTTGAAGATATTTTGAATAAGAAAAAAGAAGAACTTGGCGTAAAATTTGACACCGAACTCAGAGAAGAAGATCTTAAATCTTTAATCGCGAAATATAAAAAATTTATTCATGAAAAAATCGGCCGCGAATTTCCAGATGACCCGTTTAAACAATTAGAAATGGCTGAAATGGCAGTTTTTAAAAGCTGGAATAATCCACGAGCCGCCACTTACCGCAGATTAAATAAAATTCCGGATAATTTGGGCACGGCCGTGAATATTCAGGCCATGGTTTTCGGCAACCTGGGCGAAAATTGCGGTACTGGCGTGGGTTTTACGCGCAATCCCTCAACCGGCGAGAAAAAAATTTACGGCGAATATTTGATTAATGCTCAAGGCGAAGATGTTGTAGCCGGAGTCAGAACGCCCAAACCGATTGAAGAACTTAAAAAAGAAATGCCGAAAGTTTATGATGAATTGAAAAAAATAGTTATGCGTCTTGAAAAACATTGGAAAGACGTACAGGATTTTGAATTTACGATTGAACAAGGAAAACTTTATATGCTTCAAACTCGAACCGGCAAGCGAACCACTCAAGCGGCGGTAAAAATCGCCGTAGATATGGTTAAAGAAAAATTAATTTCCAAAGAAGAAGCTTTAATGCGGCTTGAACCGGAACAAATCAATCAATTGCTTCACCCGATTATTGACCCGAAAGCAAAAATAGAAATAATCACTCAAGGACTTCCCGCTTCTCCGGGCGCGGCTATTGGAAAAGTTGTTTTCAACGCCGACGAAGCGGTTATTTTAAGCAAAACGGAAAAAGTGATTTTGGTTCGCGCCGAAACTTGCCCTGATGACATTCACGGAATTAACGCGGCTGAAGGAATTTTGACTTCTCGCGGCGGAATGACATCGCACGCTGCGGTCGTGGCCAGAGGAATGGGAAAATGCGCCGTAGTTGGCTGCGAAGAAATTAAAATAGACGAAAAAAATAAACAATTTTCCACCAAAAAAATAACAATTAAAGAAGGAGATTGGATTTCTCTTGACGGCTCAACCGGCCGGGTAATTTTGGGCAAAATGGCGAGAATTGAACCGAAATTAAGCAAAGAATTCGCTGAATTTATGAATTGGGCTGACAAAATCAGAACATTAAAAATCAGAACCAACGCCGATATTCCTCGCGATGCCAAAGTCGCCCGCCAATTTGGCGCTGAAGGCATCGGCCTTTGCCGAACCGAACATATGTTTTTTGCCAAAGAACGTTTGCCTTTGATGCAAAAAATGATTTTAGCCGACGATCTGGCCGGACGAAACGAAGTTTTGAATAAATTGTTTGTTTTCCAAAAAGAAGATTTCAAAGGCCTTTTTCGGGAAATGAAAGGATTCCAAGTGACGATCAGATTTTTAGATCCCCCGCTTCACGAATTCTTGCCGAAAACAGAGAAAGAATCTTTTGAACTTTCCGAGAAAATCAATGTGCCCGGAGAAAAAATTTGGCAAAAATCTTGCGAACTTCACGAAACAAATCCGATGCTGGGTCATCGCGGATGCAGACTGGGCATCACTTATCCGGAAATCACCGAAATGCAAACACGAGCCATTATTTCCGCGGCTTGCGAATTGGCCAAAGAAAAAATAAAAATAGTTCCGGAAATAATGATTCCTTTAGTCGGACATGTTAATGAATTAAAAGACCAAAAAAATGTCGTCATAAATACGGCTGCCGAAACAATGGAAAAATATAAAGTTAAAATTGAATATTTGGTCGGCACCATGATTGAAGTTCCGAGAGCCGCTTTAGTGGCTGACGAAATCGCGGCTGAAGCAAAATTTTTCTCATTCGGCACCAATGATTTGACGCAAATGGGCATGGGTTTTTCTCGAGATGATGCCGGCAAATTCATTAAAATATATTTGGACAAAAAAATACTCAAAGATGATCCGTTTAAAACCTTGGATCAAGAAGGCATCGGACAACTGATAACAATAGCCATTAAAAAAGGAAGAAGTGTCCGACCTGATTTGAAAATCGGCATTTGCGGCGAGCATGGCGGCGATCCGGAGAGCATAAAATTTTGCCACAAAAGCGGATTTAATTATGTAAGCTGCTCCCCTTATCGAGTGCCTATTGCCCGTCTTTCCGCGGCCCAAGCCGTTATTTTGGACAAACAACAAATTGAATATACCTCTAAATAAAATTTTATGGCAAAAAAAATTAAGGCGATCGGACTTTTTTCCGGCGGACTGGATTCCATTTTGGCGGCAAAAATATTGCAAAAACAAGGCATTGAAGTAATCTGCCTTAATGTTGAAATTCCATTTATTCCCGAAGATAAAAAAAATAATCTTAAAACAACAGCCAAACGATTGAAAATCCCTTTAAAAACCATAAAAGTCGGGGCTGATTATTTAAAAATGGTTCAAAATCCGAAATATCATTACGGCTCGGCGATAAATCCTTGCATTGATTGCCGAATTTTTATTTTAAAAAAAGCCAAGCAATTGGCAAAAGAAATTGGGGCAAAATTTATTTTTACCGGTGAAGTTTTAGGTCAGCGGCCAATGTCTCAGCACCGCGAAGCCATGGAATTAGTGGAAAAACAAACCGGATTAAAAGGAAAATTATTGCGTCCCCTTTCCGCCAAATTGCTTCCTGAAACCGAAGCGGAAAAAATGGGCTGGGTTAAAAGAGATGATCTTCTGGATATTTCCGGCCGATCCCGCCAAAGACAATTTTTATTAGCCAAAAAATTTGGAATTAAAAATTTCCCTACGCCGGCCGGTGGCTGTCTTTTAACTGACAAAAGTTTTGCCAAAAGGCTTCAAGATTTATTCAATCAAAATAAAAAAATCAATGACGCCGATGTTTCGCTTTTAAAAATCGGGAGACATTGGCGAATTGATAAAAATAAAATCATTATCGGCCGCAATTTTGAAGAAAATAAAAAAATAAAGGCCTTAAAAAGCCCAAAAGATTATTATTTTGAAACCGCCAAATATCCGGGTCCAACCGGCCTTTTAATCGGTCCGGCCGGTCAAAAAGCTATTACTTTAGCCGCTGCCTTAACTGCCGCCTTTTCCGACATGCCAGATGAAAAAGCCATAGTCAAATACGGACAAAAAAAATTATCTCATCAAATTATTATCAACCAGCCAAAAAATTATTTAGAACAATTAGCCACATCCCGCATTATTTAATTAAAAAATAAAAAGAAAACGTTTCTTGATTAGCATTTTCTTTTTATATTTTACAGAAAAACATCTTTGATAAGTTTCTGTCTTAGAGAGTATATAGACGACATATCTGAAGTGCGAAGCATTTGATTATAGGCTTTTGTAAAAAGCAGAAACCGAATATGCCGTATTGTGTGATATAATAAAAAATTCTTAATTCGCTGATTAAGCGAAAATAAATCGGAACAAATTCATTTTTTATTTTATTTGTATCTCGCTAGAAATTTTTCCCTCTCTTCTTTTTCTATTTGTTCAAGATCTTCTTTATTTAAAGTATTAATAAATTTATCAAATTCCTCATTTTCTATTGCTTCTAAAACATTACTTAATCGCACGCCTTTCCATCCGAAATCTGGAACTGCATCAATGTCAAAATTACAAAACTTTTTATAGGCCCCTTCTCTAACTTGGCTAATATTTCTTAATGCCTCCTTATAAGAGCCAATTGGTTTACTTGATTTCATTTCAACTTCTTTGTCAGCTTCTTTTAATGCTATGTAAACTGGTGCTAAAATTTTATCCATTTCCATTTCAATTCTTTTTCGAATTCCTGAGTAATAAAGATCCTTAATGTTAAATTTTTGTTTTATTTTTTCTTCCATTGCATTATCTAATATAAACTTCGTAGATTCACTTTGTTTCCCCTTCTCTGTCGTTTCCTCATCTTTTTTTACTTCCTCCGAAGATGGAGTATGTTTTATTTTTTCCATAATATTATTTTTTAAAGATTAAATTATTGATTATTTGCGATTTTTTTATATTATATCTTATAATATAAATATAGCATAATCTTCTGAAAACGTCAATGGCGTTTTCTTTTTATTTAGAGTATAATAAAAAATACTATGCACGAATGGTCATTGGCTCAGGCCGTTGTTTATTCGGCCATAAAATATCAAAAAAAGAATAAACTGAAAAAAATTACGGAAATTAATTTGAAAATAGGCGAACTGCAACAAATAGACAGGGATATTTTTAAGTTTTCTTTAAAACAAATCAGCCGGCTGAAAAAAATAACCGCAAAAATCAAAATTAAAACCGAAAAGGCGATTTTAAAATGCCGCATTTGCCAGTATCAATGGAGTTTTAGTAAAATCCTTAAAAAACTCAATAAAAATGAGGCTGAATATATCCATTTTATCCCCGAAATCGCCCATACTTATCTTAGATGTCCAAAATGCAAAAGCCCGGATTTCAAAATTATCAAAGGCCGGGGCGTTTGGATAGATTCTGTTAAATGAAATTTATGGATCCGCGACCAAATATCATTAATCAAAGATTAAAAAACATTAAAACCATTATTGCCGTTTCCGGAGGCAAGGGAGGAATCGGCAAAAGCTCAATTGCCTCTGTTTTGGCGTTAAATTTGACTAAAAATGGCTTAAAAACAGGCCTTCTAGACCTGGACTTCTGCGGGCCGTCAACTCATACCATTTTGGGAATTAACAACCTCTTCCCAAAAGAAAATAAAGGAATCATCCCGCCTGAATTTAAAGGCCTGAAATTTATGTCCATTATTTACTATACGGGCAAGAAACCGGCTCTTTTACGAGGAGAAGACATTTCCAATATCATTTTAGAACTATTGACTATCACTCAGTGGGGCGACTTGGATTTTTTAATTATTGATATGCCGCCGGGCATTGGCGACGCGGCTTTGGATATTTTGAAATTGGTTAAAAAGACTAAGTTTTTGATTGTCGCCACCCCGTCCAAAACCACCATGGAAACGGTTAATAAAAATATCAAAATGTTAAAAGAACTGAAAGCGCCGATTTTGGGCATTATTGAAAATTATCAATCTCACCAATTTCTTAAAATAAAAACCGAGAGCAAAATTTCCGGCGTGCCGATTTTGGGTAAAATAAATTTTGATAAAAAATTTGAATCAGCCATTGGCAATACTGACAAAATTTTAAAAACTGATTTTAGCCGAGATCTAAAAAAAATTATTTATAAAATCTCTAAATCAAAAGGTGTAGTTTAATTTCCGTTTTACGGCGCATAAACAATCTTTAAATACTACCAAATAACTATTTTACTTAAATTAGATACTTAATAAAACTAAAATTGTTCCACGTGGAACAATTTTATAGTAAATAAATCAAATGACTATTAAGCTTATTCAAGCTAAATCTATTCTCAACGAGTCTAAAGCTTTTCAGAGCTATACCTTAAACCCTTATTCCGGCTGCCCTCATGGCTGCGTTTATTGCTATAATCTCCAATTTATTCAACGGTTTAAGCCTGATAAAAAATGGGGTCAATTTATGGAGGTTAAAATTAACGCCCCGGAGATCTTAGAGAAAGAAGTTGTGCGAAAGTCTAAAAACGAGGTCTTCTTCTCAACCATTACTGACGCCTATAATCCTTTAGAGCAAAAATACCAAATTACCCAAAAATGCCTCAAAATCCTATTAGAGCACCAATGGCCGGTTAATATCCTGACTAAATCTGACCTTATTCTGCGAGACCTTGAATTAATCAAAAGTTTTAAACAAAAAGAGGTTGGATTTAGCCTAATTAACCTTGATCCCAAAATAGCCAAGATCTTAGAGCCGAGAGCCAGTTTACCGGAAAAAAGACTTTTAGCTCTCCAAACCCTTCACCAAGCCGGGATTCCAACTTACGCCTTTGTTGGACCGATTTTACCCTATATAACCGACTTGCCGCTTATCTTTAAAAACCTAGTTGGCAAGGTAGATAAGGTCTTATTAGACACTTTTAATACTGCGCCGGCTAATTGGCAAAATTTTAAAAATGCCCTTGAACCGAATTTTCCGGAATTAATACCTAAATGCCAAGAACTCCTATTTCAAAAAAGGCGAATTTATGAAAATAATCTTCGCCAAGAGAGTTTAAAATTAAGCCAGCAGTTCCATTTGCCGATTAAAATTTATTTTTAGAACCAGGAGATAATTGTTCCACGTGGAACAATTAAGATAATAATTTCTAAAAATAATACTTTATTTAATAAACAAAAGCCCTTTGTGAGTCGTAAAATAGAAATTAAACTACACTTTAAAAATTATCGTTTAATTTCGCCAAGATTTTGCGGACGCTTTTAAATCGTCGCAAAATCTTGTTTAACACTTCCAGGGTCGCTAAATCTGTCAAAAATTTTACAGACACCTTTAATAGTTGTCGTAAAATTTTTGATTATAATAACAAAGACCAGCCCTGTTTAGAGTTGGTCTTTTGATTTCTTTTTTTATTTCAAAATACATATTACCCTACTGCCTTCCAAAACAAAAGCATGCCAATAAAAAACACAAGATATCCAGTTACTATTCCTGCTTTTTTCAGTAATTTGTATTTCTTTCTTTTCCGGTTTGACTTAAAACTGATTGCTAATATCCATATCCCTATTGCCAAGACAGGAACAGAATAAAGAAAGTTAAACATTTTTTCCCCCTATCTTTATTTTAAAGTTCGGTTTGTATTTGACTATTTATTATTTAAGCAAATTTTTGAGATTTTGTCAAACCCCGTTAGAAGTTTGGCATCGGTTTTTATATTTAAAATAGTCAGAGCCGCAAAGGCGGCTTCGCGCTAAACCTTTCTATATCAATGGTCTGTTAATGAACTTCTAACGGGGTCAAACCCCAACCTCTAACAAGCCAAATAAACAACTTTTATTTTTTCTGATTTTATATGGAAGTTTTTAATCAAATCTTGCTTTGATTTTTCCGAGTCAGTAATAATTTTTTCCGCTCGTCGCAGAGCATTTTTTAAAATTAAAATAAAAAATCCGTGCTTAAAAGAATACATAAATTTCGCTAAAGAATTTTTATGTTGAGTCGGGTATTGCAATAAAGTCAAATCATGAATCGTCACCACAAACCGACCAAAGTAAAACAGGGGAACATTAAAGTGGAGAAAGTGAACCAAATCAAGGCGCTGAGAGGCGAGTTGTTTGGGAAACAATATCTGCTCTTGCCAGGAATACCAGGGGTAATCGGCTAAAACCTTGTGAAAACGAGGGTTTTGGGGCTGATAGAGGTCAAAATTATCTTGGCGGAGGAAAATAAAATAATCATCTTGTTGCCCGCCTAAGTTTTGTGAATCAAAATTTTGGCGGGTTTCTTCAAGATTTTTAATTAGTTCTTGAGTATAGCGCCCGATTCCTTTGCCTGTTGGGCCATAGAAACGAGCCTCGATTCCTATTTTCATATTATTTAATGTTTTTATTATCAAGTGAGTGAGAGAAAAGCAGCCCGCTAATGTGGATTGCTTTTCTGATCCCGCTGTTAGCGGGAGCAGATATCAAAGGGCTTAATGCCCTTTATAAATTTCTTTTGTTTCTTGGGCGCATTTTTCCCAAGAATATTTTTTAATTTGTTCAAATCCTTTTTGAATTAGTTCTTCGCGAAGATTTTTGCTTTCTATAATTTGATTCATGGTCGCAGCCATTTCTTCTATGTTTTTAGGATTAAAATATAAAGCAGCTGAACCGTAAATTTCAGGCAAGGGTTGATGTTTTGAGGCAATTACCGGTAAACCAAATTTCATTGCTTCCAAGCCGGGCAGACCAAACCCCTCGGATAAAGAAGGAAATACATAAGCCAAACCATTTTTATAAAGCCAGGCTAATTTTTCATCAGAAGCCTGACCGGGGAAAACAACCTTTTCTTCCAATCCCAATTCTTGGGTTAATTTTTTTAAATTGTGATAGAAATAATCCATTTTCCCGACCAAAATTAAATGAATTTCCGGATGTTTGGATAACACAATTTTAAAAGCCTTGATTAAACGTTCCAAATTTTTGTGCGGATAAGCATTACCGATATATAATAAATAATTATCCGGGATCTGTTCCGAGACAGGCTTAGAATCTAAAATTTTTGGCGTCAAATCGGTTGCTTCGTATGTTACAGAAATTTTTTTCGGATTAATTTTGTATTGTTTCACAATTGAGTCTTTTATAAAGTTAGAAACCGTAATAATTTTTTCCGCCCGGCATAAAGCATTCTTAATAATCAAGTAATAAATAATTTTTTTGAAATAAAAAGTTAATTTACCGTGAGTTGAGGCTTTTGGTGTTGTTTGATTATGAGTCAAATCATGAATCGTCACCACAAACCGGCCGAAGTAAAAGAGGGGAACGTTAAAGTGGAGAAAGTGAACCAAATCAAGGCGCTGAGAGGCGAGTTGTTTGGGAAACAATATCTGCTCTTGCCATGAATACCATGGATAATCGGCTAAAACCTTGTGAAAATGAGGGTTTTGGGGTTGATAGAGATCAAAATTATCTTGGCGAAGGAAAATAAAATAGTCGTCTTTTTGATTAGACTTTTCTAAATTAACAATAAGTTCCTGAGTGTAGCGCCCGATTCCTTTGCCTGTTGGGCCATAAAATCTGGCGTCGATACCGATGCGCATAATATTATAAAATTTAGGGGTTGACAAAAATTAAAAAATGTGTTTAAATAATTACTTATCCAATCATAAAATCCAGACAAAAATTAAAAGGAGGGGGAATGTTAGAAATGTTAATAGAAGAAATTCTAAAAATACTAGAGAAAATTGAAACCTTTAAATGGAAAAAAGAAGTTGAGGATAAAAATTATTCTTACCAAGTAGAAGTGGATGGAATAGAATATTTCATCTTAAGGAACGCTTGTTTCGCAAATTCTATCCGTGTTATTGACAAAAGTAAGAATATACAAAATTATCCCAATATCAAGGGCAGTCTTTCCGAACGAATTAATTCTATTGTTTTTAAAATTAACAATCAATAAAAAACCAGACTAGAGAGAGGAGTAATGAATATTTTGCTCCCTCTTTTTTTATTTATTTTTTACCAAGAGAAAAAATAAAGAGTATTAACCCTTTGATATCTGCGCTTGCTCGGAAAAGCAATTCGCATTAGCGGGTTGCTTTTCTCTCGCTCGCTTGATAATAAAAATTTCACGCCAAACTTCTTGATTGGCTCGGGCGTAAATAATTGATTGCCGTTTAGTTGATTTAATGGTTGGATAATTTGCCACAGAATCAGGTAAAATATTTATTGTCTGCCAACCCATTTTCTTTATTTCTGGCAGAATAAATTCGGAGAAAATTCCGTTATTTTGTTTTAAGTCCTGATAAATCGGGAAAATCATCACCACCTGCCCGTTTGGTTTTAAAATTTTTTGAAATTCTTTAAAAGCGCCAATGTATAAATCTGATAATTTGGACATTATAATCGGCAGTTGAGCCTTTAAGCTGGAAATTTTGGTTGGACCCAAATATGGCTCGGCAACAATTAAATCAATTGATTGAGGATCTATTTTTTTAGAAATTTCTTTGACATCTGCTTGGAAAACCTTGCAATTAGTTGTTGGTAATTGGTCGTTTTCAGCAAGCCATTTTAAATTTCCCTGAGTATCTTTAATCGCCTCTGGATTTAAATCGGCGCCGATAATATTTTTATAACCCATCAAGGCCGCTTCTTGTAAAATCGTGCCTGCGCCGCAAAAAGGATCTAAAATCACTGCTTTTTCGTCCAGTTTACCGGCCAGATTAATCATAATTTTAGCCAGTTTCGGCGGTAAAATTCCCTGTTCCATTGACCGATTCGGCCGACCAAAATCGCGAAAGCCGTATTCTTTAAAATCCTGACAAGCCAAAGTTCTGCCGAACAAAAACCCGTTTTTCTCGGCAAAAAATACAAATTCCGCGCCGGTTTCCAAAAGCTTGTTTGTTTGAACAATAACCGAAGAAAGCGCATCTTCGCGAGAAGTAACCCAGCGGGAAGAAATTCCTTTTTCTTTAAGATCTTTTTTTAAATTCAAAGCCAAATTTTTAATCAAATTTACGATTTGAGAAATTGAAGCCTGATGGTCTAGGCGATAAACACTAAATCCAAATCTAACTTTAGGGGAGTTTTTAGAAAACAAATCAGCCAGATTTTTTAAATCCTGATTTGGTAAAATTTTGCCGATTTTAACAGTTCCACCAATCCGATTTTGCAAATACGCGAAATCAATTTCTTTATTTCCGGGCAAATCTATAATCAAAACTTCTTCTGATATTTTTTTAATCTCAAACGGGCCTGTGAGTATCTTTAAGATTTCAGCTATTGACAAAGTTGGATTATTGCCTAATATAAGAAAATATGTCATAATAACATTATTATAGTTTAAATCATTAATGTCAAATCTTATGTATGAAATTCTCTATATCATTCCCACTCCTTACACGGAGCAAGACGTACCGGTAATTTCAAAAAAAATAAGGTCGTTGATCGAAAAGGCCGGCGGCAAGATTCTTAAAGAAGAAGAACTTGGCAACAAAAAATTGGCTTACCCGATTAAGCATATTTATCGCGGGTTCTACAACCTTTTTCGTTTTGAAATAGAAACAAAAGAAATAAAAGGAATAAACGAAGCAATCAGATTAACGCCTGAAATTTTAAGGCACATGATTGTGACTCTTAATTCCAAACCGATGAAAATTAGAAAACCGAGACACTCTATGGAAAAAAAGGAAGAAGAAATCAAAGAAGTTAAAGAAGAAGAAAAAACAACTGTCAAAACCAGTTTAAAAGATTTAGAACAAAAAATTGACGATTTATTTTAATCTAATTAAATAATTTTTTAATTATGAATCTTAATAAAGTTTTGATTATTGGCCGATTAACCAGAGATCCCGAAGCGCGAACCACTCCTAATGGCCAGAATGTGGCGACTTTCAGTTTGGCCACTTCAAGAAATTGGACCAACGCTCAAGGAGAAAAAAAAGAACAAACCGATTTTCATCGAGTAGTTGTTTGGGGTAAATTAGCCGAAGTCTGCAGCCGCTATTTGGTTAAAGGACAAGAAGCTTATATTGAAGGCAGATTAACCACCCGCTCTTGGCAGGATGCTCAGGGAAATAAAAAATCAACCACTGAAATTATCGCTCAAGCCGTCCAATTTGGCGCTAAACCAAGGGGAGGAGCTTCTGAACCGCGCGAAGCTGAAGAAAAATCCTCGCCTGATGAAGAAAAAGAAAATCTTCCTGAAGAAGAGATAGATGTGGAAGAAATCCCATTTTAAAGAGTTTTGTCTCCGGACGTTAAGTCGGAGCAACAAAACCTTTACCCTGTTAAATAATTTTAAATTTTCTGTAAAATTTAAAATTAAGATTTGAGAATTGCCTAAAGAAAGGCGAGTAAAATCAACAAAGGGTAAACTGATAACAAAGTATTCTTAAAAACATCATTTCAAATCTTATTTAACAGGGTACGCAAAATTATAGTTAAAAATTTTGCTCCGCCTAAATTCCGAAATAAGATTTAATTGTCTAAATAATATAAATTAATCACTTAAAAAGTCTAAATTATCTATCGCCAGAAACTTTGGCGGATTAAATTTTTAAATAATTTTACTATGGAAAATCAAAAACATTGTTATTTTTGCATCAATAGCGTTAACGAAATTGATTATAAAGACATAGAACTTTTGCGCCGATTTGTTTCCACTTATGAAAGAATTTTACCCGGCCGCAAAAGGGGAGTCTGTGCCAAACATCAAAGAAAATTAACTCATGCCGTCAAAAGAGCAAGATTTATGGCTCTTTTACCTTTTGTTAAAAATTAAAATTATTATGTTATCTTTGAATGATTTAAAAAATATCGGAACTATTCTTGAAATTGATGGCGCGCCATACGCGATAGTCAGCTCTCTCCATACTCATGTCGCCAACAGAAGAGCGTCTGTGCGCGTAAAACTTAAAAATCTTATTACCGGCCAAGCTTTGGAAAAAACTTTTTCATCAAGCGATAAAATCGAAGAAGCTTCCACCAGTACCTCCAAAGCAAGTTTTCTCTATCCATCCGGAGAAGATTTTTATTTTATGAATGATTCTGATTATGAGCAATTTGCTTTAAACGAAAAAATATTGGGCACGGCAAAGAATTTTTTAAAAGAAGGATTAGAAGTGGAAGTACTGCTTTTTAACGAAAGACCAATCAGTATAAAAATTCCTAAAAAAATAGATTTAAGAGTGATTGAAGCCCCGCCGAGTGTCAGAGGTGATTCTGCTACTACTCCCAGTAAAACCGTTACCATTGAAACCGGCGCTCAACTTACTGTTCCTATTTTTATTAAAGAAGGCGATATTATCAAAATTAATACTGATACAGGCGAATACGTATCTAGGGTGTAAAAATTTTGTTTAAATTTTTAACTTGCGAATTTATAAATATTAATAATCTAAAAAGCTAATAAGCTAATTCCTAAAAAGCTAAATTATGACTCTTGATGAAATATTTGAAGGCGCAGTTGCGCTAAAAGCATCGGATGTTCACTTAGCCAACGGCTTACCCGCATTTTTTCGCGTTGACGGAATTTTAAGGCCAATACAAAATTGGCCTATTTTTGACCACGAAACTATTTTAAAATTGGCCGAACCGATTATGACTCCGGCTCAAAAAGAAGTGCTTTTAAAAAAGAAAAACTTGGATCTTTCTTATCAAATTAAAAATAATATTCGTTTTAGAATTAATGTTTTTTGGGAAAAAGGACATTTAGCTTTGGCGGCCAGAGTTATTCAACCGACAATCGCAAGTATGGAAGAAATCGGCTTGCCTCCGGTGGCTCATCAATTAATTCAACTTCAAGACGGATTAGTTTTAGTGACAGGACCGACGGGTTGCGGTAAATCCACAACATTAGCGGCAATGATTGAAAGAATTAATACGGAACGGGCTTGCCATATTATTACCCTTGAAGATCCGATTGAGTTTGTTTTTACTTCCAAGAAAAGTTTAATCGCTCAAAGAGAATTAGGACAAGATATGACCTCTTTTGATTCGGCCTTAAAACACATTGTCAGACAAAATCCAGATGTAATTTTTGTCGGAGAAATGAGAGACTTGGAAACAATCGGATTGGCCATTACTTTAGCCGAAACCGGACATTTAATTTTAGCCACTCTTCATACTACAAACGCTCCTCAAACCATTGATAGAATTATTGATGTTTTTCCGCCTCATCAGCAAAATCAAGTAAGATTGCAAATTGCTCTGGCTTTAAGAGGTATTATCTCCCAACATTTATTGCCAAAAATCGGCGGAGGCAGAGTCGCGGCCAGAGAAGTTTTGATTAACAATCCGGCAGTTGCCAATTTAATCAGAGAAAATAAAATCGCCCAAATAAAATCTTGCATCCAAACCGGCGGTAAAGAAGGAATGTGCACTTTGGAAGATGGCTTAAAAAAGCTTTATCGGGAAAAAGTTATTACCCTAGATACGGCCTTGGCCCACGCAACTTATCCGGAAGAATTATTAAAAGAATAAATCAATGACTAATTAGTCTAATTAATCTAATTAACCTAAATAAATCCCAATGACTCAATGACCCAAAAATTTCAGACATTGGGCATTTGGTTATTAGTTATTGATTAGGTTAATTAGAAATTAGGTCAATTGGTCATTTTATATTCTGCCTCCGTGGTGAAAAGGATATCACACTGGCCTTCGAAGCCAAGGTTGCGGGTTCGATTCCTGCCGGAGGCATATGAACGATTATAGACCCCTTAAAATCATTAATTTAACCTATTTTGCCCCCTTAGCTTAACTCCGACGCCTTGAGTCGGAGTCCCGACTGTAACGTCGGGATGGATAAAAATTTTATATTTTTTAGTAATTTATAATTTATTTCCATGCCCCCATAGCTCAATGGTAAATCCGCCAGCTGGCGGACTCTTAAGTAATCAATTATTATAATAAAATTAGATTTCTTTAAAAACTTAATTAGCAAATAATATAAGCCCCCATAGCTCAATGGTAGAGCAGTTGCCTCTTAAGCAATTGATATAGGTTCGATCCCTATTGGGGGTATTTTATACTTTAGCTCAATGGTAAATCCGCCAGCTGGCGGACTCTTAAGCAATTGACGAAGGTCCAATTCCTTCAGGGGGTATATTAAAAGACCGCATATCAATTTAGGATATTCGGTCTTTTAATATAATTATTTAGAAGACATTTGCCAGAAAAATTTAAATATCTGTTTCATAAATTCGCTTAATTCTTTACTCTCAACAATAAAGGCAAAATTTTCTTTTTCCGAGAGAATAATGGAAATTTTATTTTCGTATATTTGAATCAAGCTGTTGAATATTAAATTTTTAGGTAAAAATTTTACTTCGCGCATCAATCCTTTGTCTGCCGCATAAAATTCCCATTCACTTGAATGAAATTCTTTATCTGCGAATTGACGCAGATCTTTGCGCAATATTTTTCTTTCAATTCTTCGGTCGGCGAAATGCCTTGTATATGTTTTTCCAAAAACTTGCAATATATCTTTAATGGGGGAGAAGGTCATAACGGTTGTATTTTTATAATTCAGAATATCTTCAAATACTTTTTTAATTCCTTCTTTGCCTTCGTAAAATTTTAATTTCGGCTTGAATTTAGTCTCAGAAAATATATTTATAAAATCCGGCAAATAACTTTCAGCCAGATTTTTTTGTTTTTCAAGGCTCTCAATTAATGTTTTAGGATTTTTTGCCCTGAATGTTTTTGTGTATGATTTTGAGTCAGTTTCAACCAGCCCTTGATTATTTAACTCCTCAAGTATTTTGTAAACGGTTGTTCTAAGAACATTGGCTTTCTTGGCTATTTCGGTCGCCGTAGCCGATCCTAACTCTAAACAAGCCAAATAAACCTGAGCTTTATTTTCATTAAATCCTATTTTTTTGAGCAATTCTATAAAATTCATAAATTTTGTATATATTATTAGACAACCATAATTATATATTAATCAATTATTTTGTCAAGATTTTGTATTTTTTAGACAACAATGTCTAATTTTATTGACAATTTTGAAATTTCTGCTATTATATAAATATAAAGGTAAATAACCGTTCTTTAAAAAATAAAAAAGGAGGAAGGATGAATACACAGTATGATGCTTTTTTGGGAATTATTTCCAGTGGAGAGATGTTGTCTCTCTCCTCGGCAAAATTTGCCAGCCCTTTGGGACTAAATGTTTTAGGGACAAAAGTAAAACAATCTTTTTCAAATGTCTTTGTCAAAATCTATAATCTTGAAATTAATGATTTCCAGATTGTAAAAAAAGACATTAAAAGGGTTGTAAAAAATTATCACCGCATTCTTGTTGGCTTAACTTTGATTGCCGGTAATGTTCTAAAATCATTTGAGTTGGCAAAGTGGCTTAAAGAATTGGGTTGTGATGTTATTGTCGGCGGACCGGAGATTAATGAATTGTCAGCTAATCATTTTTCTACCCTGCCAATAGTGGACGGAATTATAATCGGCTTTGGGGAACACATTATTGCTGAAATAGTAAGAGATGGTTTAAAGCAAAAAGTCTATACCACTCCTCAATATTTTGACTTTCAAAATTCAGCCGTGGATTATAGCTTATTGTTCCGGATAGAAGATTATGGCGGCGTTAGCATGCTATGGGGCGGGGACTGTCACCTTTGCAATAAGCGTTGTTATTTCTGTTCTCGTAAAAAACGCGGTTTCGGCTGGCGCAATCCACGAATTGTATGGGAAGAATTAAGATATGCCTATCAGAAAGGAATTAAAAAGATTTACAATACCGCTGATACAGTAGCCGTGAGTTTAGGGCAATTAAGACAACTTGCAGAAACCAAGCCATTAGAACTGGCAGAAATGAAGATAAAATGTTTTATCAATGCCACTCAAGTGACTGATGAAACCGCTGAATTATTAAAACAGCTGAATGCTTGGGCTGCGGTTGGAATTGAGAGCTTGGCCCGAGTTGCGGCAGTTGGAAAAGGGGGAACAACCATGGAAGATAATTTTCGGGCAATTAAAATTTTGGCTCAGCATGGCGTTCCTATGATTTTAACTTTTGTAATGGGATTACCTAAAGAAACAAAAGAATCAATTGAAGCTGATGCAAAAGAAATTTTACGAATTGTCCGAGAATATCGCGATTCTATTTATTGGGTCACCGTCTCGCCGCTGTTAGTAACCCTTGGTTCTCAAGCTTTTGAGGATTCGTTGACTCAAAATCTGCCTACTCGCCACGAATGGGAATTCTATAATCCCTTCCTTCTCACCGAACAATATTTTAAAAAATTTTGTTCGGTAAAAATAGATACGGTTTATAAAACAATTGCTTATCTTAAAGATAAAATAAGTGAAATAGCTCCGGAAATTATTTTCGACTCAAAGGGGTTGGATCCAAAAAGATGGAAATAATTTTTACAAGCAGCGGTTCAAATTTGAACCGCTGCTATTTTATTCTCTTGAAAAATATAATTTATTATGTTAAGATAAAAAAATAATAATTATAATTTTATAAATTATGTCTAAATTAGTTTTTGATATTGAAACAATTGGAGAAAATTTTGACGAGATGGACGCAACAACCCAAGAAATTCTTATTAAATCAATCAAAAAAGATTCCAAAGATAATGACGAATATGAAAAATCCCTGCAAGATTTAAAGCAAGGACTTGGATTCTCTCCTTTAACCGGAGAGATTGTCGCGATCGGCGTTTTAGATTGTGAGAAAGACAAAGGAGCGGTTTGTTTCCAAGCTCCAAATGCCAATCTTAAAGAAACAGAAGAAAATGGCATTAAATTCAAGCCAATGACTGAAAAAGAAATGCTGGAAAATTTTTGGAACGGCGCGAAAAATTATCAAGAATTCATCAGTTTTAACGGCCGAAGTTTTGATGTGCCGTTTTTGATGATTAGATCGGCAATTCATAATGTTCTGCCGACAAAAGATTTAATGTCTAACCGATATCTTGGAAGCCAAAAATATGATTCCAAACACATAGATTTATTTGACCAGCTTTCTTTTTACGGCGCTGTTTGGCAAAGAAAAGGGGGCTTGCATCTTTGGAGCCGCGCTTTTAATATTGAAAGTCCCAAGGCCAATGGAATAACCGGCGATGATGTAAGCGCTTTATTTAAAGAAAAAAAATTCTTGGATATTGCCAAATATAATGTCGGTGATTTAAGAGCGACAAAAAAACTTTACGAGTATTGGGAAAAATATTTTAAATTTTAAAACTCATCTTAATAAAATAAGTAAAAAGGGGATCCAACAGGCATCCCCTTTTATTATTTTCTCCTCCTTTTTATTGGGCACCATAACACTTTATTACTATGATTCCGTCACGGTCCCTTTCTGTGCTTGCTATGCCCACATGGGTTATAGAACCTTTAATCTCGACATTCTCATCAAGATTATTAAGGTCGCCACTTAAAACCGACATATCCGCTCTTTCGCAGATACCTTTTTGCACAACTCCTTGCTGTGCACTTCCCTCGCCACTTTTTCCTGACATTCGTCCTCCTTATTCCTACTTCTCATTTCTGTTTATAGACTCATATATTAGCACATTAATTATTTTTTGTCAACCCCAATTCGGTATTTAATAGAAGAAGGAGACACTCGAAAGTGCCTCCCTTTAATTTTTCCCTCCTCAAATAATATTCACTATCTTTTTTATAGTGAAAATCCCGCTAAAATCCGGGATATTTTTTATATTTGGCTCTGAACTATCTTCAATTTCTCCGTAAAAAAACAGTTTGATGTTGTCTTGACCCAATGTACCCAAAACTTTTTTTGTCATAGGATGCACTAATACGCAATTTTTGTTTGCCAGATTGTCCCGACAACCATACTTCATGTACAAAATCCTGTGTTCCACCTTATTGTTTTTTTTCTCACACCAAATTTGTCCTATGGCCTCTCCTTCGACCACCTTTTTAGCTTTTTCTACAACCACTATTAGTTGTAAATTTTTTCCTTGCACAACCTTATGTTGTGTCTTTCTCTGTGCTGCTACAGCTTGCATTGTTCCCCCTTGCTTATTTTTTCTATTAATATGGTTAAATATTAACACTTTAACATTTTTTGTCAACTCAAAAAATGTTTATAAAATAAAAGAGTTTGTTATTTTTAATATAACAAACTCTTTTAAAAAAATTTCAAATTTATTTTACAGAAGTTTTGAATTCTTTACCGGCCTTAAATTTAGGAACTTTCATTGAAGGAATTTGAATTTTAACCTGAGTCTTTGGATTAATACCAGCTCTTGCTTTTCTTAATTTAACGGAAAAGGTTCCAAAGCCGGCGATTGCCACTTTGTCTCCCTTTTTAAGAGCGGCGATAATGCTGTCAATAAAAGTATCAATCATTCTGGCTGTTTCAGCTTTAGAACAATTTTTAGCTTTATTGGTTACAACTTCGATTAATTCAGCTTTATTCATAATTTTTTAAAGATTTATTTAATTGTTCGTTTTAAAAACGAATAGTGAGAATAAACGACCTTTAAAATATTTTTATGTCTTATTTATTTTTAATCGGCATGATTAGATATAAATAAGATTCATCAGAAACAGATCTAATAACGGCGGCGGTGTTGTCATTTGTCACTTCTATATTTACCTCTTCGCCGCCCAAATTAATTAAGCCGTCAAGCAGATAGCGATAATTAAAAACAATTTCATTGTCTTCTCCTGAAATTTCTCCTTCTAAAACAGCTTTATTTTCTCCGATTTGATTGTTTAAAGAAGAAATTTGAACTTGATTTTTCTTGGCGATTAATTTTAAGAAAATATCATTAATGCCGCTTTTCGTAAAGAAACTGGCCGCTTTAACGGTTTTTAGAAAATCATCTTTATTGAGAATGGTTTTGGTTTTAAAATTCTGAGGAATAATTTGTTTATAATCAGGATAAATACCGCTAATCAAGCGAGAAATCAATTCAGTATTTTGATAAATAAATAAAATTTGATTTTCCAATAAATAAATTTCCACATCATCTTCGTTTTTGATAATTTTTAATAATTCTTGCAGGGTTTTAGCCGGAATAATAATGTTTTTTGTTTCTTTAATTGATAATTCTTTAAGAGAAATTAATTTTTCTGCCAATCGATAACTATCTGTTCCTACAATGGTTAAATTTTTATTTTTAGGATAATTTAAAGTAAATAAAACACCGCTTATTTCCATTCTTGTCTCATTGGGAGATATTGTAAAAATAATTTTTTCCAAAGCATCTTTTAAAATCTTGCTTTCAATAATGATTTTTTCTTTTTTCTCTATTTGGGGAATAATTGGAAACTCTTCCGAGGAAGATCCTTTAATTTTTGCTGTTTGATTTTTGGCTTCAATAATCAGTTCGTTATCTTTAATCTCTAGGTTTAAAACTTCTCCCGAGGGTAATAAATTTACATAGTTGTTAAATATTTGAGAGGGGACGGTAAAAGTACCCTCTTCTTCTATTTTTGCTCTAATTATAGTTTCTATGGCTATTTCCAAGTTGGTACTACTTAATTTTAATCCTCCTTTTTCGGTTGAAATTAAAATATTATTTAAAATAGGCAGACCAGATTTATTAATTCCAGCTAAATGACTAACCGTATTAAGACCTTGAGATAAATTTTCTTGTAAACAGGAGAATTTCATATAATGATTAGTATTATGAATTATTTTTTAATTTATAAATATATAATAACAGTAGTAGGCTATGTGGAAATGTGGGAAAACCTTGAAAATCAATAGAGATTTACTTTTTAATAAACAATATTTGTTTAAAAGCGGTAGATAAAAGTGGGGAAACAAATGAATAAGTTTGGGTTTGAGAAAAATAAAGAAAATAACCACATCTTATTAACATTTTATTTCTTTGTTTTTCCCCTTCTTTTTCACAGCCTAGAATTCTTCTTCTGGATGAGATATTTGAAGGAATAAATTATTCCAAATTAAAAATTGAAGAGCGGAAAGAATTGAGATAAAGAATATTAGAATAATCGTAATAAGAAGAGCCCAGAATAAGAAAATCAACCAAAATCCAAGGGTTAAATTAAACTGCAAGAATATGTAGAATAAAAAGAAACAAGGCCAAGAAACACCAATAGATATTAATAAAATCACCAGTCCAAACAAAATAGTGATTATAAAAAGAATTAAAGAGGTTTTAAGAGTAATAAACCAATTTTTTACAAAGAAAACAACCCCCTTTTTAATGGCAGAAGAAAATTTCTCTTGTTCTAAAACCAAAAAGCAGACAATATAACGGGAGACAAAAGAAATAAACACTTCAATTAGGATAAAAAATATAATATAGACAAAAACAGGAATTTGGATTTTATAAAGCGGTGTTAATCCAACCAGACTGAGAAATCCATAAATAATAAAAAAGGAAATAAGATTAAGCCCGATAACCGGAATAATATATTTTTTGCTTTTTTGTAAAATTTCAGAGGCAATAAAATTTTCTTTGTTTTTTAAATGCCGGGTAATGAATAAAAAGGAGATATAAGCAAGAAGAGATATATAAAAAAGCAATACAGTAATAATAATTATAACAACAAATAAAGAAATATTTTTTATATTAGCCGGCGCTTGAGAGCCGAAAGAGGAAAAAATTTGTCCAAATTGAGTACGGATTACTTTAAAAGTGATTAAATTATTTATCCAATTATTAATTTTTTCAATATTAATGATAACCAAACTGATTTCATTAACCGCGAAAGGAATACCCAAAAAACCCAATAACCACAAAATCGGTTTATCCCAGATGATTTTTAGGGCTTGTTTTAATGTTTTAATCTCCATAAAATTTAATTTTTCATGATTTTAGCGAATTCTTCTTTCTCAATGGTTTCTTTTTTAAGCAGGATTTTAGCCACTTCTTCTAGTTTTTCTTTGTTTTTTTCAAGAATCTCTTCAGCTCTATTATAGCAAAGATTAATGATTTTAGAAACCTCCTCGTCTATGGTTTGGGCTATTTTTTCGGAATAATCTCGTCTTTCAGAAATTTCGCGGCCCAAGAAAATTAGTTCTTCTTTTTCGCCAAAAGTGCGAGGACCTAAAATATCACTCATACCAAATTCAGTTACAAGCTTGCGACTTAAATGAGTTACTTGTCGTAGATCATTTGAAGCACCGGTGGTTACCTCTTTAAATGTAAGTTTTTCGCTTATATAACCGCCAAGATAAACAGCAATATTATCCAAAAACTCCGGTTTAGAACGAAGGTATTTTTCTTCTTCCGGCATGCGCAGAGTATAACCCGCAGCTTGTCCGCGAGAAATAATGGATACTTTATGAACTGGATCACAGCTTGGCAAATTCCAACTGACTATGGCGTGTCCGGCTTCATGAAAAGCGACGATATTTTTCTCTTTATCCGAGAGAATATGACTTTTTCTTTCAGGCCCCAATAAAACTTTATCTATGCTTTCTAAAATTTCTTCATGGCCGACTTTTTTCTTATTATTTTTAACAGTTAAAATAGCCGCTTCGTTTAAAAGATTTTCTAAATCTGCTCCTGAAAAACCAGGCGTTCTTTCGGCAATTTGATGTAAATTTACATTTGACGCCAAGGGCTTACCGGCGGAATGGATTTTTAAAATAAATTCGCGGTCTTTAATATCAGGAATATCTAAAATAACCTTTCTGTCGAATCTGCCTGGTCTTAATAATGCCGGATCTAAAATATCTGGTCGATTTGTCGCAGCCATAACTACCAATCCGCTATTTGGTTCAAACCCATCAAGTTCCACTAGGATTTGATTTAAGGTTTGTTCTCTTTCATCATGAGATCCGCCAACTCCCGATCCTCTTATGCGACCAACCGCATCAAGTTCGTCAATAAAAATAATACAAGGAAGATTTTTTTGCGCTCTTCTGAAAAGATCTCTGACACGTGAAGCTCCGACACCGACAAACATTTCTACGAATTCAGAACCGGAAATATGGAAAAAGGGGACATTTGCTTCTCCGGCTACGGCTCTGGCAAGAAGAGTTTTTCCGGTGCCCGGTAATCCGATTAAAAGCACTCCTTTGGGAATTTTAGCTCCCATATTAATGAAATTTTTCGGACTTTTTAAGAATTTTACCACATCTTGAAGAGCCTCTTTGGCTTCATGAACACCGGCCACATTTTGAAAGGTCACTTTTGTTCTTTTATCTTTTGGGTTAACTTGTCTGGCCTTGCTTTCTCCAAATTTGAAAGCCTGCATTCCTGATCCCTTCATTTGATTGGATAAATAATAAAAAAAGCCCACCAAAAGCAAGAAGGGCAATAAGATGGGCAAAATAACAGTTAAGAAGACATTGCGATTGCTGGCAGTTTTAACTTTTATGGAAAGCTTGGAAAGTTTTTCCGAGCTGACCCCATAATTGGTTAAAAGTTCAACCAAGGGTTGATTCTCTTCTTTTAAGGTAAGTTGTTTTTCTTGATTAACTAATAAAATATTTAAGGAATTGTCAGTAACAACAATTTCTTTTACTTTATCTTCTTGAATCTCTTGAACCAACTGGCTTATGCTTATTTCTTGAGGTTTTTTACTATCAGAACTTGTTAAACTGAAAACTCCGGCAATAACTAAAAAAATAATCAAAAAAATGAGAAAATTCTTTAATAAATTTTTCATAGTGTTTATTTCTCGTCGCCAGATTGTTGATCTTGAGGCTTATCTTCTTTATTATTTCTCAAAGAAAGTCCTAAACGATGATTTTCCGGTTCCACAGAGACAACTCTGAATTTTATTTGATCTCCGATTTTGGCAATTTTAGACATATCTGTCACTGGTTGGTCAGAAAGTTCGGAAATATGAGCCAATCCGTGAATATCAGGATCCAATTCCACAAATAAACCGAAAGGATTAACTTTTAAAACAGTTCCCAAAACTTCTTGTCCCACTTTATATTTTTCAGACACTTTAACCCACGGATCTTCCATTAATCTCCGGGTGGATAAAGAAATTTTGCCGTCTTCAGTAATGCCGATAATTTTCGCTTTTACTTTATCCCCAACGTTGATTACATTTTTAGGATGATCTATTCTCTGCCAAGCCAATTCAGAAATATGAATCAGTCCTTCTTGGCTTTTATCAAAAGTGACAAAAGCGCCAAAATCAACTATACCGCTGATTTTTCCTTCAACTACGTCGCCAACTTTATAGTTTGATAATATAGATTCTCCGGTTGGTGCTGAAATATTTTTTTCCGAAACAATGAATTTTTCGTTTTCCTCGTCAACATTGATAATTCTGACAGAAAACTCTTGTCCGATATATGTTTTGAGTTTTTCTAAAATTCTGGTTTTATTACCGCCGTCAACCCGAGGATAATGCTCGCCGCTCAAATGAGAAACAGGTAAAAATCCGGCCACTTTTCCAAAACGGATAAGAAGACCGCCTTTATTAGCTTCTAGGGCCTTTACCTTTATTGGTTCGCCCTTTTCCATCAGTTCTATCAACTGATCCCATGCTTTTTTATGGCTGGCATAACGGAAAGATAATTCCATTAAACCTCTTTCATTCTCCAGATCAATAACGGTTGCCGAAGTTGTATCGCCAATTTTTAAATTGGAAAATTCTCCGGACTCGTCAAAAAGTTCCGGACCACGGATAATACCAGTGGTAACGCCATCGATGTCTAAATAAATTTCATTTCGGCCAATTTCTAAAATTTGGCCTTCAACCAAATCGCCCATCTTGGGAAGCGCTTTGGCAGACTGAAGATACTCTTTTTTAATTAATTTTGTTGTGTCGCTAATCATATAGGATTATTATAAACATCTTTAAAAATCAGTCAACCCCCGCATTATTGAATAATAGATAGATTGACATCTCTTCTTTAAAGGCTAAAATAAAGAACAAATAGAAGTTTCTCCAAATTTAAAATAAAAAATGTTTAAGAATTTTCATAAAAAATATCTTTTTTTAGCCCTGGCTATTTTAATACTGGTCAGTTTTATTATTTCAATTTATTTTTTTTATTATAAAACGGACAATCTGATAAATTATGTGCCTTCCAACACGCTTTTTTATCTACATCTTGATTTAAATAAATTTCACCAAGGCGGCTATTTGGGCAACAAGTGGTTAAAAGAATATTGGCCGGAAAAAACAATGAATTATTTTTTAACCAGCCAGTCTGATTTAGCTATTATTGGTGCTAATTTTCGTCAAGAGGATATTTCTTTATTTAACGAGGTTGGTTGCTTTGTTTTTTTTGAAAATAATTATTCTCAAAGCCCTTCTTTGGTTTTTATTTTTAAAACCAAAGCCCAGGGCGCCGATTTTCCTTTAATTGTTTCCAACGCCGGTTCAGAAACTTTTCATTATAAAAAATTAAATCACAATATTTGGGCAATAGCTAGCCGGCTGGAAGTTTTGAATAATATTCAATTAAATCCGTCGGGTTTTAAAAAACAAGTCAGAGATTTTTCTTTTTCTCCGGAATTGGTTTGGGGAAAGGGATATTTTAATTTAAAAGAATTCATTGACTCTCCGTTGTTTAGGGCAGATATTTTAGGATTGAATTCTGAGACAATCAGTAAAATAAAGGATTTTAAGGGCACATTTTTAAAAATTGATTTTATTCCATACCAAAATTCTTTGGTTTTGAGTTTTGATCTCGGCGATTCTTTGAAATATTTTTTAAATTCAGACAACCAAGGGTTTGGTTGGGAACAAGGAAAAAATTTTATTGCTCCATTTTTTCAAGATGATTTTAAAACCATTGCTATCTTGTGGGGTGGCTTGGATTTGTTTTCTCCGGATATTAAAAATTTTTCTCCGAGTTTGATTTCTTTAAATCAAATAAAGCAAGAATCAACATCATCAGACAAATTAAGTTTAACCGTTGTCTCTCCCAATATTAAAGCTTTGGACAATTTAGAAGAAAAAATCAAAGAAAATTTGGCCTTTAAAAATCCAATTGAAAGAAAAGTGATTTTGCCGGATAAAACTTCTTTTATTGAATTAGTGGCTGATCCGAGTATTTTTGATTTTAATGAAAAATCGGTTAATAATTTAAAATTATCTTATTTTTTAGACAATAAGACAGAAATAGCCCTAGCCCAAGATGATAAATATGCTTTTATTTCAAATAATATTCCCTCTTTGGAAAAAATACTCATTAATTATCAATCAGATTCTCAAATAAATAATAATTTAAATATTTCAAATTATTATTTTCCGGATATTTTAAAGAAAAATTTTTCTCCGGTTTTGTATTGGAGAATTAAACAGTTTGGAGTAGAGGATGTGGTTATTATTAATCAGAACTCAAAAATCAAGGGCTGTTTAAGATTATTTTAGATGTGGATAACTTGCCTTGAAAAAGACGTGTTATGCCTTAATATGAGAGCATCAAAATAATACTATTATTAAGAGGGGTATTTAATAACTTTAATTTTTTTAAAAAAATTATGTTAAAAAACTTTTTAGCTTCAATCAAAGAAGATCTTTTAAAACAAAAACAGGAATTAAAAAAACAATTGGAAGAAATTGCCAACAAAAGCGCTCGCAACCAAAATGGTTATGAAGCTAAATTCCCTGAATATGGCGATTCTGAAGATGAAAATGCTGATGAAGTGGCGACTTTTATTGACACTCTTTCTTTAGAAGACAATCTTGAAACCTCTTTAAATAATGTAGAAGCTGCTTTAAAAAAAATCGAGAAAGGCAAATACGGGCTTTGTGAAAAATGTGGCCAGCCGATTGATATAAAAAGGCTTAAAGTTTTACCTCAAGCCAAGCATTGTCTTGATTGTCATAAATAATAATTTTAAAAATGAAAAATAAATCCCGCATCCTCCAGTCAAATATTAGATCTGGCTGGAAGGATTTTTTTTACATCCCTTCATCCTCGCAACCATTGGGATATTCAGGGAAGGTGCGGGATAAATTAATATTAATCAATATATTGGTTTTATTTTTTTTTATTTTAGACCGATTATTTAAAAAAATAGCCCTTTTGGACAGGACTATTGATAATTTATTTTTTAATTTTTCTTTATTTAAGAATCCAAATTTGGCTTTAAGTATTCCTTTTAACGGAATACTTTTTTATTTTTTATTAATTATTATTTTTTGGTGGCTGGCGGATAGTTTAATTAAAGGTTACAGAGACAATAATATTCTTAAAATTTTAGCTTTTAGTTTGATTTTTGCCGGAGCGATTTCTAATCTTTTTGACCGCCTGCAATACAAAGCAGTGATAGATTATTTGAGTGTTTTCTATTTTCCAATTATTAATTTGGCAGACCTGATGATTTCGGGGGGAGTAATAATTTTGATTTTGTCTGAATTTTCGAGCTATTCAGCGAGAAAAAATTCAGGAACAAAATAAAACCCCCTCCTTTATCTCAACGATAAATTTTCGATAATCGTTAAAATAAAAGGCGAAGCCGCTTCGCTTATGAAATAATGTAAAATGTTAGATTTTCGATGGAGTAAAGGAGGGGGTGCTCAAAAATCTAACAAAATTTTTTCTTCGCCAGCTGGCGAATCTAAAAATTTTGAGATTTTTGGCAAAAACGAAAAGCGGCAATTGCAGAAATAGATCCTTCGGCACTGGCGGTGATAATTTGCCGTAATTTATCCGGTTCGCCGGCAATATCTCCGGCGGCGAATAAACCCGGAATATTAGTACGCGTTAAATAGTCGGTTTGAATATAACCGGCTTTATTTTTTTCCGGATCAGCGGAGCTATCAAATAAAGACAAATTTTTACTCGGTTCATAGCCGATTTCCACGAATACGCCATCAAGTTTTAAAATTTCAGTTTCTTTTGAAGGAGTATTTAAAATAATTTCTTGAACCATATCATTCCCCCTGATTTCTTTAATTGAATGATTGACAATTGGGATAATCTTTTTTTCTTGCTGAATTTGTTCTTGCAGAACAGTTTGGCCCTTAAATTGTTCATAAATACTGATTAAATAAACCTTGGTCGCTTGTTTGGCCAAGAAAATGGCACTGGAAAGAGCTGAATTTCCGCCGCCGACCACGGCAACTGTTTTATTTTTATAAAGAGGGCCATCGCAAACAGCGCAATAACTGACACCCTTGCCGCTGAATTCTTGTTCTCCGGGCACGTTTAATTTTCGGCGCTGATTACCATAAGCCAAAATTATTGTTTTTGATTCAAAATTTTTATTATTTTTAGTTTTAATTTTAAAGATTTCTTCTTCTTTTTTAATATTAATTACTTCGTCGGATAAAATTTCGGCATTGTATTTTTTGGCTTGATCTGAAAATTTTTGCATTAATTCCGGTCCGGAGATATTTTCAAAACCGGGATAATTTTCAATAGAAAAAATGGTAGCAGTTAGTCCCTGCTCCATTTGGCCGATTAATAAATGTTTAAGTCCGGCGCGGGATGCGTAAATAGAAGCGGATAATCCGGCTGGTCCGGCGCCAACAATGATTAAATCATAAATCATAAAATTGAATCAATTTCTTGTCGTAAATTTTCTTCACTTTGAGCTCCTCTTAATCTTTTTATTTCTTCTCCATTTTTAAAAAAAATTAAAGTTGGAACAGAACCGATATTATATTTTTGAGCCAATTCCAAACTATCTTCAATATTAAATTTGCCGATTTTTATTTTACCTTCCATTTCCTGTGATAATTTTTCAATAATTGGAGCAATCATTTGGCAGGGCGGACACCAAGTACTGAAAAAATCCACCAAAACAGGCAATTTTGATTCTAAAACTTCTTCTTGAAAATTTTGATTATTAAAAATCATAGATTTATTTTAATTATAAATATTTAAACATTATTTTTGTTAGAAGGTTTTTCTTGGACTTCTTGTTGATATTGTTTTGTTAAATAAGAAATTTTTTCCAAAGGTTCGATTAAGCTGGCATATTCAGAAAGTTCGTAAAAAATTAATTTGGCCGCCCCTAAACTTGGATCGCCGCTAAATTGATATTGGTCTATTTGAAGAATAGGCTTGTGAGTTTCAGGATCTGTTTCCCAACGGCGATAATAAAATTCAAATGGTTGGGCGGGTTGAACCAACAGTCTCCCTTCTTGTTGGGCTCGTTCACGCGCTTGACGATCAAATGCCTTTGAAGAAACAAGGTGAATTAAATGATTTTCTTCCGCTTTGGAGAGAATTACATTTTTAAAATTTTCTTTATTCAATATGTGAGAATTTGATTCTTCTAATTGTTCAATTAAATTTTTAGCTTGATTTAGTTGTTTTGATTCAATGTCTTTATTGAGGGCGTCACAAATATTCCAGAGTAATGCCGAAACCGGTTTTTGTTTATATTTTTTTCCTAATTCTTCTAGTTTACCTAAAACTTCACGGGGTTCTTTTAAAATTTCATTAAAATTATTCGTTAATTCTTGCTGTTCATTCTTTTGTCCTGTTTCCATGTGAAGGGGAAAAGAAGAATGACCCTCCGGACTTTGATTAGTTGGAATTTCTTGTTTGTTTATTTTTTTTATTTCTTCTTGGCCTGGAATAAAATTACCCTCGCCAAATCGTTCAAAACCACTCATAAATTATTTAATCGTTTATGTAATGTACAGTATTATAACATTTTTTATTTTTTTTGTCTATAAAAGTTAAGGGGTTGACCCCGTTAGAAGTTTATCAACAGACTATTGATATAGAAGGGCTTAATGCGAAGCCGCCTTTGCGGCCCCGACTATCTTAAATATAAAAACCGATACCAAACTTTTAACGGGGTTGACAAAAATCAAAAAATTTGCTTAAATATAAAACAGTAAATTTAAAAAAGGAGGGAATATGTCACCATATATTTGGTTGGGTTTATTAGTAATTGTCGGCGGAGCATTAATGTTTATCGGCGATAAATTGAGATCTAAGGGCCCCGAAACCAAAATCATAAAACTTCGAATTGATTTTGTTATTTTTTTAATTGGAATGTGTTCGGTTTTTGGAGGATCAATGAGTATAGTCGGCTTATTGCTAAAACATTTTGGGTCATAAAAAGGGGAGGAAAAGATGAAAATTTTAACAAGAGGATTGGTTTTGTTGTTTTTGATTGTTTTGGTAGGGTGCGAAGAAGATCCATCGAAGCCAGATGACGTAGGGAATGTTTTAAAAGGTGAACATCAGTTAAGAAAAATGTTTATCGTTCAAGAGAAAGAAGGATCTACTAGCGAGAGCTTTTTTCTTATCTGGGGTAGTGTTAGCGGTGAATCTCAGGAAACGGCAAATGTAAAATTTGCCTGGCAAATGTCTGACGGTACATACGCCTTGAGTTCATTGCCATTGGAAAAGTTTCGGGTAAAATTTGACAATAACAAAGGAATACCAACTATTCAATTTGATTGGCGACGGGATTGTAGAGATGTTTCGAATATCCAAAAGATATTAGATGAAAGAGTTAATTATGTGGTTATTACTTGTAAAGAAAATGATTGGCCGGCTAAAATTCAGTTGCCAATGAATTAAAATAAAGTAAAAAGAGCAGGTTGCTATAATGGCAACCTGTTTTTATTTTTATGATCGACTTGCGGATTATTTCATTTTTTGCTATAATAAAAACATAATAATAACTTATATGATTTTATGACTAAACCACGTTTGTCTTACAGTCTTTGCAAATTCATCCGCAAAGAAAAAAGCCGCTTAAGAAAAGAAACTCCTGATAAAGAAAAATTAAAAGAATCAATTAAAGAAATATATAAGAAATTGGGACTTTAATTATTTTTTTGTATGGAAAAAAAAGGAATTATCATTGGTTATATTGTTTTTGTCGTTATAGCCATCGGCTTGTATTTTTGTTTTAATCACCCCAAAACCGTTGTTACGGAAGGTCAGGTTCAAACTTTTGTTGTTGAAAAAGGAGAAGGACTTAATGATATTGCCGCTAAATTAAAAGATAAGGGTGTTATCAGTAATGTTAAGCTGTTTGAATTATATGCTTTTTTGACTAATACTCGCAATAAATTTTTGGCCGGAGAATACTCTTTGAATAAAGGGATGACATTCAATGACTTGATTAAATCATTAACCAGTCAGGCCATAGCCCAAGAAAAAACAGTTACTATTATTGAAGGCTTAACCAATAAAGAAATCGGCGCTGTTTTGGAAAAAGCAGGATTGGTTTCTCAAACAGATTTCTTGGCCGCTTTGGAAAAAATGAGCCAAGATCAAACTTTATATTCCACTTATGATTTTTTAGCCAGTCAACCGGAAAGCAATAATTTAGAAGGTTATCTTTTTCCTGACACTTATAAATTTTTTAAAGATACCACTTCCGAAGCCATTATTAAAAAAATGCTGGATAATTTCGGCAAAAAATTAGACGACCAACTAAGGGCTGATATTAAAAAATCCAATAAAACTATTTTTGAAGTTATAACTATGTCTTCTATTGTGGAAAAAGAAGCGGCATTGGATCAAGACAGGAGATTGGTGGCAGATATTTTTTGGAAAAGATTGAAAGAGAATTGGGCCCTAGAATCTTGCGCCACAATTAATTATATTTTGGGGAATCCAAAAGCGCGCTTGAGTTTTGAAGATACTCGCACTCCTTCGCCTTATAATACCTATCTCCACCGCGGTTTGCCGCCCGGACCGATTAATAATCCCGGCCTCTCATCAATCAGAGCAACAATCTATCCTTTGGACAGTGATTATTGTTGTTTTCTTTCCACTCCTGAAGGAAAGATTATTTTCAGTCAAACAATCGAAGAACATAATAAAAATAAAGCAGAATATTTGAAATAAATGAAAAGAATTATTGAAAAAATAAGGAATATTTCAATTATTCAAAAATATCCTCATCTCAGACAGTTTATTAAGTTTTTTATTACCGGCGGGATCTGTACGATTTTAGATTTCGCCGTTTATATTTTTCTAACCCGTCTTTTTCCCTTTTTTAGAATTCATTATCTCTGGGCCAATTTTTTCGGCACAGTCGTCGGGGCAACGGTTAATTTCACCATGAATAAAAAATGGACATTTAGAAACGAAGAAGTTGGAATTTTTCGGCAGTATATGAAATTTTGGGTGGTGGTAATTATTGGATTGGCAATTTATCAATATTTATTCGGATTTTTGGTGGAAAAAATAAATTTATACGATCTTTTGGGTAAGGCGATCAGTGCTCTAATTGTTATGTTTATCCGTTTTTATTTAAATAAATTTTGGGTATTTAATTTTAAAAAATTATAATTCAAATAATATGAAATTGTTAATTACCGGCGGAGCCGGTTTTATAGGAAGTAATTTTATCCATTATATTTTAAAAAAATATAAAAATTATCAGATAGTTAATTTGGATAAATTAAATTATTGCGGCAATTTGGAAAATTTAAAAGATATTGAAAAAGATCCGCATTATAAATTTATCAAAGGCGATATCGGCGACAAAGATTTGGTTGATAATTTATTAAAAAATGAAAAACCGGATGCGATTATAAATTTTGCCGCCATGACCCATGTTGATCGCTCCATTTTAGACGCGGAAGAATTCATTAAAACCAATATTTTGGGCGTTCAAATTCTGCTTGAAGCTTCAAAAAAATATAAAATCAGCCGATTTATTCAAATCAGCACCGATGAAGTTTATGGCTCTATTTTAAAAGGTAAGTTTAAAGAAAAAGATATTCTGGATCCTTCCAGCCCTTATTCTGCTTCAAAAGCGGCAGCGGAATTACTGGCTTTGTCTTATTTTAAAACTTATAATTTGCCTGTCTTAATTACTCGCAGTTCAAATAATTACGGCCCATTTCAGTACCCGGAAAAATTAATTCCGCTTTTTGTCACTAATTTATTGGAAGGCAAAAAAGTGCCGATTTACGGCGATGGCAAACAAGTGCGAGATTGGCTTTATGTCTTGGATAATTCCATGGCTATTGACTTGGTTTTGCACAAAGGAAAAATCGGTGAGATTTATAATATTGGCGGAAATTCCGAAAAAGAAAACATTGAAATCACTAAAAATATTTTTAAGATATTGGGTAAAAACGAGTCGTCCATTGAATATGTCAAAGATCGTTTGGCTCACGATCGCCGTTATGCCATAGATTCTTCAAAAATAAAAAAATTGGGTTGGAAGCCAAAGTATAAATTCAGCGAGGCCTTAAAAATAACCGTCAATTGGTATAAGAATAATCAGAATTGGTGGCAGAGAATTAAAACTGGAGAATATTTAAAATATTATCAAACTCAATATGGCAAAAAATAACAAAAAAATTGTTCAAAAAATAATTATTATTTTCGTAACCATAGCCACGGTTTTTGTTTTTGATTTTTGGTTATTTTCGCCCAAAGATTTGTCAAAAAAAGAAGTAGTGCCAGCCGAAACTAATCAAACTGAAAAAATAAATACCAATCAATTTATTCCGGAACAGAATAAAACAATAAATAAAGAGACCAAGCCATTGGTTGAAGAAAATAAAACTCCCCCGGAAATTCGCGAGACAAAATCAAGTGTTAATTTGTCTATACCTTTTGTTTCTCAAGCTCCTTTTGGAAAATGGGATGATTTGCACAACGAAGCTTGTGAAGAAACAGCTTTGATTATGGCTAAATATTGGTTGAATAATCAAAAATTATCTTTGGCTGCGGCAGATCAAGAAATTTTATCTTCAGTCAGCTGGCAAATGGATAATTTTGGCGGACATTATGATTTAAGCGCGGAAAATATTATTAAAATGGCTCAGCAATATTTCGGCTTTGAAAAAATATATCTCACTTCAATTAAAAATATTGACGATATAAAATATCAGCTTAGCCAAGATAATTTAGTCCTTGTGCCGACAGCCGGGCGATTGCTTAAAAACCCTTACTATCAGCAACCGGGGCCAGTTTACCATATTTTAGTAGTTAAAGGATATAATGATAAAGAAATCATTACTAATGATCCGGGCACCAAACACGGTGAAAATTTTTCTTATTCTTATGATAATTTTTGGAGTTCAATTCACGACTGGCCATTTTCTTTGGGCGAAAACGAGGACTTATCTAAAGACGAGAAAGCAATAGAAATTTTAAATGGCCAAAAAGCAATGATTGTAATAGAAAAAAATAATTAAAATTTTCCTGTAAGGTTTTTAAAAAAATCCGCCAATTGGCGGATTTTTTTAATTATTCGTAGCATTCGCATACATTCGTAGATTCGGATTATTTTACTTCACTTCGATATTTATTTCGTCAGCCGGAATCGAATTTAATGAAGTATCAACGGCTTCAACCCAAAGTTTATATTTCCCGGGTTGGGCGCTTGGCCAGTTTAAATCAAATTGGCCATTGGTTTCGGGTGTAAAAATAGTGCTGATTAAAAATGTCTGATTGGTTTCCAAATTTTGAGCGAGAAATTTAATATTATTTATATTTACGATCGGCGCCAAAACAGAAAGTGTTACGGGAAAATTTGATTGCCATAATATTTTATTATTTTCCGGAGAAATCCAGGTTATTTTTTTTTCGAAAAATTGAGTGGTCGTAATGAAAATTTCTTCGGTTTTTGAATTATCAATATCGTCGTAAGCAGTGGCGCTGATTTTATGTTCTCCCGGATTAAGACCAATAAGATTCACTTCGCATTTATAAGGATAATAATAAGCGGTGGTTACCGGTATACTGTCAACCGAACAAATTATTTTTTTAATTCCTCTTGGAGCAGAAGCCCCAAGTTTGACTTCTAGAGTTTTATTTTCACTAATGGCGCCAGTATTAGGCCAAATAATAGAAACAGTCGGTTGGTTAGCCGGAATATGTAAATCATCATAAGTGGTTGGAGCTAATTCAGCAATTAATGAAGGATTTTTTTGCGTTTTTGCTTCTTCTGTCAGCCATTTTTGTATTCCTTCTTCCCAGCGGCTGTATTGAGGATCATCGGCCGGATTTTGAAGAGCCGGTCCTTGAGGATTATTTTTATCAACATAATAAAGAATGTCGTGGTACCCTTTAAAAGTTTTTTCTATAATAAAAGAAGCTGGGGTTAAATCCGTGGCCAATTTTCCTGAAGCTCTGTCTATTTTAACAGTAACTTCATTTGGTAATTCTCCTTTAAGAATGGATTTATCCGTAGAAATCGGTTGAGGCGGAATAAAATTTTCTGGAGGTGTATTTTTCAGCGCTTCTTTCATAAAATTTTGCCAAATCGGCGCAGCGATTGTTCCTCCATCAGCTTTTTCTTTCATCACTGTATTGCGGCTGTTGCCAACCCAGACACCGGTAACAAGCGAGGGAGTATAACCGATTGTCCAAGCATCTTTAAAGTCATTCGTGGTGCCGCTTTTGGCTGCGACCGGACGATCAGGCAGGGTAAAGTAATTTTGTTCGCCAAAAACATAGCTTCGTGCTTTATTATCAGAAAGAATATCATTAATATAATCAGCGGATTGTTGAGAGAGAACTTCTTGAGGTAAGAAAAGATGAGAATCATTTATTTCCAATGTTTTTCCTTCATTGTCTTCCACTTTTAAAATGGCGATATTGGGAATCTTTTTGCCTTCTCGGGCAAAAATTCCAAAAGCCGAAACATGTTCTAATAATTCAACTTCGCCGCCGCCCAGAACCAGAGAAAGTCCATAGCGGCTTCGGTCGGTTAAAGTGGTGTAACCCATTCGGCTGGCCAAATCCAAAACGTTATCTACTCCCGCCAAATAAAGTGTTTTAACGCCGGGAATATTTAAAGAACCGGCCAGAGCTTTGCGCATTGTTACGGGACCGTTAAATTTTTTATTGTAATTTTGAGGAATATAATCTTTTTGGCCAATACCGGAAGAACCGAAATTTGTTTCGGTGTCAAAAACAATTGTCTCAGGTGTAAATCCATTTTCAAAAGCTTCGGCGTAAACAATGGGCTTGAAAGAAGAACCGGGCTGGCGGGAACGGAGAGCGACATTTACTTGTCCATCAATTGCATTATTGAAAAAATCTTTTGAACCAACCATGGCCAAAATTTGTCCGGTTTTAACATCCATACTTACCAGAGCGGCATTGGTTGCGCCATAAGTTTTTTCATTTTTTTCGGCAAATTTTCCAATAGATTCTTCGGCGATTTTTTGTTTATCCGCGTCCAAAGTGGTGATAACCTTAAGTCCGCCTTCTTCCACTAATCGTTGTCCGTATTTATCAGTTAATAATTCTTTAATATACATTACAAAATGAGGAGCGATAATATTTTCGCGTCGGGAAATAATTTTTTCCAAAGTGTTGATATTTTTCGCTTTTTGATTTGATTCGGGAGAGATATATCCTCCTTCAACCATTAAATCCAAAATATAATTTTTTCGGGCTATTAATTCTTCGCGATGGTTGCCATCAGGAGAATAATAAGTGGGTGCCTTGGGTAATGCGGCCAAGAGCGCGGCTTCATCCAAGGTTAAATCTCTGACTGATTTTCCAAAATAAATTTGGCTGGCCGCTTCTACGCCATAAGCATTTGAACCATAAGGTATTTCATTAAAATACATTTGGAGAATTTCTTCTTTGGTGTATTTTTGTTCAATTTGATAAGACAAAAATATTTCTTTAATTTTTCGGATATAAGTTTTTTCCGGCGATAAAAAAGCGTTTTTAACCAATTGCTGAGTTAAAGTGGAACCGCCTTGAACCTTACCTCCTCTTAAAACATTGATAATAACAGCTCTGGCAATTGATTTTAATTGAAAACCGGAATGATTAAAAAAATCTTTATCTTCAGCCATTATCGTTGCCGAAGACACATCTCGGGGAATATCCGAGAGCTTAACCAATGTTCTTCGTTGATTGGTAAATATTTCATAAAGTACGACTTTGCCGGTCCGATCGTAAATTTTTGTGCTCTGGGCGATATTTCGTTCTGATAACTTATTCGGATTAGGCAGTTCTTTACTGATCCAAAGCAAGCCCGCGAATATAGTCGCTCCTAAAAATAAAATAAAGAAAATTATTATAATAAAAGAAACTCTCAAAAATTTTCTTTTTGGTTTTTTGGGAGTTTTTTTTATTGACTGCGATCGCCAATAAGTAGGTTGTTTTTTAACTGTCAGTCCGGAAATAGGCATGTCAAAACTATAACACAAAAAATATAATATTCAAGGCTTGTAGAAATTTAAATTTTAGCCATATTGTTTCGCTCCCAGCTCCGCTAACGTCGCTTCAACAATATGGCCAAAATTACAGCTTGCACATTTTCGGCTTGTATTTTTGTTTTGCTGTGTTAAAATGGATTTTATGAAAACCATTATTGACGAAAAATTAATAGATGAAATTTTAAGCCGAAGCGTGGTTGAAATTTTGCCTTCAAAAGAAAAGTTAAAAAAAGAACTTTTATCCGGCAAGGCTTTGAGAATTTATATCGGGGCTGATCCAACCGGACCAGCTTTGCATATCGGCCATGCGACAAATTATATAATTTTAGAAAAATTAAGAAAACTGGGACACAAAATAATTATTTTAATCGGCGATTTTACGGCCCGCATCGGCGACCCGACTGACAAATCATCAGCCAGAGTTCAATTGACTCGAGAAGATGTTGGTAAAAACACAAAAACTTGGTTAAAACAATTAAAACCGATTATCGCCATTGATGATAAAAAAAATCCGGTTGAAATAGCTTACAACCACGACTGGCTCTCAAAAATGTCTTTTGAAGAGGTAATTAAATTAGCGTCTAATTTTACTGTTCAAAGAATGCTTGAAAGAGATATGTTTGCCAAAAGATTAAAAGAAGAAAAACCGATTTATTTGCATGAATTTTTTTATCCGTTGATGCAGGGATTTGACAGCGTGCATCTTGATGTGGATGTTGAAATGTGCGGAAATGACCAAAAATTCAACGCTTTGGCCGGAAGAACCTTGGTGCAAAGATATAAAAATAAAGAAAAGTTTGTGTTCATCACCACCTTGCTTGAAAATCCGATAACAAAAGAAAAAATGATGTCAAAAAGTCAGGGAACGGGAATTTTTCTGGATATGTCAGGAGAGGATATGTTTAGAGGAATAATGAAACAACCAGATGAAAATATTATTCAACTTTTTATTGATTGCACATTAATAAGCCTTGAAGAAATAAATAAAATAAAATATCAGCTTAATCAAAAATCAGTCAATCCGCGAGATATTAAAATGCGTCTTGCTTTTGAAATTACAAAATTGTATCACGGCGAAAAAGCGGCTCAAGAAGCGGAGGCCAACTTCATTGCATGTAAAAGGGCGCAGGTTGTTAAGTTAGAAAAAAATGATTTAGAAGATGAGTTAATTGATATTTTAGTAATGATAAAAGAGGCTTCAAGTAAAAGCGAAGCCAGAAGATTAATTGAACAAGGCAGTGTTAAAGTAAATGGTCAAGTGATTAAAGATTGGAAGTACAAATTAAAAGTTCCAAAATGGCCCCGGACGCCGGCGATATGTAACATTGAAGTCGGTAAAAGAGGATTTGTTACAATTGAAAAATAATAATTAATAAAAATTGATCAAGAATTATGAATATTACTAAAGCAATTATTCCGGTAGCCGGACTTGGCACGAGATTTTTGCCAGCCACTAAGGCTCAACCGAAAGAGATGCTGACTATTGTTGATAAGCCGGCGATTCAATATATTGTGGAAGAAGCGGTTGCTTCCGGCATCAAACAGATTTTTTTAATTACCAGCCAGAGCAAGCGGGCACTGGAAGATTATTTTGATTATAATTTTGAGTTGGAATACCGGTTAAAAAAATCCAAAAAAACAGAAGTTTTAAAAACCGTTCATCAGCTTTCTCAATTAGCTGATTTTATTTATATCCGCCAAAAAGAACCGGCCGGATGCGGCGACGCAATTTTGTGCGCCAAAGAATTTGTTAAAAACGAACCTTGCGCCATTATGTTTGGCGATGACATAATTGACAGTCAAGAACCTTGTTTAAAACAATTGATAAAAGTTTATAATAAATATGGAGATCCGGTCATTGCGGTCAGCCCGGTGCCTAAAAAAGAAATTGAGCAATTCGGAGTAATTAAGGGTGTTAAAGTGGAAGACAGAATTTATCAAATTAAAGAAATCGTGGAAAAACCAAAATTGTCCGAGGCGCCTTCAAATTTGGCGGTTATCGGCCGTTATATTGTCACTCCTGATTTATTAAAAGGACTGGAAAATTTTAAGCCCAAGCCGGGTAAAGAAAAAGGCATGACTGACGGGTTGGAAATTTCAATGAAAAATCGTCCGCTCTATGCTTGCGAGATTAAAGGCAAATGGTATACTTGTGGGGATAAGCTCGGATTTCTAAAAGCCAATATAGTTTTCGGCTTGAAAGATAAAAAAATAAATAAGGAATTAAAAAAGTTTTTGCGAGAAATTGGTTAATTTTATGCCCACCCAAATTTTTTCTAACGCCATTTATTTTTAAATCTAGGTAGGGCAGAAATTAAACAAAAAAAGTATTTCAATATTAACTAAACTAATAAAACCTGATCAAATTTTCTAAGGAAAATTTAGGCGGGTAAAAATTTAGGCGGGTATGTCTAATAAAAAAGTAAATTTTTCTATTCTTTTATTGATTAGTGTTTTTTTAATAACTACCGGTTTTGGTTGTCAGGGCGCTTCTCCGGAATTAATTAAAAAAATTCAGCCGATTAATTTGGTTTATTGGCGGACAACCGACGACCAAGGAGCTTTTGAAAGTATTATTAACGGATTCCATAAACTTTATCCTCATATTTCCATTACTTATAAATTAATCAGACCTGAAGAATATGAACAAACCTTGCTTGAAGCTTGGGCTGAAGATAAAGGACCGGATATTTTTTCCATTCCAAATACTTGGCTGAGAAAATATCAAACTAAAATTTCGCCATTGAATATTCCGGATGAATTATCTTTGGCAAGAAAAGTGACTACCGGAACTTTTAAAAAAGAAACAAAAGTCATTGAAGAAAAAAAGAAAACTCCTGGCTTAAGAGAATTACAGGAAAAATATGTTGACACGGTGCCAAAGGATGTGGTTATTGACAATAAACTTTACGGTTTGCCTCTATCACTTGATATTTTGGTTCTCTATTATAATAAAGAACTTTTGAACAACGCCGGTATTGTTAATCCGCCGGCTAATTGGCAAGAATTTGCTGATGATGTCAGACTTTTAACTTTTAAAGATAAAGATGGAAATTTTGTCCAATCAGGAGCGGCTTTAGGTGGAATTGATAATATCTCCAATCTGCCGGATATTTTATCTCTTTTAATGCTTCAAAATGGTACAACAATGATTGATGGCGGCCAAGCATCCTTTGATCGCCCAAATGTTGAAGATACAAGTTACTATCCGGGTGAAGATGCTTTAAGATTTTATACGGATTTTGCCACGCCGGGCAAAGAAATTTATTGTTGGAACGAAAAAATGCCAAACTCTTTAGATGCTTTCATTCAGGGAAAAACAGCTTTTCTATTTGGTTATTCTAGTTTCTTGCCGGCCATCAAAGAAAGAGCGCCAAAATTAAATTTTGACATTATTAAAGCGCCGCAGCCAATGGGCTCATTGAAAGAAGTTAATTTTGCCAGTTATCCCATAGAAACAATTTCCAAAAAAAATGCCCATCCGGCCGAATCTTGGGCATTCCTTTTATACGCCGCTGAAGAAGCGAATAATAAAACTTTTTTAGAAAAAACCAAGCACCCGACTGCGATTCGTTCTTTAATTCAATTTCAATTGGAAGATTTTGATTTAGCGCCTTTTGTTAAGGGTGTGTTAACGGCTCAAACTTGGTATCAAGGAAAAAATTATTCTTTAGTGGAAGAAGCTTTTAAAGAAATGGTAAAAAATGTTTTAACCGGCACTAAAGAAATGAAACAAGCTCTTGATTATTGTGTTCAAAAAGTAAATTTAACTTTATGAAAAAAATAATTTTTATAATTTTTGTTGCCATTTTTTTAATTTCAATCGGCCATTTTGCCAATGCCCAAATTCAATGTAAATCCGAAGAAATAAAAAGCGGTTCATGCTATGAAAGAGTAATTGGTACGAAAGATACCACAAAGATAATCGGCCAACAGACAGAATCCGGGCCGTTGATTTCATATTGTTATTGCAATCCGGAAGAAGGAGGAAAAAATTGCAGTTGCATGTGCCAGGGTTCTAATAAAGTTCGGATTTGTCATGTGGGGGGAATAATTAGTCATCCGATTTGCGCTTGTTGCGGCGATTGTACGGCAAATGATTTTTTGGGAGTAGGATTAAATATATCCAATATAATTTTAAAATATTTAGGCGTAATCGCCTTGGTCTTGTTTATTTTTGGCGGAATAATGTGGATGACTTCCGCCGGTTCTGAAGAAAAAGTGAAAAAGGGCAAAGCCATTATTATGGGAGCGGTTGTCGGTATGGTTATAGTTTTAAGCGCCTACATAATTGTTCAAATGTTAATGCAAGCTCTTCATACAGAAGGTTATTTAAAAGGAGGAAAGTGTACGGTTGATCAATCAACTCCAAATGACGGTTCCTGCATTGAGGCTGGTTCCAGATATAATGATTATAAAGACAATAAGGTGAATGGTTTTCAGTGCAGAGCTGGTCAATGCGCGGGCGAAACAACTATCTGTTGCAAAGAAAATTAATTAAAATCATATACCACCAAAGGATATATGATTATCGCGAACCCTTTAGTGGTTTACGATAAAATTTATATAATTTATGACTAAAACTTTTTATTTTTTCTTAATTTTAAATTGTTTGGTAATCGGTTCTTTGTTATTAATTCATCCTTGTTTGGCGCAGAATAATACCGTGAGTCAGAATAGCAGCAATACAATCGCGTCTGAAGAAGAACTAGAATTACCACAACCCTTGGGCCATCGATCCATACCTGTTATTATTGGTGATGTTTTAAAATATATTTTGGGATTTGTCGGTATTATCGCTTTGGTAATGTTTATTTACGGAGGCTTTACCTGGATGACTTCAGGCGGCAATGCTGATAAAATTAAGACGGGTAAAAACGCTATTGTTTGGGCGATTCTTGGCATGGCTTTTATTTTTCTAAGCTACGCCATAGTTGAATTTCTCTTAAAAGCTTTTCTGAATAAATGATTTTCTTCAAATTTTGGAGTCCATAAGATGAACAAAATTTGACTAGAAAATCTTTACCGAGCACTCAATTTATTCTTTTTATGTATTACGTATATATAATCAAGAATCAGATAAAGAGAAAAATATATATTGGCTACTCCGATGATTTAAAAAGAAGAATAAAAGAACATAAAAATCCCGAACTTATTTATTACGAAGCATACAAGTTAGAAAAAGACGCGAGAAATCGAGAAAGAAAATTAAAACAAAGAGGCCAAGCAATTCGTCGTCTCAAAGAACGTCTTAAATCCAGTTTAGAGGAATAAATTGAGTGCTCGGTTCTCAAGGTTATAGCAAAAATTGCTTCGTTTTTAGAACTCGCAATTTTTGATAACCTTGGAATGGTTTTCCACAGCAACCTTGACAAAACCCCTTAAAAGTGTTTTAATAATTATTAGTTAGTCTTTAATTAAATATTAATTTTCAAGGTCGTTTTTTTAATAAATCGTCCTGCTCGAAAAGTTGGACGAAAGAGGAAAATAAAATGAAAAAATGTTTATTAGCAATGACTTTGGTCTTAGTCTTGGGTTTAGTTATGCCAGTGGTCGCCAATGCGCAAGATTTAAATAATGGTTTGGAGAATTTTCGCAGTGCTGCGAACTATGGCAATACAGACCTCCCAACAGCAATGGGTAGAATTATGAGCATTGTCTTGGGCTTTTTAGGTTTAGTCTGCGCAGTCATCATTATTGCCGGTGGCTTTAAATGGATGACTTCCAGCGGTGATGAAACCAAAATTGCCGAAGCCAAGAAGTTGATGGTTGCCGGTGTAGTTGGTATCGTAATCGTAGTATTAGCTTACGCTGTTGCCAATTACCTCACCACAAGAATAAATCAGGTTACTACTCCGTAGATTTTTAACAATCAGTGAAATTGAATATGAAAAAACTCGACCAAAAACGCCAAGTCTGTTGTATTTTTTTAATAGCCATATTCTTAATCAGTATTGGGTTATTAAATATAATCAGACCTAATGTTTTAGCCGAGGAACCGGATTCTTTACAACTCTTAAATCAAACAGGCCAACAAGCCAATCTTAAATCAAACACTGATTTACCGACTACTATAGGAAGAATCGTCAGGATTATTCTTGGATTAAGCGGATTGATTCTGACAATTTTATTAATAATCGGTGGAATAATGTGGATGATTTCAGGTGGCGATGAGAAAAAAATTGGCCAAGCTAAAGCTTTAATAGTTAGCGGAGTTGTCGGATTAATTATTGTCCTTTTGTCCTATACTATTGTGACGTTTCTTATTTATTCGTTAACCAATCATGGTCCGACGATTAGATATGAAAACGTAATGGGATAATATTGAAATAAAGAATTTTGGTTTAAAATCTAAAACCCTCTCGTTAAGAGAGGGTTTTAGATTTTTTGGTTTTTTAAATATTTTTTATTTGCGGATTTTGTAGAGCCGCATTTTTAATTTTACTAAGTTTAAAATAAAAGTAATACTATCTTTTAATAAATGAACCTTGGTTTTTCTTTGATCATATCTGTTTTCTTGCCAATCAACAGGTATTTCTTTTATTTTATAACCGAAATATCGAGTAAAAATAATTAATTCTGTGTCAAAAAACCATTTATCATCTTTAATATAAGGCGAGATTTTTTTAAAAATATCGGTTCTAACCGCTTTAAAGCCGCACTGCAGATCAGACAGGTTATGACGTAAAATTATCCTTGATAAAAAAATATAAACCTTTGAACTTAAACTTCTAATAAAAGATCTTTCTATTTTTGAAGCAGGTAATAATCTGGAGCCAATCACTAAATCATAATTTTCTTTAAGAATCGGGTTAATTAAATCAGGGATATTATTTAGAGAAACAGCCAAGTCAATATCCATATAAGTTACAATATCAGCCCGGCTTTTTTGAAAATATAATTTTATAGCTCGTCCCCTGGCCGGCTGTTCAAGGTTTTCTATTTTTATTTTTTGAGGATATTCTTTTTGTAATTCTTGAGAAATTTTTTCAGAATTATCAGTCGAGCCATTGTTAAGAATAACTACTTGCCAGTCAAAATTAAAATTTTGACTATTGCAATAATTCAATAATTTCAAAACATTATTTTTTAATATTTTTTCTTCATTATAAATCGGCAGGCAAAATTCTATAAACATAAGTGTTATTTTCTTGAAAAACTTTCTTGTAATTATTTAAAATATAATTATCGACTGGATTATTTTTATTATAATTAAATTTAGCCACTATATTATAGTTTAACACGGCGCAAGTCGGCTTGTATTTTTCTAGAATTTTTTTTGCTTCCAGAAATTGCTCTTTGGTTTGCTGATTGGTTATTAAAAAAGAATATGGCGTGGGATTTAATTTTCTTGTTTCAAAATAGACATCAGGGATAAATGGGCCGGCATACAAATACTGACCCGGGCAATTATCTTTTATATAAGAAATAAGCTTATCATTTTTTGCCAAATAGAAAAAGGGCTGACAGCACGCAACTATTATCGCCGGATAAACGATTACCAAAATGGCCAACAATATTATTATTGAGTAAATGCTATTTTTAGCAAGATTAAAAGATTTTATTTTTTCCAAATATACGGATAAAATGGAATAAAGAGGGAATAAAATTAAAGAGATGTGATAGAAATCGGGTAAAGGCAAAACGGATAAAAGCAAGAAAAATTGAACATAAATTAACAGCCAGATTTTTTTTGATTTTTCTTTTCTTAAAACCCAGATCATTAAAAACAAAACAGCCAAAAAAAACGCGAATAAGTAAAAAGGGGTTTTGTTCACTTCTATATAAGTGAAAAGAGGAAAGATAATTAAATTTTCATATAATATTTTCAAAGGCCATTTTAATAATAACAAAAGAGGCAAAAAAGAAAAAGCGAGAAAATAAAAATTCAATTTTAACAATGAATATTTTTTTTCTTTGATAAAAGATATGATTAAAAATGATGATAAGGCCAGGAGCAGAACGATACCTTTTTGCTGTAAAAATAAGATAGACAAACCCGACAATAACCCGCTGATGATAAAATTATTTTTTGAATAATCGGAGAGTCCTTTGAGAAAAAAATAAACAGCCCAAATAACAAAAAATATATTAAAAACATTGTGATTGATAATCGGCCAGTAGACAGAAGTAATAATAAAAATAAGAGGGAAAAAGCAGGTAAATTTATTTTTAGAGATTGTTTGAGTGATTTTGTGTATGCCGATTGAACTTAAAAAAACGATTATAATAGCCAAAAAATTAGCTATAAAATAATGAGCGCCAAAAATTTTCCAAAACCAAAAAATTAAATAAAAACTGCCCGGAGGAATAAATTCAAAAAAATCAACATATAATTGCCTGTGATTTATTAAATTCCAAGCTCCGTTTATAACAACCCCCTCGTCGCTATTGGGAAGACGAGCGCAATGGAAAAATAATAAAATCAAAAATAAAAACAACCACCAGCCATTAGCTGCTAATTTATTTTTGATTTTGAATAATAAATTTTTATATTTTTCTTTCATTTTTAATTAATAATTATCTAAGAAAAATGTAGTATAGTATGCCATATAAGGTGATAGAATAAAGAATAGCGTTGTTTTTGAGATATAAGATAGATAAAAAGTTTTTAAAATTTAAAATCAATAAAACTATTAACAAAACAAGATACCACGGCATCAGCCAACTAAGGGCGGTTGTAATAATAATAAAATAAATAAAAAAGAAATATTTTAAAATATCATTTTTAGTCAATCCGCGTCGATTAAAAAATATTTTTATTGCTGTTACGCAATAAGAGATTAAAAATATTATTTTACCGATTATGTTTGCTAAATTAAAATAATTGTTGATGTGTAGCAGATAAAATAAAAATGAAAATATCAAGATTGTCATTGATGACAATATCATATTTGTTCTTAGAAGCTGCGTCTGAATTCCGGAAAAAACTTTTAAACCGACCCCAAAAGGCAAGAAAAAAAGTACAGCCATTATTACGGCTGTCAGAACGGCCGTAAAAGAAAAACATAATTTTTCTTTTTTTGTTTTCAGATTAAATAAAGAGAACAAAAACAATATTGGCAAAAATATGATTGTGTAGAATTTAATCAATACGGAAAATATTAAAAAAATCCAGGATAAAATATAATTTTTTACTTTATTTTGTTGTAAAAAGAAAAATAAGCCGAGTAAGACGAAAAAAATAATCAAGACGTCATTATGCCCATTTAAAGCAAATTCATATAAAATCAGGGGATTCCAGGCATAAAGAAAAACAGCCTTGACGCTGTTGGAAATTTTGTAAATTAAATAAAAATTTAAGAAATTGATTAATATGAAAAACAATTTAAAAAGCAGCAGGGTGAATACTAAATTATTTTTTCCGACAAAACTTAATATACTGCCGATAATAACCCAAACGGGTCCATAAGGCGTTGTATTTGTTGACCATTGATTTTTTATCAAAGGATAGAAATTATCACCGGGAAATGCATCATAAGGCGTTAAATACGGATTAGCGTGATATTCAGAGATAATTCTAGATTGATAAATATAACCAAAAATATCGCTTGAGCCGATTGGCCAGATGAACAATAAGGTTAAATTAAAAAGAATAAAAAAAATGATAATTGTTTTCAAATTAACATTATTTTCCGTTATTCGTTGATAGCTTAAGATGTAAATAATTAATGCTGAGATTAGCAGCACGACTACTAATAAAAATAAATAACCGTTATGAAGAGTAAAACTTTGATCGCCCAGATGTTTTCTTAATGGTTCAATGAAATAAAATAATAGATAAATTATTTCCGTTAAAAATCCGAATATTAAAAATTGTTTTGAGACATTGCTTTTTAACATAAATGCGGAAATTATATGGCAGGAGAAGTTTCTTTCAACCTAAAAATAATCGATTCCTCGTCTTCATAAGTTTTTTCTATTTTTGATTTTTTCAGCAAATTGGCGAATTCTTTATCTTTTTTATCCAAAAGAATATAAGAAGCATGAAATTTTTCCTTGATAATTTGAGCCACATCTTTAGGATCAGCAAGGCCGGAAGCTAAATTCAGCCATGTTTTATACAAATCTTTGTCTTTTTCATACATGAAAGTTTGATCCAAACCGTTAATGTAATAATTTTTGTCATTAAAATAGAATAGCAAGGGGAACTCATCCCAACTGCTTTGAAAAATTATTTCTTGCGGCTGGCTGTTTTGTTTGAGCCATAAAGAAGCCGCTTGAAGATGATTTATGGAAGGATTGTCAATTTGCGATTTTCGTTCTTGATAAATGCCGCGATTTATATAATCGGTCAAAAATTGACCGCAGAAAACGGCGAAAAATAAGGTGATTACGAAATAAAATATATTATTAGATCCTTTAAAGTTTTCTTTAAGTTGTTTTTTTATTTTCAACCAGTTTATTTTTTTAGCTATTTGAGTGAACATAAAACCGCAGAAAAAAATCGCCACCGGAATGAAATATTCTATATTTCTTCGGGCTTTTAAAGTATAGAAAAAGAAAAATATAGAAAGTAGAAATAAGAACCAGCCGGTTTTTCTTTGTTTTTTTATAAAAACAAAGAACCATGATATGGAAATTAAAAAAGGAATAAAAATAGGAAGATTATAAAGAACCAGATTGTCCAAGTCAAAAGGATACCATTCGGCTCCGACGCCAACCTTGCTCTGATAATTTAAAATTGCTATTTTGACGGTTTGAAACCAATAAAAAGGAATAGTTTTAGGGAAATAAGGATTAATAATCATCCCGGCTGTTAATCCGAAAATACAAGAAAAAATCAGTTTTAAATTATTTTTTTTGAAAAAGCCGCGCCATAAATGCGAGAAATAAAATGCAAAAATATTTATTTTTTTATTTTCAAATTTCAATTTTAGAAGATAAAGATGGTCAAATAAATATTTTAAAGAACCGGCTAAACAGTAAATAATGGTTACTACGAGAATCAGCGGCCAAGCGCCGTAACTTAAGACGTATAAGTAGGAAAGCAAGAAGAGAAGTAAATATTTTTTCTTTAAAATGAAATAATATCCTAAGATTAAAATGCTTACCGAAATTACGGGCGCCCTAACCAAAGAGAGACGGGTTAAAAAAGCGGCTGTCAAAAAACCGACTAATGTCCAAACTAAGGGCTGTTTAGTTTTAAGAAAACGCAAAAACCAATAAATTGCCAAAAATACAAGCGAAGCAAAAAAGACGATGGCTAATTTTGCCTTGATTAAAGGATCGATTTCAGCCGAAAGGGCGTCTAAATTATTCGGGGTTGGTAAAGATAAAAAAGGAACCAATAACCAATGGAAACCGAGATGATGATCAACAAAAAGATCTTTGTAAGTTGTAAATTGCATCCAAGGAAAATCTTGAATTATTTTCCCCTCCTTTAGCATCAAGGCCATTTTAGTATGATAAAATCCGTCCGGACATATAATGCCGGGCGGAACAAGGATAATATAGAGGAATATAATAAAGCTGAAACTAAAAACGACCCAGTAACTGAGCCAAGACCAATTATTCATTATAGCATTATAGCATTTTAACATTGTAACATTAATAAATTTTGCTAAGCAAAATTTATTTTTTGTTATCATGTTATCATGTTGCCATGTTATCATGTTTGCTGTTTCTTAAGCCAATTAATATTTTCAACCGGCGTAGGATCAGATTGATTTAAAATGGCCAGATAGAAGCTTAACCAATCACTTATTAAAATAAAAGATAAAAATTGAGTGAAATAATTTTCGCCAAAAGGAGAAATCGTTTCTTTATAATTCTTTTTTTCCTCTAATGAATTTTTGAAAAATATTAAAGATTTCGTAGTTTCTTTGTCTTGACTTGGATTATCTAAAAATAAATAAATAATATCATCTTCCATTCGCAATGGCAGGCGGCTTTCAATGAAGTTGTGAAAAATTTCCGGCCAGGTTTCGGTAAAAGCGAAATTTTTCCCGTTTTCAGCCAATTGATTTTTTAAGCGGCGAGCCAAAGAAGAGAAATGAGACGGGGCGATAATAATCGGCAAGCGGTCAAAAACAGAATAAGCCAAAAATTTGGCTTTATTTTTTTCGGTCAATGTTTCAGGTTTAAAATTTTTATTGATTTTTTGAAGCTCTTTTAAAGATTCCGGAATTTGCCATGATTTTAAATTTACCAAACCAATTTTTTCAAAAACAACCAAGATCGGCATGAATAAATAAGACAGAGAAGCCCGAGGAGGCGCTAAATATTTAAATTTAAAAATAGGGCAATTTTCTTTTTTTGCCATTTTTTCCAATTCCCCGCCGCTGGTAATGACAAAAGTTTTTGCTTTTGTTTTCAGGGCTTGCTTAAAACAGCTTATGGTTTCTTGAGTATTGCCGGAATAACTTATCAGAATTACCAAGCTTTTTTCATTAACTAAAATTGGCAAATTAAAATCGCGGTTGATAATAATCGGAACAGCAATTTGATTTTGGGTTAAATCTTTAGCCAATTCACCGCCAATAGCCGATCCTCCCATGCCGCAAATAATGATATTTTGGATTTCCTGATAATCGTTTGGCAGAGATATTTTTTGGGCCTGCTCATAAGCCGCCAGACACTGTTCCGGAAGTTCGGCAATAAAATCAGCCATTTTAAATTTGTCTATTTTTCTAATTTGTTTTAAATCGTCTAAAATAGTCATACCCGCTTAAATTTATTTTTTATTATTAATGTAATTGATTTTGAGCGACTTTTTGATTTAATTTTTTAACCCTACCCGGACCTAAAAAATTTAGGCGGGCATAAATTAATCGTTAAAACATATTAACATAATATCATTTTAACACGGACAACGAATATTGTCTATAATTTAAATTATGCTATAATATTGTAATATTAAATATTAAAATAAATTAATATGAGCGGACATAGCAAATGGGCAAAATTAAAACATTTCAAAGGAGCCTTAGATATTAAAAAAAGCAATGTTTTTACTAAAATGGCGCATGCCGTTACTATTGCTGCCCGGGAGGGCGGTGGTGATCCCATCACTAATTTTAAGCTTCGCCTGGCTATGGAAAAGGCCAGACAAGCCAATGTGCCGAAAGAAAATATTGAGAGAGCTGTTAAAAAGGGAACCGGGGAATTAGGGGGAGAACAAATTGAAGAAGTTATTTATGAAGCTTTCGGTCCTGAAGGAACAATGATTGTGATTAAGGCCTTAACTGATAATAAAAATAGAACTACCGGCAGTTTGAGACGTATTTTTAATAAATATAACGGCTCATTGGGCGGCCAAAACTCGGTTTTATGGATGTTTGAAAGAAAGGGGGTGATCCGTGTTTCTGTCTTACCAGAAAGTGGATTAAAATTAGATGATTTGGAATTAAAAATTATTGATTTAGGGGTTGATGATGTTAAACCCGAAGATGACGGATTAATGATTTATTGTAAATCAGAAAATTTGCAAAAAATTAAAGAAGGCCTGGAAAAAGAAAATATAAAAATAGATTATGCGGATATAGAATGGGTTGCCAAGGACCCGATTAGCGTGGACGAATCAATTCAAAAAAAATTGGAAACTATTATTGAAGAAATTGAAGATGACCAGGATATCGAAGAGTGCTATTCCAATGTTGAGTAATTAAATGCGAATCGTTACAAATAATAATTCAATACAAATTCATAATTCGTAATTATTCGTTTAATAATTAGTAGTGATTAGCATTTAGCTTATGATTATTTTAGGCATAGATCCGGGCGTAGCCACTACCGGCTACGGCGTGATTAAAACAGAAGGCAATAATAAATGGTCAGCCATAGATTATGGCTGCATTCTTACTTCGTCTAAAACTGTTTTTTCAAAAAGATTGTCTAAAATTTTCAATGAATTAAAAATTTTAATTAAAAAATATAAACCAGAAAAAATTGTCGTAGAAAAAATTTATTTTGCCAAAAATGTTAAAACGGCCTTTCAAGTCGGGGAAGCAAGGGGAGTGATAGTTTTAACCGCTGATTTAAATGATGTTCCGGTTTGTGAACTGACACCCTTGCAAGTTAAACAAGCCTTAACAGGTTATGGCCAGGCCTCAAAACAGCAAATTCAAAAAATGGTCAAATTAGTGCTTAAACTCAAGGAAATTCCCAGACCCGATGACGCAGCTGACGCTTTGGCAATCGCTATTGCGGGCGCACAAATTCACCCCGTCAGAAGTTCGTCAATAGACTATTGATATAGAAAGACTTAAGGCGAAGCCGCCTTTGCGGCTCTGTCTATTTGAAAATATAAAGACTTGCGTCAAACTTCTAACTGGGGTAAAGAATTTTTTGGATTAATTTTTTTAACAGAAATATGCAAAAAAACCTTAAAATTGTTCATATTAGCGCTGAAGTATCGCCTTATTCAAAAACCGGCGGGTTAGGCGAAGTAATCAGATATTTGCCGCGTTCTCTCTATCGTTTGGGGTACAAAATAATTGTTATTACTCCTTACTATGGCATAATTAAAAAAAATAATTGGCCGATTGAAAATTTGCCTTATAAAATATCAATTAAACTGGCTGGTAAAACTTATCAAGTTGGTTTTAAAAAAATTATTTCTCCGGATAAATATCCGGTTTTTTTTGTCTGTCAGGAAAAATTATTCGGCTCCAGATATAAAGAAAAAATTTATGACTATCCGGATAATGGCTTGAGATTTTATTTGTTTAATCTAGCGGCCATAGAATTGGTTAAAATTTTAAAATTTAATCCGCAAATTTTTCATGTTCATGATTGGCATGCCGGGCTGGTTCCTTATTTATTAAAAACAAAATATAAAAAAGACTCTGATTTGAAAAATGTCGGCACCCTGCTGACGATTCATAATTTAAATTGGCAATCCCCGACTGATTGGTGGAAAATTCCCAAAGAAAAAAGAGATAATGGCAAAAATCCGTTACCCAACACTATAAAGGAATTGCAAAATGTAAATTTCATGAAAAGGGGAATTCTTTACGCAGATGTTATTAACGCGGTCAGCGAACGCTATGCTCAAGAAATTTTAACCCCGCAATTCGGCTGCGAACTGGATTCTTTCTTAAAACAAAGATCAAGAGATATCTACGGCATTATCAATGGCATTGATTATACGGTTTTTAATCCTCGTTTTGATCCGGCCCTTTATGTAAATTATCGCGCCAATTCTTTGGAAAAAAAGGTAGAAAATAAAATTATTCTTCAAAAAAAATTCGGTCTGAAAGTTGATCCTAAAATTCCTTTAATCGGATTGGCAAATCGTTTGTCGGAGCAGAAAGGATTTGAATTGATTATTCAAATTTTGGATTTTCTTTTAAAATTGAATCTCCAGATAGCCATTGTCGGCAGCGGAGATGAAAATTATACGGAATTTTTTCGAAAAAAAGCCAAAAAATACCCCAAAAAATTGTTATTTTTTTACCCATTCAAAGAAGATATGGAGAGAAAAATTTATGCCGCTTCTGATTTCTATTTAATGCCTTCGCGCTTTGAACCTTGCGGAATTTCACAGCTGATCAGTTTGCGTTATGGCTCAATCCCGATTGTCCATGAAGTGGGCGGGCTTTCTGATACGATTGTTGACTACAATCCGCAAACATTGCGCGGCAATGGTTTTGTTCTTTCCACTTATCAGCCTCAGGATTTATTGTTTACCATTGCCCGGGCTTTGGAAAATTATAAAAGAAAAAATATTTGGCAAAAAATAGTCCGTCAAGCGATGAGAGAATCGTATTCTTGGAAATTACCGGCCAAAAAATACGTAATTTTATATCGCAAAATAGTTAAAAAATTGAAAAAATAAGAGGTTGACAAACTCCTCAAAAAGGAGTATTATGGAAATATAAGATAATTAATAAAAAATTATATGGTAACATTAGAAGCAGAAATTTCTAAAAAAGAGAAAGAAAATATTTTACAAAATGAACTTAAAGAACGCATTATAGAACTTCATTTTAATGATGCCAAAGATATGGTAGGACAGGCATTAAAAGAAGGGATGGAATTAGATTTTAAAAAAGCATTTCAAGAGGCGTTTAAAGAAGTCGTTTTGGAGTTTAATTTTAATAATGCCAAGAAGATAGCGGAAGGGGCAGAATTAGATTTTTGGAAAGAATTACAAAATATATTTGATATTGAATTTAAAAATGGTCATATCGGTATTGCTAAGAAAATAGAAGATTATGCTCTTGGGGAACAAATGCCAATAAAAATTAAACCGGAGATCCTGCAGCAAGCCAAGAAATCTTTAATAGATGAATTGAAGACGGCATCGAATAAAGGTGATTTTGATTATGTTGACAAAATAACAGAATATGCCAAAGCTGACAAAATTGACCTGTGGAAATAAAATTTTTAAATATTATTAGAAAATAAGCTTTTTATTTAAAAGCCAAGGGCTGATATTTTATCAGCTCTTGGCTTTTAAATTTTTTAAAATAATGCTATAATATTGATATGAAATGGGCTATTTTTCTACATTTTTATCAGCCGTCAAGCCAGCAATTGGATATTTTAGAGCGAATAGTCAATGAAAGTTATCGCAAAATAATCAGCGGTCTGGCCTTTAATTCCAAAGCGAAAATTACCATTAATATCAGCGCCGGATTAACTGAATTGTTGATAAAAAACGGCTATCAAGACGTGATTGAGCAAATAAAAGATTTCGCCAAACGCGGCCAAATTGAATTTACCGGAGGGGTTAAATATCACCCCTTTTTGCCTTTATTGCCGAAAGAAGAAATCAAAAGGCAAATTCTTTTGAATAATGAAACCAATAAAAAATATTTCGGAAAATATTGGCAGCCAAAAGGATTTTTTTCGCCCGAATTGGCTTATAGCGAAAAAGTGGCAAAAGTCGTGGAAGAATGCGGTTTTAAATGGATTATTGCCGAAGAATTAGCTTCGCCGCAGAAACCCGATTTTAAAAAAATTTATCCGATTCAAAAATTGAATCATTTGAAAATTATTTTTCGCGATAAAAGAATCAGTAATTTGATTCTCTCGGCCATTTGCCGAAATTTTAAGTCTTTAACCAACGAAGTCGGGGATGAAATTAAAAAAGACAGATATCTTTTGACGGTAATGGACAGTGAAACTTTCGGCCATCATCGGCCGGGCTTGGAAAATTTACTTTTTGAAATTTATCAGGATAAAAAAATTGAGAAAGTTTTTGTTTCGGAATTGATTAAAAATTTTTCAATAAATAATAAAAAAATTATTCCTCGGGATTGCACTTGGAGCTCGGAAGAGCAGGATTTTTGGCTGGAGAAAGAAAAACAGCACCCATTCACTCTTTGGCAAAATCCGGAGAATCCGATTCATTGCCATCAGTGGGAATTTACTTATTTTGTGATTGATTTGGTTTTAAAATTGGACAAAAATGCCGTGAATTATAAAGAAATCAGAGACAGGTTGGACAGGGCCTTGTCCAGTGATCAATATTGGTGGGCTTCGGCCAAGCCGTGGTGGAGTTTGGAAATGATAGAACAAAGCGCTTTTGATTTGAAAAAAATTGTTTTTTTAATTCCAAAAATAAGCCGTGGAATAAAAGAAAAAGCGGAAAATTATTATCGCGCGATTATTGATTTGGCTTTTGAATATCAGAGATCCGGATTAATCAGGCAAGCGCATCGCCAAGCTTTTAAAACGGTAAAATTAAGGCCCTATAAAGAAAGAGTTATGGCGGCTGATTTTAATTCAATGGTTTTGGAATTTGAAGACGAAATGAATAAAGCGATTAAATTAAAAGAACTGGAAAAAGCGATTAAATGGCGAGACGCTATTTTTAAATTAAAAAACGGAATGGATATTTATGATGTTTTACACGTGGTTGATGATTTGGGAACGGCCCGATTATTGCCTTCTTTAAAGGGTTATTGGGAATACGCGCCGGGAGAGTTTTCAAAATTCGCCAAAGAATATTTTGAAAATCATAAAGATAAAGAATTTTTGGCAAAACAACCGCAAGAACTTTTTAAATTGATTAAAATTGCTTTTGAAAAAAGAAATAAAAACACCCATCCCCTGGGTTTTTCTTTTGATGAATATAATAATTTTTATCTTTGTGAAACACCTTCTATATATATAGAATATTGGTTGGGAGAATTCGGCTGGGATGCGATGAGTTTGCTGCGTTTTTCTAAATTCGGCGATTATCATCAAAAAGGGCAATGCGATTATCAATATAAAAAAGGAAAACTGAGAATAATCGTCAAGCCGGAAAGTTTAATTAATGATTTTTTGCAGCTTTTGAAACAATCTAATTCCGCAAATGGCAAATATTTAAAATTAGCGCTTTTGGCGGAAACCAATCGATGGTCGCCGATTTTTTTCAAGAAAAATAAAGCAGGGCAATTATTTGTTGAGATTCCATATAAACCAACCGCCGAAGGATTTGGTTTTAAATTTAAAATTTCCGGTTATAATAAAAAATAAAATGATTTTTATTAAATTATCTCGCACTTTCAGTACCAAAAAATCTTTGAATAAAAAACACATGCTTCTTCTTCTCCAGAAAAGAAGAAAAAATTTTTTAACTGAAGGCGAGAAATTATTGGATCTTCAAATAGAATTAGTCAGAAATTTTTGCGGAAAATACCGCAATATGAGCTTAAAATATACGTTGACAACAAGCCGTGGGATAAAAAATATCAGAGCTAAAATTCATCGTCGGCAAGACATACCGTATCGGGAGTGGAAAACTTTAAACTGGCTGAAAGGCAAGGGTTTTAAACAGAATATTCCTCATTTTTTGGATTATGATCCGTCTCTAAATATATATTTTTATTTGGAAACACCCGGTTTTTCATTGGAAAATTTAATGGCTCAAGGAAAAATTAATAATCAAATAAATTTAATCAAGCCGATTGTTTGTTGTCTGAGAAAAATGCATGATATTTCATCCGAAAGACCGGATTTTTTGCCGATTAAAACTTTAAAACGCGAAAAATGGGAATATCGGCACTGGTATTTTTTGGTCAAGAAATGCGCCAAAGATTTTTATCCAGAATTCAGTTTTTTACTTAAACAACTTTGGCAATTCAGGCAGAAACATAAAGAAATTTTTAAAAATAATTTTGGTTTGGTTCACGGAGATTTGCATTGGGGGAATATAATTTCTCAAAATAAAAAATTTAAAATCATAGATTTCAGTTATGCTTTTTGGGGCGATCCATTGGAAGATGTGGGCGGATTTTTGGCTCAGAATGATTCAATGTTCCGTTATTACGCGCCAAAATTAAAAAAACAATCACAAAAAATCAGAAATTCATTTTTAAAAAATTATTTTACAAAACAAGAGCTGGAAGATAAAAAAATCAAAATCCGTTTGCTTTATTTTGAAATAAGAAAAATTTTGGAAATGGCGGCGATTTTAGCCCTAGTTGAATCAAATCGTGAAAATAAAGCCAAGGGAATTAATATTTTATTAGAACAAGCCAAGAAGAAGCTTTTTAGCTTGTAGCTTCTTAGCTTTTTAGGCATTAGAAAATAATTCCTAAGAAGCTAAAAAGCTAATTTCTAATAAACTAATTTATATGATTGATTTGCATTTACACTCTTATTATTCGGATGGCGTTTATTCGCCTCAAGATTTAATAAAAAAAGCCAAACAGGCCGGTTTTAATTTTTTATCTTTAACTGATCATAATGGAATTGATGGAATAAAAGAATTTCAGGAAGAAGGCAAAAAATTAAAAATTAAAGTCATTACCGGCGTGGAAATTTACACCCATTTTAGAGATAAGCATTTACATCTTTTGGGTTACGGATTTGATTTGAAAAATGAAAAATTTAATTCAGTTTTAAAAGAATTACAAGCATCTCATCTTTTGAAGATTAAAAAAATAATAAAAATTCTTCAAAAAAACGGCTGGCAGATGGATGAAAGAGATGTTTTTAAAATAAAAGCTCCATATATCGGCGTGGCAAACTTGGCCGGAGTTTTTCAAAAATATCCCAAAAATCAAAATAGAATCAGAAAAGATTTTAATTGGACTCCCAAAAAAATTATTTCTCTGACTGATATTATTGAAAAATATTTTTTTAAAAACGGTGTTTCTCTTTGTCCGGAAACTGAGCTGGATATTAAACAGGCTATTAAATTAATTAAACAAGCTCACGGTAAAGCGGTTTTGGCTCATCCGGGTCAGCAGCTTGCTTGGCACGATCAAGATATAATTAAAGAACTTAAAAAATCAGGACTAGACGGACTGGAAGCTATTTCCAGCCATCATTCATGGGGAAGCAATGAACATTGGCAAAAAGTAGCTAAGGAATTAAATTTAACAATTACGGTCGGTTCTGATTTTCATGGTATTCTACCCGAAGAATGGGGGTTTGATATAAATTCAGTTTGGGATTATTTTAAAATCAACAATGAAAATTTTATTTGCCGCTTCTGAAGTAAACCCGATTTTAAAAGTCGGAGGTATTGCGGACGTAGTTGGCGCTTTAACCAAAGCGCTGAGAAAAATCAGTCGGCACGATATTAGAATTGTCATTCCTTATTATCGGCCGATTAAAGAAAAGAAATTTGGCGGGAAAATAATTGCTCAGTTTAAAATAAAAATTGGCGCTGGAGAAGAAATTGTAAATATTTACAAAACA
>Ga0265297_10001260_pt1 | contig 61380 bp, 52 predicted proteins | sample Munlanlwell13791_FD_192502 | JGI IMG/M metagenome (GOLD analysis project Ga0265297, IMG submission 192502) | Leachate microbial communities from a municipal landfill in Southern Ontario, Canada - Leachate well 137-91 | ecosystem: Engineered > Solid waste > Landfill > Unclassified | place... | reverse complement strand
TCATAATTAGCAAATTCTATAAAAAAGCTTTGGCAGAAATTAAGCTGTTTCAAAAACAGCTGTCCAAAATTAAAAATGTTTAGACGAAAATGCTAAATTTTTAATAAAAAAAGCCAGAAAAATTAATTTTGCCTAGAAAAGTTCTTCGACCCCAATTTGAAAACATAACTTATTGATTTGTAAGTAAAACGCGTAGACATGTTTTTAGTCTACCAGCAACCTCAGTAGGCTTCTTAAAATAATCTTAAGATACTTCTATTTTATGACTTAGGAGCTTAGGATGGGCCATGTTCTTGTGTTATAATTAAAGCAGTGATGTCTATAGGAATGCAATTTTAAAGGACATGATATGTTATATGTCCAATTCTGGGCTAATTTTCTCCTTTTAATTTGTTAATCCTAGGTATAGCTTAATTTAGATAAGTTTGACAGTAGTTGCTATGCAATTTTTTCCTGAAAAACCTTTTAAAAAACCTGGAGACGTGTTGCTTTCTATTAGCATGGAAGGGCGCAATACTGTTTTGGAAAAAAAGGACTATGAATATCCAGTGGAGTGCACTGCATCAGAAATGGTCAGTTCATCAACGACTAGCGCCACTACTTCTTCTAGCGCATCTGGTAGTTCTTCGCCATCCTTCATCGAACCGTTAGCGGTAACCTTTAACCCAGCCGAGCAAGCTGACGAAAAAAATTTATTATCTATGGTGCAATCCATTATAGGGGAACTTTCTAAAGACCCTTTAGATAAACGGATTATTCGACTTTTGAATACTACTCATTTGCATAGATGGAATATTGCTCCGCGCATTTGGAGAAAAGGGGATACGCTCGAAAGTGTAGAGAAAAGAGCCACAGAGATATCTAAACTATACTGGGAAGAATGGCAAGTTCAACATCCAGCAGTTGTTAGGTTGCTAAAAGACTTTTCAGCTTCGCGCAGCAGAGGGCAAGATTGGGTGTTGGATTGGCAAAATCTTACAAAAGAACCAACTTTTGGTAAGTGCTACAATAAAATTGCTAGTTGGGTAACAGCTAAGAGGAAAGATTTAACGAAATTTCGTAAGAACCTCGGCGATATAAAACAGCAGTTTACTATAAGGCTAACCGCTGATCCAGATTTGCAGATGAGGGGTAGGATAAAGAACAATATTATAACTTGGGAAAACATTCATAGTTGCTATCAACTTTACAATTTAGAAGAATGCGCTGTGCACGTATTTCTACGAGGAGGGAAGGTTAAAGAATTGAAAATTGGATACGAGGTTTATCCCGGTATATTGGGAACTCTTGTCTACACAGCCAGAGAACGAATTAGTGGAATTTATTCAGATGTTCAACTTAGTAATCAACCGAATGATCCATACAATGACTTAGTAGACATAGGAACAGCTGAGGAGCTTAAAGAGCGAGATGCAAAAAGAGTAGGCTTAATAGCTAATATAATAAAGCGACCGTCTTCTGGACGCGAATCCCCCGCTTCTACGGGGGTTACTTCTTCACTGACCAACAGTAGTTCTGTTTCTGATGAAGAACAAGAGGATCCAGTCATTGAATTAACTTCGGGAAGTGGTCATAAAGGTCAGAGCGGAATAGAGCGTAGGTCATCCTTGTCTAGTAATAGCAGTATGGCTAGCGAGGGAGGAAAACAAGAAGTATCGACAGTTAGTCAGCATGGTTTTTTTGGTACAAGAAACAAAACACCATCACCACTACCCCAGCAACAACCTGTTGCAGAAATTGATGGACTTAAAATTTTTGATTCAGAAACAGCAGTGAGGTTGGGTCTTTTATTAGCTGAGCAGCATAAGATTACGACAAAGTCCCCCAAATCGAAATCAGTATCTCCTCCGGCTTCACCAGAGAAACCAGAAAATCGCCCCCCTAATAATGCAAGGCCTAAATCTAATTGATTTTTTAAACAGGAGTTTTAAGTGTGTCAGAAGTTATACCAAAAGATCTTGTGCTAGAGAATTTATTGCAAGATCTTCCCATTGCGTTTTATTGGATAGACATAAATGGTATTTTTCTGGGTGGAAATGATAAAGAGTTGTCCATTCTGGGATTAAGATCTATAAATGAACTTGTTGGCAAGCATAATTCTGATCTTTGTGCTGACCCAGCTTGGGAAAATTCTAAAAAAGTTATGGATACCAACAAAGCGGAGCTTGTTGAAGAAAATCATCCTAATACTGATGGTGGTAAAACTTATTTTCTTAGTATGAAAAAACCCCTTCGTACTAAAAGTGGAAAGGTGGTAGGTCTCTTAGGTATATCTATCGACATCACCGACCGTAAACTCGCCGAGCAAAAACTTGCAGAAGCTTTAAAGAAATCTGAGGCGGCTAACGAGGCGAAGACACAATTTTTAGAAAACATGCGGCACGATATTCGAACGCCGTTGTCTGGCATTTTAGGCTTTGCTGAGCTTATTAAAGCAGAAGCTAAGCAACCTAAGGTTCGTGAATATGCGGATGATCTGGTAGCATCTGGTCGCATTTTATTTGATTTTCTGGACGAAGTTTTAGACTCTATTCAAGCTGCATCTGGCGACATTCCTGTTCCGAAGAAAAAATTCAATTTAAAGGAATCTTTCGAGAAAATAATATCTCTCAACAAGGCTAAAGCAGCGGATAAAAAGCTTAAGCTTTCGTATGAATATGCAAAAGAACTTCCGCTTTATGTGGTGGGAGATCGGGTGCGGTTACAGAGAATACTTTTGGAACTAACGAGTAACGCTTTGAAATTTACCAACCAAGGGGGAGTAAAGGTTTCTTTGGGATTGGTAAAGCGAGAAAGTAAAAATATAGCTGTGCGGCTTAGCGTGCAAGACTCTGGTATAGGTATACCAGTAGATAAGGAAGAAGACATATTTAATCGCTTCGTGCGTTTAACTCCGTCTTTTGAAGGTAATTATCCGGGTTCAGGTTTAGGTTTAAGCATAGTGAAGCAATTTGTGAAGGATTTAGATGGGACCATTACGGTAAATAGTAAAAAAGGCAAAGGTTCTATTTTTACATGCGAAATTCCTTTAAAAGAAGCAAAGTTGCAAGATGAAACAGATATTGAGGAAGATCAAGAATATAACTCCAGGCATTTAACAAGGAACAACGAAGATGTTCAGCTGCCAAAGTCATCTAATCGTAAAGGAAAGAAATGGAGAATACTTTTGGTGGAAGATGATGCTTTTATGGGTAAACTAGGAAAGGTCATGTTAGAGCGCTTAGGTTTAGCTGTCGACATAGCAACTAGTGGAGCTAAAGCATTAGAGCTTTTTCAAAAAGAAAAATACGATCTTTTGCTAATGGATATCGGATTGCCAGATATGAATGGTTACGAGGTGACTAAATATGTCAGGAGACAAGAGTTAAAAAATAAATGCCATGTTCCGATAGTTGCTTTGTCTGCGCATAGTGGTCAGGAATGTTCTAAGTGTTGCAAGGAAGCAGGGATGGACGACATTTTGAGTAAGCCTTTGACTCCAGATAAAGCAAGATACATTTGTATTACATTTATTCCAAAGTGGAATGGAGATGTGAATACAGTTAAAAAGTTTTCCAACGGCAAGAAGAAAGTCAAAAGTAAGAGTATCGATCTAGCTTTTATGCGTAAAAATTATGGGAATGATTCTAAGGAGTTAAAAAAAATACTTGCTGTAATTAATAAAGAACTGCTAAAAAAAATCCATGCATTAACCTTAGCGTACAAAGCTAAAGATTTAAAAAATTTACAGGTTATAGCCCATAAAATACGTGGTTTGGTTAGCTATTGTGGAGCCAAGCGTACACAAGAGGCTTGCGCTAGATTAGATGATTATTTGCTGGAAGGCAAAGACCCTGTCATAATTAGCAAATTCTATAAAAAAGCTTTGGCAGAAATTAAGCTGTTTCAAAAACAGCTGTCCAAAATTAAAAATGTTTAGACGAAAATGCTAAATTCAAAAAAATTTTATCAATTGGCCAAGGAAGTGTTAGAAATTGAGGCGGAAGCCGTGTTGGCTTTATGCTCGCGTATTGATGATAAGTTTCTTAAAGCGTGCGAATATTTGCTTGCTTGCGAAGGCAGAATAGTCGTAACTGGTATGGGGAAATCTAGTCATGTAGCAAGCAAAATCGCTGCAACTTTATCTAGCACGGGAAGCCCAGCTTTTTTTGTCCATCCAGGGGAAGCAAGCCACGGCGATATTGGTGTTTTAGGCCCTAAAGATGTAGTTTTAGCGATTTCTTATTCGGGAAATACGCAAGAAATACTAGCCATTTTGCCGGCAATAAAGCGCTTACAATTACCCCTGATTGCTCTTACCGGAAGCCCAAATTCAACTTTAGCGCACGAAGCGACAGTGCATATCGATGTAAGTGTTGCCAAAGAGGCTTGCCCAATTGGGCTTGCTCCAACGGCAAGTACTACGGCAGCCTTAGCTATGGGAGACGCGTTGGCTGTTACGCTCATCGAGGCTCGAGGCTTTACAGCTGAAGATTTTGCTCTATCACATCCTGGTGGAATTTTGGGTAAAAAATTGCTTTTACAAGTCGGCGATCTTATGCATACTGGAAAAGAAATCCCCATGATTTCTGATGAGTCTACACTCAACGAAGCTTTGTTGGAAATGACGCGTAAACATCTGGGCATGACTCTAGTAGTGGACCTAAAAGATGCTCCTGTGGGTGTTTTTACTGATGGTGACTTGCGTCGCGTGTTTGAAAAGTCTTGTGATCTTCGAGAAATAAAAATTCAGAATGTGATGATTAAAAAATATAAAACAATTCGGGAAAATGCTTTGGCGTTAGATGCTTTGCGTCTTATGGAAAAACATGCGATTACATCGCTAGTTGTTTTAAAACAAGATGGAAATTTGGCTGGTGTAGTACATATGCATGATATTTTAAGAGCAGGATTATCCTAAAATGAGAGGAAAACATGTCTATGGAAATTCTTTTAAAATCAATGTGTTATAAATTTAAGTTAAGTTTGCTATTTTTGGGTGCTTGTTTGATTTTTATTAATCAAATAGCCAGGGCCGAAGAATACTGCACAAAAAAAGATACAACATCTAAGCTTAGTCTGACAGAAGCTATTTCTTTAGCGAAAAATAGTCAAATTTGTAACAAAGTGGGTAAACTAAAAAATAGCCATTGGTGCAATGAAACTACTGGAACTTGGTGGATTCCCATTAGCGTTAAGATGCAGAATTGTTCGCCAACTTGTGTGGTAAATGTTGTCGACAAGAGCGTTAGCGTGAATTATATGTGTATGGGTTTGCTGCGAGCAGATCAAATGGGGCCGACTACGCCTTGATCTATTAATTTAGGTAAAAAAATTGAAGACTAAGTTTTCCGTTTTATTTTTTGTCTTAGCCTTTTTTGCTTTAAGCACGGGTTGGTTTGTGGCTTTCAACATTATTCGCAGTCAAATATACAGCGGCGAAGATCTGCCAACAGCGCCTGATATGTTTATTCAAGGTGTGACTTTTAAGCAAATGGACGAAACAGGTCAGATTGTTCATCAGCTTTTTACGCCAAATGTTACGCATTATCAGCAAGATGATCGTTATGTTTTGCAAGCTCCAGATCTAAAAATAATAGATGATTCTAAGAAAATTTGGCACATTCGGGCATTAAATGGAATAAGCAAACAAGGACAAAGCGTTATTGAGCTTAAGGATAATGTTAGCATTTCAGAGTTTGCGGACGCTAATTTAGAGGTGTCCGAATTGGATATTAAGACAACATTTCTTACTGTTTATCCCGATACCAAATTTGCGGAAACCGCAGAGCCTGTTACTATCACTCAGCCTAGTAATGTGGTAGAATCTGTGGGAGCTAAGTTAGATATGAAGAGCGGTATTTTGTACTTGCTATCCAAAGTAAAAGGGCAATATGCTCCGGAAAAAAAGGTTGGCGATTGATCATGACCAAACAAAAAGTGGCCAGATGGTTTTTTCTCGGTTTTCCCTTATTTTTATTGATAATTAATACGTCTTCGGCGCTGGATAGTGATCGTGCCCAAGTTGCATACTTGAATTCGGATAAAGCTGAATGTCGACAAAAAGATTTGGTATGTATCTATTCGGGTAATGTTAAATTCGACCAGGGTAGTAGTCATTTAGAGGCTCCAACGCTGTTTATTTATCGAGATAATGGCGGAATAAAAAATATGGTAGCATTGGGGGAACCAGCTAAATATCACACTGTTTCAGAAGAAAATAAGACCCCGGTTGATGCCCAAGCTAAAAAAATTGAATTTGACCCTGAGAAAAATCTAATATTTCTGACGGGTCTTGCTGAAATTGACCAAAATCAAAATAAATTTAATAGCGAACACATAAAGTATGATTTAACAAGGCAGATTATTTTTTCCGAACCGTCAGTCAATAGCCTTACAACTATTGTTTTACAGCCCAAGGCTTAATTTATGCATATTTTAAAAGCTGAACATTTAGAAAAAATCTACAAAAAGCGCAGAGTAGTGCAAGATATTTCCCTGCAAATTAAAAGCACGGAAATTGTTGGTTTGCTTGGTCCAAACGGTGCAGGAAAAACTACTAGTTTTTATATGATTGTCGGACTTGTTCCTCCTTCAAATGGAGAGATTTTTTTAGATAAGCAAAACATTACTAATTTAGCTATGCACGAACGTGCTCGTTTGGGGGTCGGTTATCTTCCTCAAGAAGCATCTGTTTTTCGTAAGCTTAGCGTTGCTGATAATATTATGGGAATTTTGGAACTTATACCAAATTTGAGTAAGGAAGCCAAAGAGCATCGGCTAGAAAAATTGCTCAAAGAATTTCATATCGAACATTTGCGGAGCAATATAGGGATTAGTTTGTCAGGTGGAGAAAGGCGTCGAGTTGAAATTGCTAGGGCTTTAGCTGTGGAGCCGAAATTTATATTATTAGACGAGCCATTTGCTGGAATAGATCCTCTTTCGGTTATAGATATTAAAAAAATTATTACGCAGTTACATGAAAAGGGGATTGGTATTTTGATCACTGACCACAATGTGCGTGAGACTTTGACGATCTGTCATCGTGCTTATATCGTCAATGATGGGAATATTATCGCACATGGTACGCCACAAGAGATCATGGCAAACAAACAAGCGCGCGAAGTTTACTTAGGCGATGAATTTTTACTTTAACTTTAAGAAGGAGTCCTGTATATGCAACAAATTCAATTCACTGGCCATCATATCATTGTTACGCCAACACTGCGTGAATTCACCCACACTAAATTTAAAAAGCTCGAGCGCTATGCTCAGCAAATAACTAGCGTTCATGTTGTTTTTACAGTAGATAGTCAGCGTCAAATTGCTGAGGGAAAGATTCATTTACCAGGCACAGAAATCTATGCCAGTGCTGAGTCAGAAGATATGTATAAAACCATTGATATGCTAGTCGATAAATTGGTTCGCCAGCTCAGTAAACACAAGAGCAAAGGCGGCGATACACGTAAACGCTCATAAGAATTACAAGCTATGGAAAATATTATCAAAAATATTCCAAAGGCCGAGTTACATCTGCACATTGAGGGTACGCTTGAGCCGCAAATGATGTTTGATTTGGCGGTAAAGAATAATATTAAGCTAAATTACTCATCAGTTGAGGAAATAAAAGCTGCTTATCAATTTCATAATCTACAATCTTTTTTGGATTTATATTATTTAGGTACGCGAGTTTTGGTGACGGAACAAGACTTCTATGACTTAACTTATGCTTATTTGCTTAGAGCTCATGCAGACGGAGTAAGGCATACGGAAATATTTTTTGATCCGCAATCTCATACGGAGCGAAAAATACCTTTTGCTACTGTTGTCCAGGGCATAAGCCGTGCTTTGCAAGATGGTGAAAAAAAACTACAAATTTCTTCTTGCCTTATTATGTGTTTTTTGCGTCATTTAAGTGAAGAGTTAGCTTTAGAAACTTTGCGGGAAGCCTTGCCATTTAAGCATTTAATAACCGCTGTAGGCTTGGATTCTTCTGAAGTTGGCAATCCTCCGAGCAAGTTTCAAAGAGTTTTTGTTTTAGCAAAATCTGAAGGATTTTTAACTGTTGCACATGCGGGAGAAGAGGGCAGTGTAGAGTATATTTGGGATGCTTTGCAAAATCTCCAAGTAGATAGAATCGATCATGGTGTTAGGTGTGTAGAGGATGAGTCTTTAATTGCTTATCTTCGCGAAAAACAGATTCCGCTCACAGTTTGTCCACTTTCTAATATCAAACTAGCTGTTTTTAAAGACATGAGGGATCATCCTATAAAACGTAAATTAGATTATGGCTTGTGCGTTACAATCAATTCTGATGATCCAGCCTACTTTTCTGGTTACATAGTCGATAATTTTATGGCTGTTTATAAGAATTTAAAGTTGAGTTTGCGGGATATTTGCGAGCTTTGCGCTAATTCTTTTAAAGCTTCTTTTTTACCACAAAATAAGAAAGATCAGTATTTGACGGAAATTGCCGAATTCGCAAAGTAGGGGGGAAGTCTTGTGTCTACCCACTCTCTGACTTGCAGATTTTTTTGACCTAAAAAAGCAGTATCCAGTGGAAAGTAGAACAAGCATTTGATGCTATTCGTGCTCATGTGCTTATTTGTTTTATGTCATTAATGATTAGTAAATTCATTGAGTAACAGAGTACGTACAGTTCAGACTTCAATTTCATCGGAACTTGAAGAAATATTAAGAGTATTGGAATTTAGAAATACGCACTAAATCTGCAAGTCAGGGCTTAAATTCAACTCACCGTAGTAATCCCGTTTACCACGGTTTAGTCCTTGACGTTTTGGGCTTCTATATCGCTTTTGGTATTTTTTATTTTGATGTCGTAGATTATTATATAAAAAACACCTCGTATTTTGTTTGCTAAAATAAATTGTGGTGATATTTACACAGAAGGTGGTGCGGAGATAATTGAATCCATAGATTGATAACGAATAATTTTATTAGCAAGTATTCGTATTTCATTATCAGACATTGTTTCTATTTTTTGGCGTACATTATTCAAAATTTTGGTTAATTTATCATGTATAGTTTCCTTCATCCAGCCAACGCTTTTTCTGCCACTATTAAATCCAGCAGCAGAGGTGGCCACACTTGTTGAAAACATACATGTCATTTTGGGTATGTATAATGGATCAGATACTGGAATTAATGCAATATTAGTAAAACCTAGTGCAGCACCAAAAAAATAAGCTCCAATATTATTAAGTAATTCGCCACAAGAAATGAAGTTTGTATGTTTTTGTAGCCACGTTGCATTGTGCAACAATGAATACGGTACTGGATTACCGCTAGGAATCCAGCGCATTAATGGTCTAAAAAGTGCATCTTTTAATAAAATCGTCCATACTGCACAAATAACAAATTGCCCACCCTCACCTGCTAATACACTTAAAAAAGCCGGGGTTTTACCATTATTCCATATATAATCTAGAGCTTGCTTTCCAAGATCACAAAAAATTGTTGTTCCAACATAAGATACATACGTTCCAAGAGCTGGACCAACAATATCTGCAAAAGCACCTTTATATTTTGGAACATGGAGTTTTGATAATTTGCCTAATAGCTCTTCCACAGGAGTACTACTGGTAATATCGGTAGGTAATTCCTTATAATTTAACAAAGAGACAGCGTCTAAACAATTGTATACTGTTTGTAAAAGTTTACCTCGCGTCTCCATAACTGAGCTATTTTGAGCGGTAGCAAAAAAACTATTTTTTTTACAGGATACCAAAGATCGTACAGAATGAATGGTTCTCGGTACCTCACTACTAAAAAGCCTCTCCAATGCACTAGATAGTGGTTGTCCCCAAAACACTACCGTAATTGCAAAAGCAACTTTCTGCCAATCGGAAGGTACTTTCATTTCCGATAACCCACTTTGAACAACTTTTCCTACAGCTGCACCACCTGATGGTATAAGACTGAAAGTAATCATTTCATCTAAAATCTTGAAAATTAATCCTAAAACATTTTTTTCTACTTTACAGGTTTTTTTATTACATCGTATTGCGTAAATCATATTTTTAGTCGAATTAAAAACATAAAATGCATTAAAGGGTGTCCTAGCTACGTAAGAGGAAAATATCAATGCCGCACTTAGTACTCCTTCACCATAATTACCGGCAATAACTTTTTTCCATGTGTCTAAAAAGCCAGAATTAGCATCACCTAATAATACTGCAGCAGCTTTTGTACCCATTGTTGCATTTGTGATAACAGGCGGAAGAGTCGATATTAAGGTTGGTATTAGTGCGATGATATTCGCAAATATCTCAAATGCTCTGCTATCGTTTACTTTTGGTGGTTTTTGCAAACCAATCAGTGGTGTGGTTTCAGTTCTGCTTTGACTAACCTGTATAACTACTTTGCTCTTTTCAATTACAGAGACATCTTGGTTTATACTAGCACTTCGATGTTTATGGGATAATTTACAACAATCTGTAATCCACCCTACTATATACCGTAAAACGCTCAACGTTGTCTTAAATAACAAGCAAACACCTCAAGTAAAAACTTAAAATATTATCTTATGATGGTATTTAAAAAGTAATATATTATTTAATTTTCACATTATTGTTTTTCTGTATGACTAGCGATTATGATATCTTTTATCTGTTGAGAAATCGGCATTTTTGTTCGTGTTCTTCCATCAGTATTTACCCACACTACTTCGCCACAAGTTAATAGTCTAGCTTCCATCGGACGATAAATTTCTAAAGAAAAAGTTAAACTTGTAACACCAATTTTGGATATTTTTACATATATATCAATAAGATCATCAAAATATATTGGGTAATGATATGATGCTGCAGTTTTTATCACATGGAAAACAGATCTGGCATTATCTATCTTGATCATTTCATCTAACCCAAGAAAACGACAATATTCAGAAATAGCTGTATCAAAATACGTATAATAGACAGCATTAAAAACATGTCCATGCATGTCTACTTCTGAAAATCTAACTCTAAATGTATGACAAAAGGTAAAGTCTATTTTCATATTTTTGTTAAAAATATAACTAGTACTGCTTCAACATGGCATGACAAATTATAAGTTTTTGTAATTCATTTGTCCCTTCATATATACGTAATAATCTTACATCTCTATAAAATCTTTCAACACTACTGTCAGACAAATATCCTGAACCACCATGAATTTGCACAGCCCTATCAGCTACTCTACCAACCATTTCCGTACAAAATAGTTTACAACTTGAAGACTCATAACCACAAACATTACCCGCATCTAATCTTGCCGCAGTTTCTTTGACCATGCAAAATGCTGCATATTGTTCTACAACATTTTCTGCTAATATTGATTTAATCAGTTGAAAGTCAGAGATTAACTTACCAAATTGCCTTCTATTACGTGCGTGTCTAACAGATTCTTCGATTAATCTTTTGGCAATACCTACGGAAAGAGCTGCCACATGTAATCTTCCTCTATCAAGCACTTTCATGATTGTCTTAAAACCAGAACCAACAGAACCTAAAATTGCATCAAATGGGACAAAACATTCATTAAAAAAAACTTCCGCTGTATGCGAACCTCTATGCCCCATTTTCCTATCGGGTATTCCTATAGTTATTCTTGGGTTATTTGCCTCGACTAAGAATAAAGACATCCCTTCTGTTGCTTGCATATCTTCCTTAACTGTTTTGGCGGCCACAGTAAACAAACCAGCTTCTGGCGCATTAGTTATATAACGTTTTTTACCATTTATTTTCCAACCACCATTAGTATACAGAGCCGTTGTTTCAACACCTGCAGCATCAGATCCTGCATTTTCCTCTGTTAAACAAAATGAAGAAATTATTTCCCCTGAAGATAGTTTAGGCAGATAATAGGCTTTCTGTTTTTCACTTCCTTTCAGCACTAAGCTTTGAGACCCTATGCCATGGTTGGTTCCAATGATAGAAGCAAATGCTGGAGAAGCTTCACCTAGTTCCTCCAGTACTAAAACCTCTTGTGATACGCTAGCTCCAAGCCCTCCATACTGCTTTGGAATAGTTAAGCCAAAAAGACCGTATTTTTTGAATTGTTCTATTACTACTTTAGGAATTGTATCTGTTGCTGCAACTTCTTCCTCCAATGGAATTAAAATATCCTTGACAAGATGCCTAGTGTCGTCTAACAACTGATTGAATTCACCTTGATCCATACTCAAACCACAAATTATAATAATATTTCATAGGTTAAGGCTTTGAGGACTAAAGTCAAGAAGGAGATAATTCGTAATGAGTAAATGGAAAGTAATAATCATATCATTTTTTACTTTATTTATAATTGATGTTTCGGAATCGGGATATGAAGAAAATACAATAACTACTCCAATAGCGTTTTTATGAAAATGGATATTTATATAAAATTAGTAATATTAGTGCGGTAAGTTTACATGTTGGAGTAAAAAGAGCAGAGAATAAAATTATTGGACTTTTAGTGTCAACTAATAATTTTATGGAACCATCCTGGGGGACATATAATCCACTTAATGATTCAGACCCAATCCTGACAAGAAGAAACAATCTTGTTAAACTAGCTAAAAAATATAAGTGGAGAATTGATATAAAAATTATGCAAAATATCCTTGATACCTCTATTAAACAAGGAGGCACCACATCCTATAGTATAAAAAACGATAATCTTTACACAGGGTTTCAAATAATAATTACAAATAAAAATTCAACTTTATGGGTAAAAATACCAGATTTTCAAAATTGGACATCTATTGATTTAAATGTTCTTTTTAGAATCAGTCCAAACAGGAAGTAAATACTATGTTCACCGGGAAAAATACAGCTTTAAAATTCTTATTTTTTGGCCCTCCTATAACTGCATTATCTCTAGTTGAGAACCAAATACCAATACCAACTAATCATGATATCATAGTAAAAATGATCGCCCGCCCAATCAACCCTTCCGATATTTTGTCGATACGCGGGGAAGGAGGATATCGATCCAGCATTAACTTACCTGCTGTTCCAGGTTTTGAAGGCATAGGCAAAGTTGTGAGTTGTGGACGTCTGGTTAATTTAGAATTGGGTCAAAGAGTCTTAGTTGCTAGAGGAGAAGGAACATGGCAGGAATATGTGAAAATGCCTGCTGATGAAGTAGTTGTAGTCCCGAACTATATCCCTGATGAATATGCTGCACAACTATATATTAATCCATTAACTGCCTGGTTAATTGTGACAAATAAAATATCCAAAGGTGATCTAGTTGTAGGTAATGCTGCAAATTCCACTATGGGTAGATTATTTTGCCAACTCTCCAAAATTTTTGGCTTTGATTTTGTTGCTATTGTTAGAAATGCTTCACATGAAAAAGACCTATTACGTTTAGGAGCTAAGCATGTTATTACTTCACAAGACGGTGACATAAAAAGTAAAATTTTAGATTTTACGAAAAACAGGCTACCAAATGTAGTTTTAGAAGCTGTGGGCGGAACGCATGGTATGCACCTGTCAGAATGCTTATCTCCAGAGGGTAAATGTATTATTTATGGAAATTTGTCAATGCAGTTATATTCTTCCCAGTGTCCTCATACAGAACTTTTTTATTTAAGAGAGTGGATTTATTGTCATTCACCAACAGAGAGAACGTTGGAGGTAACTAAGTTAATGCATTTTCTATGGGAAAACAGGATTGAACTTCCTGTTGCAGAAAAAATACCACTCGTGGATTTTCAAAGGGCAATTCATTTATCAGAATCGACAGAAACTCCATCTGGAAGAAATGGTAAAATAATATTAACCAGTATGTAAATTTATATAGAGGATAATTTTATGAATAAAAGTACTATTACTTGCTCGATAGGTACCCTCATCGAATGGGCAGAATTCACATTTTATGCTTACATGAGTTATAAATTTGCACCATTATTCTTTCCTATGTTCCAAGCTAATACAGCTATATTAGCCAGTTTTGGTACTTTTGCTATAAGTTACTTTGCAAGACCATTAGGCAGTATTTTATTTGGACATATAGGCGACAAACATGGCAGAAAAAAAGCATTTTCTTTATCTATATTTTTAATGGCTATAACAACACTAAGTATGGGAATCTTACCAACCTATAATCTTATAGGTATTGCAGCTCCATTATTATTAATTTTATTAAGATTTTTACAAGGCATAGCAGTAGCAGGAGAATTTACCGGTGCTGCTGTCTATATGGTTGAAAGCAGTAATTACAACAAACCTTATTTGTCTTCAAGCTGGGTGAGCACTGCCTCTGCTGCAGGTATGTTACTTGGCGCTTTTGCCGCCCTTATTATAGCATTACCTAGTATGCCAACATGGACATGGCGAATTCCATTTTTTATTGGTTCATTTGCTTGTTTGCTAGGTTTTTATATTCGTAAAAACCTATCTGAAACAGCAGAATACTCCGATCTAAATCGTACACACAACCTTGAAAAACTACCTTTAATTACCGTATTAACAAATTATAAAATCCAAATTTTACAAACTGCAGCTCTTGCAGCTTTTGTTGGCATATATATTTATATCTGTAATATTTGGTGGGCAAGCTACGTGGTAGAACAACATTATTTTAGTAATTTAGAAGCAAAAACCCTAACAATTATTGGTCAGGGAAGTGTTGTGATATTAATACCGTTTATGGCTATTCTTGCAGAACGCTATAGCGGACGATTAATTATGAGCCTGGGATTTGTTGGTGCTATTATCATTGCTCCACTATTATTTTTTGCCAGCAGCACACAAATTTTCTATATGGTTCTTGCTATGCATATTGTCTACGCTATATGTAATTCAGCAGTTACCGCTCCAATGTTTAAGTTTTTAGCAGATATTTTTCCCGCTTCAATAAGATATACTGGACAAGCACTAGGCTGGAATGTCTCAGTAGCACTATTCGGTGGCACTGCACCATTATTTGCCCAATACCTATTTTCTCAAGGTCTAAACTTTTTACCAGGCATCTATGTATCCTTAAGCGCCTTGACCGCGCTCTCAATGTGTATAATTTTTTTTAAAAAAAAATAAAAAGAATTTTCTTGCCGAAAATATTTAAATATCCTTTTTCAAGCTTAGAAGTATAACTAAATATTATGATGATTTTTCAAAAAATTTATAATCACTCAAATAAATGTCCTAATAAAATCGCATTATCTTGTGAAAAAGATACCCGAGATTATCGAACACTGCTAACTGCAGCCTTGTATTACAGCAATTTAATCGATAATTTTTGCAAGAATAATAAAGTCAAAAAACATGGATATATCGGTATTCTTTTGGAAAATTCTTTAGATTTTATTGAAGTGTTTTTAGGAGCAATACATTCAGAATATGTACCCACTATCTACAATTCTGATTGGTCGAAACGACAACTGGAAAGTATTTGTAGTAAAACAAAACCACATCTTATATTAGCGCATGAATCGCTAATAAAAAAATATGATTATTGTATAAAATCAAAATATCCCATCATAAGACCAAATTTTAAAAAAAATGCTTTTTATGATTTCGACAGGCTCACCGAGAAAAATACATACAAAGATATTTTATTTGTCGGCTTTACATCAGGATCTACCAATTTGCCAAAAGGCTTTGTTAGGAGTCAAACTTCTTGGGTAAAAAGCTTTAAAGCAAGTTCAAAAGAATTTTCTATTAATAGTAATAGTGTAGTTGTTGCACCAGGACCTTTAGCTCATGGCTTTACTTTGTACGCGGTAATGGAAGCTCTTATACAAGGAGCATCCGTACACGTTCAAAAAAAATTTGATCTTACACGTTTATTACCAATTCTAAAAAATCAATATAATACCCACTTAATTGCTATACCAACTATGCTGAAAATGATGTTTTCAGATATTAGATATGCGAATAAAAAATTTATAAAATTAGGCACGATTATTACTTCCGCAGAAAAACTTAATAAAGATACTTCACATAAGATACAAACAACTTTTCCTAACGCAAAAATCATTGAGTATTATGGAGCTTCTGAACTTGGTTTCATAAGTATCAGACATGTAAATGATCCACATTGTCTTAGCGATTCAGTGGGTAGACCATTTAAAAATGTTAAAATAAATATTGTTCACGAACAAAACAATGTAGGCACTACTAATAATATCGGGGAAATATGGGTAAAAAGCCCATTTATTATGAATTGTTATTTGACAGCTAAACAAAATACAAACTATCAGAACAAAAATGGGTGGGCTACTGTAGGAGACCTTGGCTATGTTGATAAAAATGGTTACTTATATATGTTAGGTCGCAAAGACGATATGATCATAACTGGGGGGTATAACGTTTATCCTAGCGAGGTGGAAAATGCTATAAAAACTTTATCATACGTTGAAAATGTTTATGTTTTTGGTATTCCTAATGATAAATGGGGCTCAATGGTATGCGCCGCTTTGAAAATAAAAACATCAAGCACTGCATCTAAAGAAGAAATAAAAACCGCATGTAGTCAGCTATTGGTGCACTACAAGATACCAAAGAAAATTTTCGTTTTATCTTCTGTTCCTGTTACAGCCAGCGGAAAAGTTTCAAGAAAACTTATAATAGAACAGGTATTAGAAAATAATTCTAATATTTATGAATTAAAGTAGAGTCTGTCCCAACCTTTAGAAATCCGGAGAAACTTGTTTGGGCAAGTATATGATGTGACTTTACATGATCCATTGAGTAACAGAGTACGTACAGTTCAGACTTCAATTTCATCGGAACTTGAAGAAATATTAAGAGTATTGGAATTTAAAAATACGCACTAAATCTGCAAGTCAGGAAATATCAGTATTTGACGGAAATTGCCGAATTCGCAAAGTAGGGGGGGAAGTCTTGTGTCTGAACCTATTTCTTGCATTCTTCTAAATCATTCGTAAAAATCACAGCTTTGCTGCTTTCTGCAACCGGACAGAATTGGTATTTGTCTTGGATTAGCTTTAGAAAATTGTCTTTTTTGATCAACAAAACAGCTACATAAACTTTTTCTTTTTCTACTTTTTGCATAAATTCTTCATTGCTTATAAACCAGCCGCGTCCTTCTTCGCTAAGCGGCCCCAAATATAAATCGCGACTTTTAGAATCAACTATTGGTAAGCGTTTTTGCAGATAAAGAAGCAAGGTGGAAATTTCTTCGTAATCCTGGAAAAGATATACTGGACGCTCTGTGTTATGGATTTTTATGTAGTTAGATAAAGCGGACTGATTGTATTCAGCTTGCATTTTTTTTTCTAACTGAATTCCAAAGAATATTAGAGGCAGTGTGAGGCAGGAACAGAGTATAAAACTAAGCATAGGTTTACGATAACGCCAAATCAAAAAAACTCCCAGAAGCGAAAAAAGGAAGGTAGCACCCATTATCAAAACGAATTTTTCGTGCATAGCATCTGGCAGAACATGATAACGTAGGGCATAGGCGGTGATGATTGCGAGAATTATGCTAGATATTATGAATAAGGTTAATAGTGGCTTATGGTGGGAATCTCTTAAATTTTTGTCTACGCGATGTGCAATAAGCATGGCCAGCGGCGGGGTTCCAATTACCATGTAATAGGCCCCTTTGGCGCACGATAAAGAAAGCGTAATTAAAGCAACACCAAACCAAATCCAGCATAAAACCTTGAGGGAATCTTGATCCGAAATCTTTCCATGCCAGCGTTTGAATAGCATCGGTATCAGGAGGCCCCAAGGAAAAAGATAGGCAACAATGTAAGGTAGATAAAAGTAAAAAGGACCGGTGTGATAATCATGCGGCATGCGTTGATTTAAGAGGCGCAGCAATTGTTCGTTTATAAAATAATCCCAACCGAAATGTGGCATTTTGTGAGTAGCTAGAAGACACCAGGGCAAAGTTAATGCGAGAAATAACGAAATGGCACCAAGGTTAAAGAATTTTAGAATTTTTTGTTTTGGTGTGCGCATTACGATTAAAAATAATACTGACACAAAAGCAGAGACAGCAATGGGAAGTAACCCTTTGGTCAAAAAGGCAAGGGCGAGGGCAAAAGAAGCTTGATATAAGTAGCAGGTTTTTTCTTTAATATACCAAAGATAAAAACAGCAAAGAGCTATGCTTAGTGTAGTAGTAAGCAACATATCGAATAGCACTATACGGCTTATTAGAACATAGCCAAAACCCGAAGCCAGAATCATTCCTGTGAGCCACCCAAGGCGATTTTTACCTAACTTAATGCCAAAATGCCAAAACCAAAAAGATAAAACTGCCGCGCTTAAAGATGGAATAAGGCGAGCAGCGAAGGTTGAAACCCCAAAAACTTTATAGCTCGCAGCTACTAGCCAATAAAAAAGAGGTGGTTTTTCTAGATAGGGAATGTAGTTTAAGTGAGGAATTATATAATCTCGCGTCACTAACATTTCGCGGGCGATTTCGGCGTAGAGTCCCTCATTCATATCAACGATTGGATAACTTGTCATGCCGTAAAAAAATGTCGCTAAACATAGCAGGCTGAGAGAGATGAGTTGCCAGGTAAGTGCGCTTTCCGAAGGCGGGTAAAAATATCTAGACCTTAAGTTTAAAATATAACTCTTTGATTTATAAAGAAATCTTGTAGACATGTTTTTTGGGACCGATTCTTTTAAAGCACTATCATTTTAATAAAGAAGTGGTATATTAAACAGAATTATAAAATGTTGCAAAAAAAATAGGGTAACAAAATACGTGTAGCGAGGGTAAGGTGCATTTGGAAATGCTTTTATTTTTTTAGGCAACGAAAATTTGATTTCCAAAGATATGAAGAAAGAAAATGTATACTTAGTTGGTCCAATGGGAGCTGGCAAAACCAGTATTGGACAAAAATTATCGCAAAAGCTCGGTTTGCAGTTTTATGATTCCGACCAAATTATAGAAAAGCGTACCGGTGCTACGATACCATGGATTTACGACATTGAGGGCGAAGAGGGATTTCAGCAACGCGAAGTGAAAGTTATCGCTGAATTCACTAAGTTGCAAGGTATTTTGTTAGCTACTGGAGGTGGCACAGTTGATGTGGAAGCTAATCGTATCTATTTGCGGCAAAATGGCATAATAATTTATTTGAAAACTTCCCTGGACGACCAGATAGAGCGTATTAAATATAGCAAAAAACGTCCGATTACAGCTGAGGAAGAAGCAAGGCGAGAGATGCTAAAAAATCTTCGTAAACAACGTGAACCTTTTTATGAAGAGTTAGCAGATATAGTCTGCGACACAGATGGTAAATCTTTGCCTAAGGTAGTTAATGAACTTCTGCAAAAATTGCATAGCAAATAGCTTATCTGAAAATTTCAATGTTTAAACTCATAAAAATTCTTCTTCTTCCTATACTGATTTTTTTTACTTGTTTCCTGGCTTTTGCTATTTCACCTTCAGCGATAACGGGTTTAAGGGTTTCTGGTGATGCAAACTCTGTACGTCTGGTTTTTGACTTTACTGGAATGGTTAAGTATCACGCTTTCTATTTGCCAAATCCAGATCGTGTTGTAATAGATTTAAAGAACACGCGCATTGCAACGAGTTTGAATAATCCCTCTTTTCTCAATACTTTTGTCAAATCAATAAGGGCTAGTTCTTCTGGAAATAAGAGTACGCGTTTAGTACTGGATTTAAAGAAAACTGTGAATTTTAAATGCTCTTGGGTGAAGAGAAACCAGAGTGGACAAGGCTTGCGCTTAGTTTTGGATTTATTCAAGCCAGGTTCAGCGGCTGCTTCTCCTCCAGTATTCTCGGATCAGCAGCCAAATCCAGCTCCCAAAATGGTTGCTTCTAGTGTGAAAGAGAGAAGGCCAATAGTTGTCGTTATTGATCCAGGACATGGTGGCAAAGATTCAGGTGCTGTTGGAGTTTCAGGAGTACAAGAAAAAAATGTTGTACTAAGTATTTCTAAATATTTGCAATATTACCTTAATCAAGATGGACACTTTCGTGTTGTAATGACCAGGACAGGAGATTATTTTCTGTCTTTGCGTGAGAGATTACGTATAGCTCATAACTACAAAGCAGATATGTTTATCGCAATTCATGCCGATGCTTATTATAACAATGCAGCTGGAGCTTCTATTTTTGCACTATCGCAACGAGGGGCTACCAGTGAGCTAGCGCGTTGGATTGCTCACAAAGAAAACGAATCAGAGCTTGGCCATGTAATTGCGGATAAAAACCTAATAGTAAAATCTATATTAATCGATTTGGCGCAAACTTTAACCATAACTAACAGTTTGATTTTGGGTAGAAGTATTCTGCAGCAGTTAGCGTATATCACTGATTTGCATTGCAGGCATGTGGAACAAGCGGCTTTTGTGGTTTTGAAATCGCCAGACATACCGTCCTTGCTAGTTGAAACTGGGTTTTTGTCTAATCCAAGAGAAGAGGATAGACTGCGTACACCCGCTTATCAAGCTAAAATCGCCGAAGCTTTGGCAAAAGGAATTAAAAGTTATTTTACTGAGCATCCGCCAGTTGCTATGTCGCGAGGATAATCTGTGTCTAATATTCAAATTCTAGATCCATATCTAATCAGCCAAATCGCGGCGGGCGAGGTAATCGAACGTCCGGCTTCAGTTTTGAAGGAACTTTTAGAAAATAGCTTAGATGCTTCGTCGCATAATATTGAAATAGATATTTTGCAAGGCGGAATGGAGATGGTTCGTATACGCGATGACGGATCCGGTATTCCCAAAGAGGAGCTAGATTTAGCTTTAAAGCGACATGCAACAAGTAAAATCGCTAAGTTCGAAGATTTAGAGCGCGTTATGACTTTAGGTTTTCGCGGCGAAGCGTTGGCTAGTATTGCTTCAGTTGCTCGATTGACGCTTACTTCGCGTACTAAAGACGAAAGCGCAGCGTGGCGTATTATGGCCGAAGGTGGAGAGCCCAAAAGTTCTGGTGAGCCTATTGCGCATCCTTTTGGCACAACAGTGGAGGTTCGAGATTTATTTTTTATAACTCCTGTAAGACGTAAGTTTTTGCGCACGACAAGTACAGAGTTTCGTCATATTCAAGAGGTTGTGACGAGGATTGCTCTAAGCCGCTTTGATGTTGGTTTTATACTAAAACACAATGATCGCTTAACTTTTAAACTACAAGCTGCCAATACTCCAGAGGAAAAATTAAAACGTATGGCATTTTTTTGCGGCGAGGAATTTGGTAAAGAAACCTTAAAGGTGGGGAGCGTTCGTTCGGGGTTAAAATTAACTGGTCTTATCAGTAAACCAACCCTAGCGCGTGGGCAAACTGATCTTCAGTATTTTTATATCAATGGACGCATGGTGCGCGATAAGCTTTTAAACCATGCTGTTCGTACTGCTTACCAAGATGTGTTGGCGCATGGCAAGCAGCCAGCTTTTGTATTGTATTTGGAAATAAATCCAGAATTAGTTGACGTCAATGTTCATCCTACCAAACAAGAAGTACGTTTTCGCGATACGCGTACCATCCACGATTTTTTGTCGCATAGTTTAAAGCAAACCTTGGCCCCCGTTCATGTAGGGGCTGGCCTTGTGCCTGTCCAAGAAAAATATATTCCTGATGAGAAAATCGTGTGGGATCTGTCGAAAAAGAAAGATCTAATGCGAGGAGCAACAAGGCCTCCGGACTTAGCCACTGATGTTTCGGAATGGAAAAAACTAGCTGCAATGAGCCAGAAATCTTTTCCCGATATTACGGCTACTCCAGAATTTTTGGCTCCCGCGGTCGAGTCGCGGGATGACGAAAGTTGTCTTCCCAGCCAGGTTGATGAGAAGTTAGTAGAAAAATCCCAAAACTCTTTGGGCGAAGCTATTTTGCAATTACAAGGTCTTTATATTTTAGCGCAAAACAATGCTGGTCTTATTTTAGTTGATATGCATGCCGCTCACGAACGCATTACTTATGAGCGCCTCAAGGAATCTTTTTTACAAAATAAATTAGCAACACAAAGCTTACTCATTCCCTTGCCAATTAAGATAACGCAGCAAGAAAGTTCTGTGTTTTCTGAACATCAAGATGAATTAAAAAAATTAGGCTTGGATTTGGAAATGCTAGGCGATAATACTTTGCTAGTGCGGCAAATGCCGGTTCTACTTAAGACAGATGAAGTCGAAGCCTTTGTACGTGAGGTTTTGGCTGATTTAGCTTCTTACGAAGTTTTGGGTAACAAAGAAGTCTATCGTGATAGAATCTTGAAAACTTTTGCTTGTCATCATTCTATTCGAGCTAATCGCAAGATGACTCTTCCCGAAATGAATGAATTACTGCGCCAGCTTGAAAAAACTGCTCGTGGCGCGCAGTGTAACCACGGCCGCCCAACTTGGGTGCAAATTACTTGGCAGGAAGTTGCTAAAATGTTTGCGCGGTAGAGGCGCGATTATTGGTGCCGAAGGCCGGACTCGAACCGGCATAGCTTTCGCCGCTACCACCTCAAGGTAGTGTGTATACCAATTTCACCACTTCGGCACATAATACCCTTCGCATTTTGGGCTTATGCTTTATTAAAATCGTCACAAAAAATTATTTTTTCGGCAGAACCTGCTTTGTTATTGTTCCAGGTTTTTGCACCGTTTTAGCTGCTGATTTTGTTGCTGGTATCATTTGCACAGTTATTTGCTTAGTAACTGTGGTTGGTGCTACTGGCGGTGCAATTGGCTCCGGCTGACTTTGTGGAAGCGTTAACGGAGATGTTGGTAAAGCGGGCGTTGCTGCTCGTGCTAGTTTAGCTTCTTTGGACGTTAAATAGCCGAGAGTTAAACTAGTCGTAAAAAATATCGTCGCAATCAACGCTGTAACTTTAATCAAAAATGGTGTAGAGCCATGGCTTCCAAACACAGTTTGTGAAGCGCCACTGCCAAATGCTGCGCCAATATCAGCGCCTTTGCCGTGTTGCACTAAAATCAAAGCGACTAATGCTACGGCAGATAAAATATGAATAATAAAAATTATCGGTTGCATGCTTTTCCTATATTTAAAAAATCTTCAGCTTTTAAAGATGCGCCGCCTATTAAGCCGCCGTCAATATCTGGCATGGCGAGCAGATCTTTTGCATTGTCTGGTTTTAGGCTACCACCATACAATATATGAAGATTTTCTGCAATACTTGTGTTATGGCGCGCAAATTCTTGGCGGATAGCTTTGTGCACTGACTGAGCTTGCTCTGGTGTCGCGTTTAAGCCAGTTCCGATCGCCCAAACTGGTTCATAGGCAACGATAGCGCGGCTAAAGCAATCGACACCGCCAGCTGCTTGTATCACAGCTTCTAATTGACGAAAAACAACTTGTTCCGTTATATTTTGCTTGCGTTCTTCTAAAGTTTCGCCAATACATAGAACTGGTGTGATTCCCGCCTTATAAGCAGCAACAAATTTTTCAGCTACCAAACTGTCACTTTCGCCATAAACTACACGACGTTCTGAGTGTCCGACCAAAACATAGCGACAATTAAAATCATTGAGCATGCTAGCCGAAATCTCACCCGTGTAAGCGCCACTGGCTTTGTTACTTAAATTTTGTGCTCCGAAGGCTACATTACTTCCTGCCAATGTACGTTCTGCTGTGTCTAGAAATACAAAAGGTGGAAAGACGATCCACTCTAGATTGGGATTTTGTATGGATTTCGCTCCCTGCTTAATTCCATCTAACAGAGCTCGCACACTTTCTTTACTGCCATTCATTTTCCAATTGCCAGCGATAATGTATTTTCTCATAAAAACCTCTATTATTGATTTCTGCTATCTTAATTAGTGGCTAACTATAAGAATTTTTTTGCAATTCGTCGAGAAGTTTTTAAACTAACGCATCTATTTAGCCATATACCGAATACAGACTTCGACCTAAAAATATAACCCATTGATTTTAAATGAAAACCTGTGGACATGTTTTCTATGAGGGTTTTGTTGAATAAATGGTAAAAAGCAAATTTTGTTTGGTAGCCGCAGGCTTCAGTCTGCGATAACATCTTGAATGTTATTGAAGTTTTAAACGCAGGCTGAAGCCTGCGGCTACCGATCATTTCTTGTCGTAAAGAGCTTTGGGTTGCGAGCAAGGAAATGCGCTTAAGCTTTTCTTTTGTTGCCAGATAAAATATCTTTTAATTGCAATAAAGCTTTTTGGTATGGAATAACTTGTATGTCTCCTTCCGGATAAGTTTCTCGTCCACCATAGAGCAAATATAACTTAGCTTCAGGGTAAATTTTGGCAAAAGCCTTTAAATTAGTGAAATCGCTGGAATAGAGCTTTTCTTTGCGTTTAATTTCGAACGCACAAAATCCTTTATTGCCATATAAAACAAAATCAACTTCTTCCTGCTTTTTGGTGCGCCAGTAATAGAACTCATATTCCAAGTCATAGTAATCATTGTAAGCTTTGGCTTCTTGCAAGAATAAAGTTTCTAACGCTGGACCATCGATTTCTTGAGCGGTATCTAAGAGGCCATGCGGGCGGATTGTGCGATAAACTCCAACGTCAAAATAGTAAAACTTAGGATGCGAAATTGCATCCCTTGAAGCCCTTTTGCGAAAGACGGGTAGGCGAAAAGCGATCAACATATCTTCAAGAATATCAAAAAAGTTACTGACAGTTTGGCGATTACTGCCTATCTCCCTAGATATTTCTGTATAACTTAATATTCCACCTTGATTGAAGCTGGCTATTTCCAAAAATCTAGCAAACAAAGGAATATTTCTGGTTAGGCTTTCTTGTAATACTTCTTCGCGTAGATAGGTTTTAATATAGCTTAATAAATATTTTTGCGGTTGTTTGCCAATAGAGGCAAGCGGTAAGTGGCCGTATTGCAGAGATTTGTTAAGATCAAAATGTTCCTTTAGCTCTGAGGCTGTTAGTGGGTGGAGATTATAAGTAAGTGCTCGTCCTGCTAATAAATTGACACCCTTACGGCGCAAACTTCTCGCGCTTGATCCTGTTAAAATAAATTTTAATTTTTGATTTTCTATTAAACGATGCACTTCATTAAGAAGAGCCGGTATTTTTTGAATTTCGTCAATTATGACCCAGCCTTTATAGTTTGTTGGTATTTTCTCGCTCAGTCTAACTGGACGTGCTAAAAATTCGCGGTAGATATCGTCATTTAGTAAATCGAAATAGAGTGAATTAGGATAATTTTCTTTTATCCAAGATGTTTTTCCAACACCCCTGGGGCCAAAAAGGAAAAAGCTCTGTGTTGAGTTTCTGGCTATATCGAGTATTCGTTTTAGCATGGGAATTCCTATACCTTTAGTTTTGTTAGTACGTTGAATAGGTTACCATAAGATGGTGCAAAACGCAAACGCTAGTTGCGTTTTTTCGATAAAACGCAAACTAAGGTAGCGTTTTGTTTGGTTTTTTATTCAAGAGTGGCGTAATTGAGTAGGTTTAAACTCTTAAGTTTTTCGAAAGTATTAGTTTTTTCTTAAGAGAAGACTCAAGGTTTTCTTAAAAAAATTAATCAAAACAATATGTTAAGGAAAAATAAAAAAATTTTTTTCTTCTAAGATTTCGTTAAGGTTTATGAGCTATCATAATAGTTAGTAATTATACGTGTTGACTTAATTTTAAATAACGTAAGTCAAGACATTTGCTTGATAGTTGCGGCAGGATTTTTCAAGGAGTGAGTTTTATTTTATGTAAGCTACTTCTTGAAAATGTTTTAGGCGCGTTTGTTTAAGTAAGTTTTATTATTAAATTAGTTTGGTAACTATCAAGATTAAATATTTAGAGGTTAGTCATGGGTTGTTGTAATTCTACATCTAGAAAATCTTCTGAAGTTTATGATCCTAGTGAAAGTCATGGTAATAATGTCACTGGATCTGCTAGTACCACGAGTACAGCTCCTGGCGCTAATGAGACTACTGCTTTGTTGAATGCTCGTGCATCTGAAGTAGGTGTCGTTCCAGCTGATTCCGTTTCTGTTGCTATTAGTGCTTCTGTACCTATTTCTGGTACTGCTCCAGCTGTTTCCACAACGACCACAACTGTAGTGGCAGAGCAATTTTCGACGTCTTATTTACAAACTCTTTTGGTTGCCCGAGACTTACAGGCTCAGCAAGGTCCGTTACAAAAGACTAATACCACTAGTTCTGTTTTAGATGCAATGCCCAGTTTTAATACTAGCAGACCATCTTTAGTAACTGCATCAGCGTCTTCTTCCGGGTCTGCACCTAAGACTACGGGAATTACTTCGCCGTTTTCTTCGGCACCGCAATTTCATATAGGCGGAGCAGCAGCTGCAGCACCAACAACGTCAACATCGGGTAATCCATTTTTAGTAACTGCATCAGCGTCGAGTGCTGAGTGTCCTCCGCCACCGGTTCGCCCCAGGAGTTCTTCAGTAGAAGGGAGACCTAAGAATCCTAACGGTGGAGCGCCTAGCACATCAAGTTTAGCGCAGAGACAATCTATGCCGATTCCTTCGAGTAGTGCAACCATTCCTACGTCCGCCACGACTCCTCCTGCTATTTCTTCAGGAGTGAGTGGTAGTAATGGGTCGCCCAATTTGAGCGGAAATCCTAGTGCCCAGTTTGCTTCTAATGGAAAGCCGCCATTGTCTGCGTCTGGTGTGGCACGTCGTACTGTTGGTAGTGTTAGATCTATAGGATCACAGGGTTTACAAGGAATTAGACCAGCTGATATCCTGTCACAGGATCGTATTCAATTTTTTGTGAAACTTATAATGCTTTTAAAAGATAATAGCGCTAAATTGAGGGGTGGTCTTAGTGCAGAAGAGAATGTAGTACTCAAAAAGAAGTGTGGTTTGTTAGTCGGAGTTATAGATGCTGTTTGTGGGGGGGTAAGCCAAACAAATGGTTTGAAGAATGCGTTTGATCAGAATGGAAGATTGAGATTGACTCATGATGCTATCACCTTGTATTTGCTCTCATTAGATCCTCGAAAAGAGCTTTTGGATTTACAACAAGCCATACAAGATAAAGTTCCAGAAATAGAACCTAGGTTAGATCCTCATGGGTGGCCATTACCTATTGCTGAAATACTAGACAAGAACTCTAGTTTCGAAGAAGTGGAATTAGAAGATCTAAATTTTGCACGCTTTAGTGCTCGTTGGATTTGCAAAGTTTTTAAGGCAGAGATTCAACCTAATATGACTAGGACGGAACAAAATAATTCCGAAAGGGATTTTGTTGAAAAATATAGCGCGGTAGACGAAAAATTGACCAAAGAAGTTAAAGGCAGAGATAATTTAGTATTACGGGCGAGTAATTGACCATTAAGTGTTTAAGATAGTATATGCTTTGTATTTGTTAGGTATTAGTAATAAAATGTTAAAAATTAATTTATTTTAAAAAGGAGAATTTTATGACACCTCCAAATGATTTGGTATCGGGAGATACCACAATAGAAAGAGACGCTGCTGCTATTTGGAAATATGAAAATGCAACTGTTGATGAAAGCGGCGAAGTAGTGGTGCCAAGCACCCCACAAGGTAAAGCTTCATCGACTTCGTCTCAATCTTTTGCACCGCAACAGTCTGAGGAGCCTATTATAATTGTTAGGCCAACCACACCCGTGGAAGAAGAGGCGGCTATTAAAAGGGCTATGGAGCTAGATGGAACTAAACTGTTTCCATTGCCTGGTACACCAGAAAGGCGTGAGCAGGAAGCTATAGAAAGATATTCAAACTTGAGTTTTGATGATGACGCTGAGGATGAACCACGACGTGATGAGTCAGAGAACAGTTATACTGCTCCAACGTTGCCACCTTCAATACCATTAACTTCGGCTTCAACAGCTTTAGCTATGCAGCAAACTAGCTCCGCACCTGTTTCAACACCAGTTGCACCTATATATCAAGCTAACAGGACACCTGCTCCGGTACCGGTTACAGTTGTTCCTGCTGCGCCTTTGAATGATCCTCCGGCTGCTGCTGTTCCTCCCCCTACAGCACCTGTTGTTGCACAAGAGGTTCTTCAAGCAAAACCTGGCTTATTGTCACGCATTTGGTCGGGCATTAAATCAGCGGCTAAGGTTGTTGATAACTTTTTTGCTGGATTCTTTGGTAAGAAAGATACTATGCAAGAGTTTTCACCTAAAGAGTTTGACAAGCTTGATGCGAAAGGCCGCGGTGATAGGCTAGCATCCTACGCTGACACAAACGCAACTCTTCTGAACGCAGCTGTAAAGCATATTGTTAAGAATAAGCTATCTGTGCATTTTCCACCAGATGTGACTAAGATGGAGAAAGTGCTGAAGGTTGTTAAGCAGCATATGGATGAAAGTCCCTTAGGTACCTCATTTTATGGAATGCACTCGCTGTTTCAAAATCTTGAGAAAGGTATTAAAGCGACACCAAATCCACAGCAAATTGCGACAGAAAGTATAGATCGAACTGCTACTCCACCAGTTCCTTCGATGTAAATATCCTGATTTGGAATCCCAAAAGCCAAACTCACTAACCATGAGTTTGGCTTTTTTTTTGCCTACGATTTGGAGTTAGGAGAGTTTTCCGGTGTTGTGCTGCTAGAGCTTCCTTGGGATGAAGGGGAGGTCGGAGTTGCTGAGCGCTTCGCGCAGGACAAAAATTCATGTTTTAATCTCAAAAATTAGTTGAGGTGGAGATAAAAACACAAAGTACTTATCAAGTTTTTTATGCGGTTTTTCAATGGATTTAATATGATTTCTCTAATTAAATCTAACCCATAGCGAAAAAAGCTATTTTGAGGGCGTATAATATTTCTATGTTTGCTAAATATAATGGGTTTTACCTCAGCTTGCCATTCCCCAATTTTATGTGCCCAACATAAACCAACTGTCAGTAATGCCATCATTTCAGCGAGTTATTATCCTTCCCCCCTTTTTTTCTTTTTTGTCCTGTGCGAAGAGGAAAAATAAAAAAATTTTTTCTTCTAAGATTTTGTTAAGGTTGGTGCGCTATCATAATAATTGGTAATTATACGTATTGACTTAATTTAAATAACGTAAGTCAAAACATTTGCTTGATAGTTGCGGTAGGATTTTTCAAGGAGTGAGTTTCATTGTGCAAGCTACTTCTTAAAAATGTTTTAAGCGCGTTTGTTTAAGTAAGTTTTGTTATTAACTATCAAGTGAAATATTTAGAGGTAAATTATGCGTTGGCGGTGTGGTAAAGAAGGTGAGGCATACGAACATCTACGGGTTAGTTCGGCTCCTCCTACTACTGCCTCGACTGCAGAACCCGTTAGAGAAGCGCATGATGTAGCCGCTGCTCCCCAGGAAAAACCTGGCTTGCTTTCTCGCATTTGGTCGGGAATTAAATCGGCGGCTAAGGCTTTTGTTAACTTTTTTGCTGACCCTTGGGTGATGATGTTTGGTGATGAGGGAAATGAGGCTTCTAAAAAAGCATCTCAGGACGCATTTGATAGAGCCATGCCACCATCACCATCATTGTGGGAAATTCCTGATAAACGAAGAGTAAGTGGTCAATCAAGTTCTGTTGCTAGTGAGGGTGCTGTAAGCTCTGGTAAGATGTTCTTCCAGCAAGCTTTTAGATATACAGAGCCCAAAGATCGGTATCTGGCCTTTACGAATGAATATGGAGAGTCTGAATATGGAGAGCCTCTTGACACAGAGGAAAGAGTTTCACCCACACCACCAATGTAGTTATTGTTGTTAGAATCCAAAATGCCAAACTCGATAACCTCGGGTTTGGCTTTTTTTTGCCTACGATTTGGAGTTTGTAGGAGGGTTGTTAGGCGTTGTGCTGCTAGAGCTGCCTTGGGGTGGAAGGGGAGTCCGAGTTGCTGAACTTCCTAGTCCAAAAAAATTAAGATTTGCGTAATTTACGTTTACTACTTTACTAGTTCGAAGATTATGCGATTTTTTTTGTGGTGGAGGGCATAGTATTGTAATCGATGGTGTTGATGAAGCATAATAAACAGTCTGAAAAAGAAATGTGAGTTTATTGTTACAATGAGAAAAGCGTTGTACAACTGTAGGGCTTTTTGTTGGGATACGGTTTGTAAATATAGGAAGTGATTTACCTTGTTGATAGTGACTGGCACCCTTTTCATATTGAGTAATTTCATCATCTATTGAGTCGGCTTTGAAAATTTTGCCCATAGATTATCTCGCTTTTTATTAGTTTTTAAAAGTGTCTGCATTCTATCACACCAAACTTAAAGCTTTCTTAGGCTGCTAAAAAATTCCGAATACCGCCCAGGTCGAGTTAAGACTGGTTTTTAAAGGCTTTCGTGGCATAAAACGGCATTTTTGACGGAAATTGCTTGCAAAAAACGGCAAATATGACATATAACCGCTAGCATAAAACGTAAAATGTTGACAAATTTAGCAGCGTGGAAAACTAATATTCGGCATAAGTCTTTGATTTTCAAGGGTGTTCGTCAGGTTGGTAAGACTTTTCTTTTGCGGAAATTTGGTGAGAAGTACTTCCCGGCCTATTATTAGGTTGATTTTGAGTTGGAAGTGCTCAGTTTATAGTATTTGAAAAAGAATTTGGACAAGGAAATTAGAGAGGGAGAAGAATGGTTTGGGATTTTTTATTTAATTAAACGAGGTTAAAAGGTATGAAGAATAAGAAAATGCTTTGGCTAATTTTAGCTATCCCTGCTTGTTTGTTGCTTATTGGTTGTTCATTTACAGGTCAAAATTATCGTACTTCGATTGAGAATGTTGATACGCTCGCGGAAATTCATAAAGGTAGCCATAAAATTAACGTTGCAACATTTAATATGTCTGGCGCTAGCAGTGGCGCTATCATGTGTCGAGCTGCTGGAACTGTAGGTACCCCATCTGGTGTTTCCTTTGCTCAATATATTCATGATGGTTTAGTACAGGAATTAAAACATGCAAATATGTATTCTGCAGGAGCTCAATCTACTTTGCATGGTAAGGTAAATAATATTAATTTAAGTACGATGATTGGTGCTGGTGGCTGGAAGGTTGATATGACATTTGATGATGGTGTTCATGCTCCATTCAGAGTTGTGGACACATATAAGTTTTCGACTAATTTTGTAGCCGAGGTAGCTTGTGAACAAGCTGCTAATGCCATTGAGCCCATGGTTGAGCAATTCTTGAAAAAACTTTACCTAAGCCCGGGGTTTAGAAAGGCTTTGAAAGATTAAGAACAAAGAACATTGAAGAGTAACCTGTGCTTGAGTACTGGCTAGTTTTCGCATGTTACTTCCTCTATTATTTGAGACAAAAAAAGTCAAAACCCAACTTTAAAATGTAACTCTTTGATTTATAAGGAATTCATGTAGACATGTTTTTTGTGTTCTTTTAGAAGAGTTTAAAAATCACTAACCAACTAGGAGAGAATATAATGCCCAAAATAAAAGTTAACGATATAAATCTCTATTATGAAGAATATAGCGGAGAGAAAGGTGATCCAATAGTGTTCATTTCTGGATTTAGTGGGGACCATTTGATGTGGAGCGGGCTTCTTAAGGAATGCACACTTAAGCATCGCGTGGTTGTTTTTGATAATCGCGGTGTTGGGCAATCTGATAGACCCGATTATCCGTACACAGTCGACATGATGGCGGACGATACGGCTGCTTTATGCAGAGAATTAAATATACCTAAAGCCACTTTTGTTGGAAATTCTATGGGCGGATTTATCGCCCAAACATTGGCTTATAAATATCCCGATCTTACCAAATCAGCCGTAATTTCTAATTCTATAGAAAAGTACAGTGGTATTGGGTTTAAAGCGCTTCTTGAGGCTCAGTTAAAGCTTATCGAAGCTAAAGCACCGGTTGACGCAGTAGTGAAAGTTGGGCTCGGTTGGTGTTTTTCAGAAAAGTTTTTGAGTAGACCTGGTTTGATAGACTTTATAGTTAAATCTGAACTAGAAAACAAATATCCTGCCACGGCAATTGGTTTTAAGAATCAGATAAATGCTTGTTTGAATTTCGATGCAAGTTCGTGGGTGCAAAAGATTAATAAACATTGCCTAGTTATTGGTTCTGACGAAGATAAAATATTTCCTGAAAAGCTTACTCGTAATTTGAGTACGCTGATTCCTAATGCCAAGTATTTTTGTTTTGAAGGTGGAGTGGGGCACGTGCCTTGTATTGAAGAGCCAGAGCTGTTTAGTAAAGTTATTTTGGGGTTTTGCGCTAAGAATGCAGCGTCTTAGTGATTCAAAGATCAGTCATGTGAATGAGCGCATGAGATTAAGAAACTAACTCTGGTGCTAGATTCGGATGAGGAAATGTGTTTTTTGCCTAGAGAAATCTGTAAGTTAGCCGATACGATTCCCAATACTCAATATTTTTGTTTTACTGGCAAGAAATGATAAAAAATCCGACGTATGCTTCCAAAAAAGCCAATCTAATAATCCACTAATAACAAATATAGCCTAATACTTACATGAATTGTAATTAAGTTTGCTTTTATTTTGAAATATGTGTACTATGTAAATAGTACACTATAACACATTAAGAGATTTTATATGATTGATATAAATAATTTGTCTTTTGCTTATCCTAAAAAGTCGGAGCTTTTTAAAGATTTAGATCTTAAAGTTCCGACCGGCAGAATTTGTGGTTTGCTAGGAAAAAATGGTGTTGGTAAGACGACATTATTACGTCTTATCGCAGGCCTTTTGTTTCCTAAAAGTGGAAATTGTTCGGTTTTAAATTTTGATCCAGTGCAACGTTTGCCAAGTTTCTTGCAAGAGATTTACTTTTTTCCAGAAGAATTTTACTTGCCTCAGCTCACTGTAGGGCAGTATTTAAAATTATATGCGCCATTTTATCCGCGTTTTAAAGAGAGTGCATTTTTAAAATGCCTAAAAGAATTTGATTTAAAGTTAGAGGAAAATTTACAAGATCTTTCGTATGGACAGAAGAAAAAAGTCATTTTAGCCTTTGCTGTGTCTACTGATTGTAAGCTTTTACTGTTGGATGAGCCAAGTAATGGCTTAGATATTCCTAGTAAAAGTCAATTGCGTAAATTGTTAGCATCAGTTTTAACGGAAGATAAAACTGTAATTCTTTCAACGCATCAAGTGCGTGATCTGGAAAACCTTATCGATATGGTTGTAATATTGGATAAAGGAAAAATTATTTTTCAAAAAGCATTGGAAGAGTTCGATATCAATTCTCCGATTGATTTAGAATCTTTATTTAACCAAGTTTTGGCGGCAAGAGGTAAAAAGTATGAGTGATTTTTTCAGTTTAAGACGATTGGTGTTGTTATTGCACAGCGATTTAGTGCTTAAAATGCGCAGCATCACGATTTTTTCTATAACAATTTTTTCTGTTTTATTTTTATATGACATTTTATTTGCTGGTAGCAGATATGTTGTAGGTTTCCACGACGTACTGTATTCGATATTTTTATTTGTGGGAGGATTTTTTGTATCGAGCCATGTTTTTTTTGATTTGCACGACAAAACTCAGGGTATAACTTTTTTAACTTTACCGGCATCTCATTTTGAAAAACTATTCAGTCGTTGGCTGATTGTTGCTCTTGGCTATGCTCTTGGAATTTCATTTCTTTTCTTCTTTTTATTCGCAATTACTAATGTGGCTAAAGCTTTATTTTTTCCTAGTATATGGTCTGGCGCTTTGTTATATGTTAATTGGCATGCAATGTTAATATCTCTAAAATATTATTTACTTCTACAGCCAATTTTTTTATTGGGCGCTATATATTTCAAACAAGCAGCTTTAGCTAAAACAGTTCTTTGCTGTTGTGTTTTTATGCTCGCTTTGATTTTTGTAAAATTCTTTTTTACATTCTTATTTTTTACGCCAGATAACATTTCCAATTCCATTATGGTTTGGCAGGAACACAGTTTTTTTATTATCAATAGTTTTTTGATGTTATTGGCACCTATTTGTTTATTCGCAACATATTTACGTTTACGTGAGAGTGAAATTTAGTATGGAATTTAGAAATCAACACTCTATCTACTTGCAAATTGCTGATTATATTTGTGAGGAAATTTTGTGCCACGTTTGGAAAGCATACGATAAAATTCCGTCGGTACGTGAATTGGCTGTGCAAGTAGAAGTTAATCCTAATACAGTTGTTCGTACTTATGGTTATTTAGAAGGTCAGGGCGTTATTTATAAAGAACGTGGGCTTGGTTATTTTGTTGCAAAAAATGGATATGGTCAGGCGCTCAAGCTCAAAAAAGAATTATTTTTAAGGGAACATTTACCAATTGTTTTTAAGAGTATGGATTTGATGGATATGAGTTTAAATGATTTACAAAATTTATATAAGAATTATAAAAAGCAAATAAGAGGTAATAAAAATGAAAAATAGTAGCAAATTTTTATTGACTGCAATGGTGGTTTTTCTATTTGTTAGTAGTGTTATCTATAGTTGCAAAGGCGCTGATCGCTTTAAGACATCTTCATTTAGCAATAACGTAGCTTTTGAGGAAAAAGGAAGCATTAGCGGAGGTAAAAGCTATAATGTGGCTAGTTTTGATGCATTAAAACTGCGGTCCGCCGCACGTGTAAAGATAATTTCTGGACCAAAAGCACGTGTAGAAGTTTTAGGAAACAAAGAATATATTTCTTCATTGCAAGTTTTTGCCGAAGGGTCTAATTTGCATATAGAACTAGCTGATAATCTTCGTTTTTCTTTCAGAGGAGAGCCTGAAATTACTGTTATTACTCCGTCTCCTATAAAAGATATTTCTTTGGTTGGTTCTAATCACATATATGCAAAGAAGCTTAGCGGGCTAAGCTTAAGTATAAATGCTGAGGGAAGTAGCCATTGTGAGTTTGCTGGTCAGGTTGGTAATTTGAAAATCAATACTGCTGGCTCAAGTAATATTGATGCGGAAAAACTGATTGCCGATAATGTTGTAGTCAGAACAGCTGGTTCTTCACATATTGAGGTGTACGCAAAGGATTCTCTCAAGATTGACGCCTTCGGTAGTTCTCACATTAATTATTTTGGTCACCCCAAAAAAGTTACTAAAACAGTGTTTGGTTCATCGCGTATAGAAGAAAACGGCGATTGATCGTGTTGTGTGAGAACTTAAAGATGGCTATTTTGTTGCTCCTCTTGTCAGCGGTAAGAGTTTTATTTGGGTTATTGTGTTGTACCAGACTTTATTGAATTATTCATCGTGTAGTTATAAGACTTTAAATTTGAGGGTAATATGCATAGCAAAATGGCGATGATAGTGGGTGCTAAGATGTGTTAGGGATTTTTTAGACACCTTGTAATAAAATTGCAATTTGCTTTGGGGTTGGTAGTTGATTTTTTAAATTTTTCGGAACATTAGATAAGACAGTGTATTCAGCTACTCCTATCGGTTTATTACTAGTTTTTAAAGTATATTCTACTATTGAACGGTCTTTCTCTTTGCAAATAATAATGCCGATGGAAGGGTTTTCTCCTTCAGTTCGTACTTTATCATCAAGCACGGCTAAATAGAACTGCATTTTTCCAACATATTCTGGTAAAAATTCCCCAACCTTCAGCTCCAATGCTATTAATGCTTTTAGATGTCTGTGATAGAGAAGAATATCGATAAAATATTCTGTATTGCTAACTTCCAGCTTGTATTGGCTACCCACGAAAGCTAAAGCTCCGCCCATTTCACGCAGAAACTTATCCATGCGAGAAAGAATAGCTTGTTCAAGATCTTTTTCGCTATGTTCTATGGCAAGGTCTAAAAAGCCGAAAGTATATTCATCTTTAATTGCCAATTTGGCTTGTTTCTGAATTATTTCTGGAACAGTTTTATCAAAATTATTTTGACCCGTAAGCATTTTTTCATAGTTTTTACTTTCAATTTTATGAATTAAGACACTTTTAGACCAACCATATTTTCGAGTCATACGAATATAGAATTCCCGTTCTAAGGCATCTTTGCAGTGTGTTAAGATTATTACATTATGTGACCATCCTATTTCTCTCACCAGTGGTGAGAGTTTTTTATGTCGTTGATAAGTAAGATAAAATTTACGCATACGCCAAAGATTTTGTGAAGATACTCCTTTCAATCCAGGAAACTCTTCTTGTAGGTCTTGGGAAAGAAGTTCGACTACAGAATTCCCCCAACCGTTTTTTTCTTGTCGTTCCGCTATCATTTTTCCTATATCCCAATAAAGGTCGATGAGTTGTTTGTTTACAACCTTTAAGGCGTCATATTGAGCCGAATGAATTCGTTGCTTAATATTTTGCAAAAGTTCGGTATAGTTTTGTGCTTTTGTAATCTTCATGTGGGCATTGCTCAATTTGGTTAATTAAAATGAGAATACGGTATATTTTTGATGATTTAAAAATAAAGTCTATACCGTGTTTTTAAATTATTTATTTGGATTATTGTGTTGAACTAGACTGTAGGGAATTATCTTACGCAAGATGGCTATTTCGCCATTTCACGTAACTTATTGTTCAAGTCTTCTTCATTCCAAATCGGAACAGCAAGCTTTTCGGCTTTGGTGAGTTTAGAGCCAGCGTCGGATCCTGCTATGACTGCGGTTGTGTTTTTCGACACGCTTTCGCTGACTTTAGCGCCAAGAGAAAGGAGTTTTTCCTTGGCTTCTTCGCGAGTCATATTCTGAAGACTTCCAGTCAAAACAAAAGTTTGGCCTGACAGAGGTTTAATTCCAGAAGATTCTGGTTGGGGCCAATGTACACCTAGTTTTTGAAGTTTTTTAATAAGCTCTAAATTATGCGTTTGACGGAAAAAAGTTGTAATGTGTGTGGCGATAGTGGGACCAACGTCGGACATAGATTCTAGGTCAGTTTGATTAGCAAAGATTAATTTTTCTATGTCGATAAAATGATTAGCTAACTCTTGCGCAGTAACAGCGCCAACTTCGCGAATTCCTAAGGCGTAAATAAAGCGCGATAACGTTGTCGTTTTACTTTTTTCTAATGCTGAGAGTAGTTTTGTAGCTGATTTTTCGCCCATGCGATCTAAAGCAGCTAAATCTTCTAATTTTAAAGTGTAAAGATCTGCTACGTTTTGTATGAGCTTAGAGTCGACAAGTTGATCGACTAATTTGTCGCCAAGGCCGGTGATATCAAGAGCCGTGCGAGATGCGAAATGCTTTATCGATTCTTTACGCTGTGCGCTGCAATAAAGTCCGCCGCTGCAGCGAGCTATGGCCTCACCTTCGGCTTTGACTATGTCGCTTCCGCAGACTGGACAGTGTTTTGGCAAATGTATGGGATGAGCGTTAGCGGGACGGCGATCTGGTATTACAGAAACTAATTCTGGAATTACATCGCCAGCTCGGCGGATGATTACAGTGTCTCCAACGCGAATGTCTTTACGAGTAATTTCGTCGATATTATGCAAAGTTGTATTGCTGACAGTTGCTCCTCCCACAAACACTGGCTTTAAGCGAGCGACTGGTGTTAGGGCTCCTGTGCGGCCAACTTGAAATTCAATAGCTAAAACTTCAGTGATTTCTTCTTCAGCGGGAAATTTATGAGCTATCGCCCAGCGTGGGGCTCTAGCAACGAAGCCTAAATCTTTTTGCATCTTTAAAGCGTTAACTTTGTAGACAACGCCGTCGATGGCGTAGGGCAGAAGGTTACGTTTAGCGAGCATATTTTTGTGATAGCTAAGGCAAGATTCGATGCCCTCGACAATTGCTATTTCAGGATTGATGCGTATTCCCCAGCTTTTTAGTAGTTGTAAAATATCAAAATGGTTGGGAGGTAACGTAGTTCCTTCTAAGCTGCCTAATGCGTAGCAGAAAATTTCGAGCGGACGTTTGGCAGTTATTTTGGGATCCAGTTGACGGAGGCTACCTGCTGCAGCGTTTCGTGGATTTACAAAAGTTTTTTCGCCATTTTTTTTGGCTAGTTCATTGTAAAGGAGGAAGCCGTCGTTTGGCATGTAAACTTCGCCACGAATTTCTAAATGAAGTGGAAGGTTATTGCCGTTTAGGCGAAGAGGAACGCTAGAAATAGTGCGGATGTTTTGGGTTATATCTTCGCCAACTATGCCGTCTCCTCGCGTAGCGGCTTGTGTTAGAAGACTTTTTTCATAAGTTAAACTTACAGCGATACCGTCAATTTTTGGCTCGCAGACGTAAGTTATTTTTTTATTTTCATCTAAGTTTAAACGTTCGTGGTTACGGCGATCGAAAGCTAGAGCATCTTCTTTTGCAAAAGCATTATCCAATGAAAGCATGGGAATTTTATGCTTTATAGTGGTGAAAGATTTAAGGGGAGTGCCGCTTACGCGTTGAGTTGGCGAATCTGGAGTTACAAGTTCAGGGTGTTTGGCTTCTAAAGCTTTTAGTTCTTGAAAGATGCGATCGTATTCCGCGTCGGGAACTAATGGTTCATCAAGGACGTAGTAATGGTAATCGTATTTTTGAATCAAAGAGCGTAAACGGTCGATGTCGTGCATAAAAACATGTCTATGAGTTTTCTTTAAAAATCAACGAGTTACAGTTTGAGGTTGGGGTTTGTGCTTTTTGTTCTGGTCCCATCCCCCTCCCTCAATTCATTATAACATTCACCTTTATCACCGACAATACAGGGATTTTTACGCAAGGCAGATGCTAGCCTAAGAATTTTATCACATGGATTGCGCTTAACCAGCTGCTCAAGTAAACTAGCGCTTATTTTGAACAATCCCTAAACGCTTAAAAAACATGTCTACATGTTTTCTTTAAAAATCAATAAGTTACATTTTGAAGTTGGGGTTTGGGTGAAAGTTGTAAATTTTCAGGGGGCAACACATGTATAAAAGTGATCTCAATATCGCGGATTTTGATCCAACTTTATGGTCGGCAATGCAACAAGAGGCTAAGCGCCAAGAAGATCATATTGAACTTATAGCCTCGGAAAATTATGTAAGCTCTAGAGTTTTAGAAGCGCAAGGTTCAGTTCTGACGAATAAATACGCCGAAGGCTATCCGGGAAAGCGTTACTACGGTGGTTGTGAATATGTAGATATTGTAGAAAATTTAGCTATCGAGAGAGTTAAAAAGCTTTTTGGTGCAGCTTACGCTAACGTGCAGCCTCATTCCGGTTCGCAGGCCAACGCGGCTGTGTTTATGGCTTTACTCAACCATGGCGATACTGTTCTGGGCATGAGTTTGGCTGACGGTGGTCATTTAACACATGGTTCCAAAGTTAATTTCTCAGGAAAAATTTATAATTCAGTTCTATATGGCTTGAAACTTGAAACAGGTGAGATTGACTACGACCAAGTTTTGAAACTGGCGCGCGAGCATAAGCCTAAAATGATTATCGCAGGTTTTTCGGCTTATTCTCGCATAGTAGATTGGCAGCGCTTCCGCGATATCGCTGATGAGGTTGGTGCTTATTTGTTGGCAGATATGGCGCATGTGGCGGGGCTTGTGGCTGTGGGTCTTTATCCATCCCCAATACAAATTGCTGATGTTACTACCTCTACAACACACAAAACTTTGCGTGGTCCTCGTAGTGGTTTAATTTTGGCCAAGGCCAATCCAGATATAGAAAAAAAGCTAAATTCTGCCGTTTTTCCTGGCATGCAGGGTGGGCCTTTAATGCATGTTATTGCAGCTAAAGCAGTAGCTTTTGAAGAAGCATTACAGCCAGAATTTAAAGATTATCAAAAGCAAATTTTATTGAATGCGAAAGCTATGGCAGAAGTTTTGTTGAAACGTGGTGTAGACTTGGTTTCCGGAGGTACTGATAATCATCTTTTTCTTGTAAATTTAGTGAAAAAAGATATCACAGGCAAAGATGCTGCCGATGCGCTTGGCAATGCTTATATCACTGTCAACAAAAATTCTGTACCTAATGATCCAAGATCTCCTTTTGTAACAAGCGGTATGAGGATAGGTACACCTGCTATAACAACTCGTGGCATGAAAGAGCAAGAGGCGATTTTATTGGCTAATTGGATTTGCGATATTTTGGATGATGTGAAAAATATTGCTCTACAAGAGCATGTTCGTAAGCAAGTTTTGGATTTATGCAAAAAATTTCCAGTGTATGGATAAATAAAAATGATGAATCCAAAATTACGACATAAAGCGCGAGAATTAGCATTACAAGCTGTTTACCAGTGGCAATTTAATGCAGATGCAGAAGGAAGCTTAATCGCACAGTTTTCGGATTTTGCCAAAAGCACTAAATATGACGAGGCTTTTTTTATAGAACTTTTACAAGGAATTTTGGCAAATTATAAGGAATTAGACGCTAAAATGACGCCATTTTTGGATAGACCAATTACTGAGCTAAATCCAATCGAATTAGCGGTTTTACGTTTAGCTCTTTACGAATTAATGTATAATCTAGAGACGCCTTACAAAGTTGTAATAAACGAGGCTTTGGAATTAGCCAAAACTTTTGGCTCGCAAGACGGTTTTAAATATGTGAATGGCGTGTTAGATAAGGCCGCCAAAGAAATTAGAGTAAACGAGTAGGGGCGCACCTTGTGTGTGCCCAATAAAAGTTATGAAGGATCGAAAAAATAAAATTAATTTACCGAATTTGCTGACGTTAATCCGCATATTCTTGCTGCCGGCATTTGTGCTTTGCTTTTATTTGCCATGGCGCTTTACACATTTTTTAGCCGCTTTTATATTTTTTATTGTTGCTATTACCGATTGGATCGATGGGTACTTGGCTCGTAGCCTTAAACAAATTACTAAATTTGGAGCTTTTTTAGATCCAGTAGCTGATAAGTTGGTTGTAGTTGTGGCATTAGTGCTTTTGGTAGGACAGTTTGGTTCAGTTTGGATAACCTTGCCAGCTGCGGTCATTGTTGGCAGAGAAATTGTGGTTTCAGCACTGCGTGAATGGATGGCAGAAATTGGCAAAAGGACGAGCGTTGCAGTGGGGTTTGTGGCAAAGGTAAAAACTGCTATGCAAATGCTTGCGCTAGTGTGCCTGCTTATGTATCAGCCGGCAGGATCGAGATATTGGTTTGCTGCGGGTATTATTTTGCTTTATGCGGCGGTTTTTTTAACACTTTGGTCGATGTATATGTATTTAAAAACTGCATGGCCAGACTTGACAATAACAAAAGAAAAGGAATAATAAGGGTCCCTAAGGCGAAGGGTATATAACGCGGGAATAGCTCAGTTGGTAGAGCACAACCTTGCCAAGGTTGGGGTCGCGAGTTCGAGTCTCGTTTCCCGCTCCATTTTAAAATAAAATAAAAACGATTAGGCGGCTTAGGGTCGCCTAATTTGTTTTGGCTGGATAGCAGAGTGGTTATGCAGCGGCCTGCAAAGCCGTAGACGTCGGTTCGATTCCGTCTCCAGCCTCCATTTAAGATGCCCGGGTGGCGAAACAGGTAGACGCAAGGGACTTAAAATCCCTCGATCCGTAAGGGTCGTGCCGGTTCGATTCCGGCCCCGGGCACCATTTTTCTTTCTTTTTTTAGGAATCAAACCATGCGCAAACAATTCTACGAGCATCTAGCCACATCTTTGCAGGGTCTACAGGAAAACGGTCTGTATAAAAATGAACGAATCATCGAATCTCCACAAGGCGCGGAGATTAAGGTTAAGATGGGTGCTGAGGTTATTAATCTTTGTGCCAATAATTATCTAGGTTTAGCTAATCATCCAGCTCTTATTGCTGCCGCTCAAGAAGCTTTAAATACCTATGGTTTTGGTTTGTCTTCAGTAAGATTTATTTGTGGTACTCAAACTATTCACAAAGAATTAGAAAAGCGCTTAAGTCAATTCTTAGGTATGGAAGATACTATTTTGTATTCTTCTTGTTTTGATGCCAATGGAGGCTTGTTTGAAGCTCTTTTAGACGAACCAGATGCGATTATAAGTGATTCTCTTAATCATGCTAGCATTATAGATGGCATCCGTCTTTGTAAAGCGCAGCGCTATCGTTATAACAATAATGATATGGCAGATTTGGAGCTAAAATTAAAAGAAGCACAAAATTGCCGCTTTAAATTAATTATGACTGATGGCGTATTTTCTATGGATGGAACTATCGCTAATTTAGCGGCCATTTGTGATTTAGCAGATAAATACGAAGCTTTGGTCGCTGTTGACGATTCACATGCGGTTGGCTTTATTGGTGAGAAGGGTCGAGGAACGCACGAATATCGAGGTGTTATGGGGCGTATTGATATTATTACGGGAACTTTAGGAAAAGCTATGGGTGGCGCTTCTGGTGGCTATACTAGTGCTCGTAAAGAAATTGTCGATTGGCTACGTCAAAGGTCGCGTCCATATTTGTTTTCTAACACGTTAGCGCCAATGATTGCTGCAGCTTCTATAAAAGTTTTAGATTTATTAGAAAGCGGTGATGAGTTGCGCCGTAAAGTTCATTCTAATGCCAAATATTTTCGCGCTGGTTTACAAAGCTTAGGTTTTACTATTCCTCCTGGCGAACATCCGATTATCCCTGTCATGCTAGGCGATGCTAAGCTAGCTAAGCTTATGGCCGATAAGCTGTTATCTGAAGGAATTTATGTGATTGGATTTTCTTTCCCAGTTGTTCCGCAAGGCAAAGCCCGTATTCGCACGCAAGTTTCTGCTGCTCATGAAAAAGAACATCTTGATAAAGCTTTGGCAGCTTTCGCTAAGATTGGTCGAGAATTGGAAGTGATTGCTTGAACGATTCTAAAATTGGTAAGTTCATGCCGCAGTTTACTAACAACGATACTAGTCTCCTCATAGCCGCAAAAACCTTGCTTCATCCTAATGGTTTAGATTTAACAGAAGTAGAAAAGTTGCTACAAATTTTATCGCATAAAGATCTCGATGATGCGGATTTGTATTTTCAATATTTGCAAACTGAATCTTGGGGTTTGGAAGATGGAGTAGTTAAGGATAATTTGTTTTCTATAAGGCAAGGTGTGGGTATCCGAGCAATAAAAGGTGCAGAAACTGGGTTTGCTTATAGCGATGCAATTAGCAATGAGGATTTGAAAAAAACTATTAAAGTTGCACGCAGTGTTCTAGTTAGTGGAGAGAGCTTTTCTTTTGCTGTGCCAAGTGATAAAAATAAAACAACTATCCCTCAACTTTATCCATCACTTAATCCGCTAAATACACTGGATACACCCGCCAAAGTTAAATTACTGAAAGATGTTTATGCTGAAATTTTACGCGTTGATTCACGCGTGTTGCACGCGGCAGTGAGTCTAACTGCTCAATATGCAATTGTATTGGTGGCGGCTATGAATCAGCCGCTAAGAGCGGACATTCGCCCAAGTTTACGTTTCAATGTTAGCGTTATTTTGCAAGATAAAGATAAACGTGAAAGCGGTAGCAGTAGTTGTGGTGGGCGAGTTGGCTATGATTTTTTGCTAAAAGATGATAAAGCTTTTTGGTATGCACACGAAGCGGTACGTGTAGCTGAAGTTAATCTAAGAGCAAAACCAGCACCGGCTGGAAATATGCCGATTATTTTAGGTCCTGGTTGGCCAGGTATTTTATTACATGAAGCAGTTGGACATGGACTTGAAGGAGATTTTAATCGTAAAGGCAGTTCGGTTTTTGCTGGGCGTATTGGAGAGCGCGTTGCAAGTTCAGTTTGTACTGTAGTGGACCAAGGGAACATCCCAGGCGGGCTTCGTGGTTCTCTTAATATGGATGATGAAGGAACGCCGACACAAAAAACAGTTTTAATAGAAAATGGAATTTTACGTGGTTATATGCAAGACAAAATGAATGCCCGCCTTATGAAGACCTCTTCTACAGGAAATGGTCGACGCGAATCTTATGCTTCGCTTCCTTTGCCGCGCATGACAGCGACTTATCTTTTATCAGGAGAATCTACACCAGAAGAAATTATTGCATCGGTAGATCACGGTATTTATGCAGCAAATTTTAGTGGAGGACAGGTTGATATTACTTCTGGACATTTTGTTTTTTCTACTAACGAAGCTTACCTTATCGAAAAAGGAAAAATAACTTCTCCATTGAAAAACGTAGCATTGATCGGCAATGGTCCAGATGTTTTGACGAAAATTTCTATGGTAGGCAACGATTTAGCTTTTGATCCAGGGGTTGGAACTTGTGGCAAAGAAGGTCAGGGCGTTCCTGTAAATGTAGGACAGCCAACTTTGAAGGTTGATGTTTTGACGGTTGGCGGTACGTCTACATAAAAAAATAAAAAATTTCTTTTGATCACGCTTGACGCCAGGTTTAGCTATTGGTATGTTATACGGGCAACTGATTCCCCGGGCGCGGTGCGTTCGTAGGATTTTTATAAACTATTGTTTAATGGATAAATTGAGGTCTAAACATGAATAAAACAGAACTTATCGAAATTGTAGCTAAAAATGCAGATCTTCCAAAAGCTGGGGCTGCTCGTTGCGTTGACGCGGTAATCGCAGCTATAACCAAAGCTCTTTCTAAAAAAGATCCTGTTGTTTTAGTCGGTTTTGGTACTTTCAGCGTTGGCAAACGTAAAGCTCGTATGGGCCGCGATCCACGTACTGGTAAGACCATCAGCATCCGTGCTAAAATGGTACCGAAGTTTAAAGCTGGCAAACAGCTAAAAGATGCGGTTGACAAGTAAGATTGCAATCGAATCGATTTTTAGTAAAATCAAACCTCGGTAGCAATACCGAGGTTTTTTTTGCAGATTTAAGTTTGTAAGTTTGAGGGTGCTTAGCTCAGTTGGTAGAGTATCGCCTTTACACGGCGAGGGTCGTGGGTTCAAGCCCCTCAGCACCCACCAAAATAGAAATGGAGCGGTAGTTCAGCTGGTTAGAACGCCTGCCTGTCACGTAGGAGGTCGCGGGTTCGATCCCCGTCCGCTCCGCCATTTTCTTCAGAGGATTAGCCTATGTTGCAAAGTATGCGAGAACGCACCCAGGGCATTATTGCTGGTGTAATCGTAGCCTTAATTTGTATAACTTTTGCATTATGGGGAATTCAAAACTATCTTAGAGGAAATTCTGCTGAAGATGGTGTTGCTAAAGTTGACGGCACAAAAATCACAGAGCAAGAATTTAAGGCGGCTTATGAAAGAGCTCGTCAAGCCATGGTTGCTAAGCAAGGTAGCAAGTTTTATCTCGACCAAGAAGCTCAAAAATCTTTAAAGAAGCAGGTTTTGCAAGATTTAATTCGCAATACTGTTCTATCTAGTGCTTTTGAAGATTTAGGTCTTTATGTTGGTAATCAGCAAGCTAGTGCTATTGTTACACACATGCCTTATTTTCAAGTAGATGGGCAGTTTTCCTACGAAAAATTTCAAAATATCCTTACTAACATGTCTTACTCCGAGGAAGCTTTTTTCGATCAAACGCGTAAGACGATGATTTCTGCCCAGCTCAATGCTGCTGTTTCAGATAGTGCTTTTGTTTTGCCAGGTGAAGTTGAGAGCGCTTTGGCATTTGATCGCGAGAAGCGTGACATTAGTTACTTTATTCTTCCAAAAAATAAATTTTTATCACAGATTAAAATTACTGGTGCAGCGATACAAGAGTATTATCAAAAACATCAAGAAGAATTTATGGCGGAAGAAAGCGTTAGCATAAACTATCTTGAGTTAGTAGGAAGCGAGTTAGCTAAAACAGTGGCAAAGCCAAGTTTAAGTGACCTTAATAAACTTTATGAAAAAAACATCGATGTTTATACACAGCCCAAACGTTGGCAAGTGGCGCGAATTTTGATAAAACTTCCAGAAGGCTCTAAAGAAAGCGATATTGTAAATGCTAAGTCTAAACTGGAAGGTGTAGTAAAAGATGCGCGTGCTGGTGGTGATTTTGCTACATTGATGCCAAGTAATTATAGCATTACAAAGCTATCACATAATCAAATGGCGTCTGATCTTGCTCCAGAAGTGGAGAAACTGCAAACCGGTCAAATTTCAGAAGCTTTTCGTACTGAGGAAGGTTACAACGTTGTGAAAATTTTAGCAGTTGATGTGGCTCAAACAGAGCCTTTGAGCAAAGTCCAAGCCAAAGTTGAAAAAGCTTATATGCAAGGTAAAATTTTAGATCTTTTTACTGCAGCTAATGACAAATTAACTGATTTGACTTACACAAACTCTGATTCTCTGCTCCCGGCATCCAAAGAGCTAAATTTACCCATTCGCCAGACAGAATCTTTTACTCGCGTGGGTGGCAAATCTGGTCTTGCTGCGAACCCTAAAATTTTCAAAATTGCTTTCAGTGATGCTGTGTTGAAGCAAGGTTACAACAGCAACCCAATAGAAGTTGCATCAGGCGATGTAGTAGTTTTGCGCCTTAAAGAACATATTCCTGCCAAAGTGCGGTCTTTGGCTGAAGTGCGAAGCGTTATAGAACAAAAATTACGTTCAGAAGAAGCGCGAAAAATGGCAGAAGATACTGCGAAAAATATTTTGGCAGCCTTAAATAGCAGTTCTAAACCAGCGGAAGTAGCTAAGAAATATAATTTAACTTTGCAAAGCGCAGTTGGGATAACTAGACAAGACAAAAGATTGTCCAGCGAAATGTTAAGGGTTGCGTTTAAATTAACTATGTTAGGGAATAGGCAGGCCAATTCTCTACTACCTAATGGCGATTTGGCTATTTTAATTTTGGATAAAGTTTATCTTGGCGATACGAAAAATGTGTCATCTGCAGAGCGCTCCTCTTTTGCCGAAGGGTTAAAGAGCAAAATGGGGCAATACGAATATTCCACTTTGATAAATGGCTGGATGCAGAAGGCGAAAATCAAGACTTTTTCAACCGATCAAACCCATAATGACGAGTAGGGAATAGGTATGCCTATTCCTACATGAGCAGGCACAAGGCCAGCCCCTACGTAATTTTATTTTCTTTGATTGCCTTTACAAATTCGTCAATCGAATACATTGCATGCCAGTATTGCAGATAATCTTCTTGGGGTATTATGAGTAATTTGACATCCTTTTTAGCAATAACAGTAGCATTACGGACGTCGCCCCGAATAGCCCCAGTACTTCCTAATGGCGTCCAGGGAGCGACTTTAAATGGGCTATAGCTACCGGTAGGGTAGCCCTCTAAGCCGTAAGAGAACGGAAAGTAGACGAATACAGGTGATGTTTTAGCATCAAACACAGAATCTCCAGTTTTTATTTGAATTATTTTGCTGTGAGTAAAAGCTTTTTCTATGTCAATCTGTGTGATTTTATGGCCGTTTGCTGCAATTTTTTTCAGAAAAGAGCGTTTTTCTTTAGCATTCCAAGTAACGTAATCAGCATTCATGTACGCAGAATATTCTATAGGTGAAGCTAATTTCAAAGATGGTACTTGAGCTATGAAATTAGCGAGTTCAGGTTTGGCTTTTATAATATTTTCTACCAAACGCTGAGTGAATTTAGGCCTATCATCCGTTGTTTCTAGGAGTAGCATAGGTCGTTTTTGTGTTTTAATTTTTTCTTTGTTAAAAGTAAGTTCAACACGACTAAACGTGTCAGATATGTCATTATCTAGTTGAACGATTAATTTTTGTAAAGAAAGAAGACCTTTTTCGGTAGCTTCTTCGGAATGAAAATAGCCGCGATGGAAGGAAAAGCGTAGATCACCCTCTTTGGTAAAGTACATGTTGGCTACATTAGATTCGCCGCTATTTACTGACTTTTCTGCTTCCAGAAAATACATACGTCCATCTTTGCTTGTTAAAGAGTAAACAGCACTTGCTGTGAATTGATTAATAAAAATCTGAAATTGTGCTGACGTTTTGAGTTCTGTACCGCGCTGTCGTAATCCGTCGGCGCAGCGCAATATTCTTATTGTGTCTATGATATCTAAAATTAATTCCTGGATTTTTGTGTCATTGCTCTTTAACCAACTAAAGGATTCTTTAGGGAAATTTTTATAGAATAGGCCAAGACGCTTTAGAATTTTGCTATTTGATTTATCGACTTTTGGTGTATTTTTAGGATTTTTTTTAGCCTCATATTGGTATTCTAAAGTGTTAGATATGAAGTATTGTACTTTAGTTTGCAGAGCGGAAGTGTTGTTTAAAACGCTAACAGGGACTAGTTGTTTACGATGACAACAGGCGAGGGCTAGAAGTTCTCTAAATACAATGTTGGGTTTTTCTATTAAGTGTTTTTCGCTGTGTAAATTAGATAAAAGCCAAGGGATGTTGCCTATGTTTTCTTCCCAAAGGAGCTTAAAAATAGACTCAAAATTGGGCATGAAAACTTCTTGCGCTACAAATTCCCCATGCATAGCTCTTCCAAAGGCTGAAACATTCGACATGCCTATGTCGTGTATGAGGCCTAAAATAATTCCATATTGCTCCATGAATTTTAGCCGTGTTGGATTACGTTTGGGTATGTGAATTCCTTGTACGCATCGCAAAATCGTAGGTACCTGTGCAGCTACGTTTTTTACATGGTTTAAGCCGTGATCGCTAAAGAGGGCGATGTCGTCAGTAGGATTTTCTAAAAAAGTTTTACTGTGAATAATGTGCTCAAAGTCAACAGCAACTGGTATTTTACTGTAATATTTTTTACTGATTATTTCACAAATGTGAGTTGGAATTACGGCATTGATGATTTCGTCCGAGGTAAGTGTAGTTGGCATATGATCCTTCCTTATGTTTGTTTTTGTTATTTTGAGTATCTTACCAAAAAATGCGATGCTAGAATAAGTAAAAACTTAAAGTAAATAAAAACCATGTTGGAAATAATATCACGCAAAATTATCCACATCGATATGGACTGCTTTTATGCTGCAGTAGAAATGCGCGATAATCCATCGTTAAAAAATAGGCCTGTTGCTGTTGGCGGAAGTAAAGATCAACGAGGAGTGCTTTGCACTTGTAACTATGTAGCGAGAAAATATGGACTTCATTCGGCTATGGCCACTGCGCATGCTTTTAAATTATGTCCAAATTTAGAGCTTTTGCCAGTCAATATGAGTAAATATCGGAAAGTTTCTTCCGCAATCTATAACATTTTTAAGCATTACAGCTCTAACATTGAGCCACTTTCTTTGGACGAAGCTTTCTTAGACGTTACAGATTGTACAATGCATCAAGGTAGCGCTACTTGGATTGCCAAAGCTATTCGTAGTCAAATTAAAGAAGAACAAGGTTTAACGGCTTCTGCAGGAGTTGCATCGAATAAATTTTTAGCCAAAATTGCTAGCGAATGGTGTAAGCCAGATGGTCTTTTTGTTATTACGCCCAAAGAGATGCCGAATTTTATTCAAGCTCTTCCAGTCCAAAAAATCTTTGGTGTGGGACCGGTTTCGGCACGAAAGCTAATAAATATGGGCATGAAAACGTGTGGGGATTTACAGAGAATGTCATTAATTGACTTATTGACGGATTTTGGAAGTATGGGTGCTAGGCTATATAAATTATGTCGCGGTATTGATGATCGTGAAGTAGAAAGCAATAGACAGCGAAAATCAATTAGCGTTGAAGAAACTTATCCAGAAGATTTACTTAAAGATGAAGCCTTAGAGAAGCTTGTTCCACTTTGGGTGCGATTACAACGGCGAGTGGAGAGGGCTAAGGAAGATTTTTCCATATCCAAAATCTTCCTCAAAATTAAATTTTATGATTTTACTCGTACAACTGTAGAAACGGCAATTTCAGGTGAAATTGAGCAAGATCTTTATAAAAAATTATTTCTGGAAGGATATAGTCGCCATAATAAACCTATTCGACTTTTAGGTTTGGGAGTAAGATTACAACCAGTTAAAGTAAGTGCTCAATTGGTTTTGTATGGGTTGGGTTAAGAAAATAAAGTTAGATTTTTTGAAAAAATATTTTAATTGAGGATAAAACTATGGAACTTTTTGAAGCTATGTTTACACGCCGCAGTGTGCGTAAGTTTTTACCAAAGCCAGTTTCGGCAGAGATTATTGAAAAGATCTTGAGGGCAGCGATGAGTGCGCCGTCGGCAAGCGATGGTCGGCCATGGCATTTTGTTGTTATTGATGATCGCGGTAAGCTAGATTCGGTGCCCGAATTTCATCCTTATGCGGCGATGTTTTTAGGTGCTCCTATAGCAATAGTTCCATGCGCCGATGTTTCTGCTAACGCTAAGAATTCTGCCTTTTGGCAACAAGATATGTCGGCAGCAACGCAAAATATTTTGCTTGCTGTGCGCGCCCTGGGCCTTGGTGCAGTTTGGGTTAGCGCTTTTCCGCGTGAAGATAGGGTGGCTGGTCTTCGTAAAATGTTGAATTTACCGGAACATATTTTACCATTAAATCTTATTCCAATCGGCTATACGAACGTAGAGCAAAAAGCGGAAGATCGTTTTGATCCAACGCGCATCCATCACAATAATTGGTAAAAACATGTCTACATGTTTTCTTTTAAAATCAATAAGTTATAAATTCAAGTTCAAGTCGATTCATTTTTTAAATTGTTTTTAATGCTACCCTGAACTATGATTAGCTTTAATTGAACTTAACTGAAACTGAACTTCAAACGGAGGATTTTTATGCGCAAAAAAATTATTTGGACTGTTATCGTTGTTGTTTTAGTGGCTTTAGCGGCAGCGGCTTTTTATGTCAAAACTAACCTCAAAGGTTGGTTGATAAATCCAACTAATGGATCAACACAGATGCTTTTAGTTACAGCTAAAGATTGGAATTCAACTACTGGCAATTTACAACGTTTTGAGCGAGCCTCTCTTAAATATCCGTGGCGTAAAGTTGGTGACCTAATACCCGTTAACTTAGGTCAAAACGGAATGGGTTGGGGGATTGGATTACATGGAGCATCTTTGACTGAAGGGCCCAAAGTTATCGAAGGCGCAAAGAAAACACCAGTTGGGGTTTTTGCTATCAACTTAGCTTTTGGTAAAGATAACGCCAAAGATGCAGAAGTTAAACTGCCTTATATGCAAATAACTAATACAATTTTTTGTCCGGATGATCCGAAATCTAAGTTTTATAACCGCTTAGTAGATACTAAAACTACGTCAAAAGATTGGGCTAGTGCAGAAGATATGAATAAGCTCGCACAAGACGGTTTTTATGCGGCTGGTTTTGTGGTTAGTCACAACTATGATCATCCTTCTGTAGGTATGGGATCTTGTTTTTTTGTGCATGCTGGAGCTCTGAATGCGCCGACGCTAGGTTGCACTTCTTTGGATGTAAACTTAGTTAAAGAAATAAGCGTTTGGTTAGAGCCTGCACGTAAGCCTATCTTGGTTCAATTACCAGAAACTATTTATAAAGAATTTAAAGATCGTTGGGAGTTGCCGCAAATTTAATATGCTAGACAATAAATTAATTTTAAAAAATGTTGTTTTTGATTTGGGTGGAGTTTTGATTGATTGGAACCCGCGTTATTTATATCGAAAATTAATTCCAAATGAAGCTAAAATGGAAGATTTTTTAGGGCGGGTTATAAACGAAGAATGGAGTAGAAAAGAAGATTTAGGGTTGGCTTTAACCGAAACCGTGCGGGAATCTTCTCAAAAATACCCTAACGAAACCCATTTAATCGAAGCTTATCAACAACGTTGGCCAGAGACTTTGGGCGGCGAAATTGTAAAAACAGTGGCGATTTTGAAAACACTTAAGCAGAGGCAGATTAATCTCTACGCCCTTACCAATTGGTCTAGCGAGACATTTCACCATGCTAAAAGTAATTTTTCTTTTTTAGATGATTTTTTGGATATTGTTGTTTCAGGAGAGGAGAAAGTCATAAAACCCGATCCGGAAATATACAAAATTCTTCTAAATCGGAATAAATTGAAAGCAGAAGAATCGGTTTTTATCGATGACAGGCTGGATAATGTAAAAGGTGCTGAAGCTGTTGGTATGTATGGTTTACACTTTACTTCTCCGGAAAATTTGCGTTTGGAGTTGAAGAAACTTGGTTTGATTTAGCGTATTAACTAAGTGAAAAGTTATGTTGAAATAAATCTTTTAGAATTTCTCTGGAGTAGATGCTGGCTATAGTAAGAAATTTTGGAAAATCTATTTGAGCAGAGTAATCTGCTTTATCAGAAATAATTCTTACTACTGAACAGGGTATTTCGTATTCATAGCAAACTTGCGCAACAGCTGCCCCTTCCATTTCAACGCATATGGCAGTAGGGATTTCGCTGCGAATTTTGTTGGTTGTATCCACAGACTTAATAAATTGATCTCCGCTCACTATAGTTCCACAATGTAGTTTTGGTTTGGTCACTCCTAAAGCAGCTAAGGTGGTTGGTTCAATGTGTTTATGAAAAGATTTCTCCAGGAAATTTGTAATAGCAAGATGTAATTGCCTATTTAAAACCTGGGATGCTTCTACTGATGATATGCCTAGTAAAGGAATTTGGTGTTTAGGAAAAATTGGACTGGCATCTAGATCGTGTTGCATTAAAGAGCTAGATATAACGATATCTCCTATGTTTAGTTCGACAGAAATAGCTCCAGCAAGACCCGTAAAAATAATAGCATCTACATCGAACTCATTAATCAAAAGGGTGCTTGTAATTGCAGCAGCTACTTTTCCTACTTTTGCTAAGACCAATACTATATCTATGTTATTGATTGAGCCAATATAAAAAGTGCGGCCAGCTAATTCTTTCTTGCTTTTAATCACCATGATTTCTTGAATCAGGGCAATTTCTTCATCCATGGCTCCAAGAATGCCAATTTTCATGTTGCACCTTTATTGTATCACGGTCTCTCGAAATTCCGCCACGCTGTGGTCGCCGGAGAGAATAAACTCCATACTTGCTTTAACTCTGGGCAAAGCTTTACTGATGAACAGGTGTGCTATGACTTTTTTGCGGTCTGATTTTAGAGCATCGATGCACAAAAGATAGCTCATGATTACGTCATTGCCTATTTCGACCAAGCGACGTTCGTTATATTCCTGATAAGCTTTGTCATTTTTTTCTTTGAGGTAATTAAGAGCTTTTTCTAAATAGTTGCGGAGTTCTTTGGCTTTTGTGTGGATATCACTAACGCTAGAGAAATCATTTTCCTTTTCATAATCATCTAAACGTTCAAAAAGCACACCAGAAACAACTCCGCCGATGGCAGCTATAACTTGTAATTGTGTAGTGCCTTCGTAAATATTCGTAACACGGACGTCTCTAACATGGCGCTCAATGTTGAAATCACGCATAAATCCATTGCCGCCGTGGATTTGTAAGGCATCATAACAAACTTGATTGCCCATTTCTGTAGTATAAGCTTTTAAAGCTGGCGTGAAGAGAGCAGCATATTTAGTGTAGCGTTTTAGTTCTTCTTGCATCTTTGTTTTTAGTTCTGGATGATGTTCTATTGTTTCCTCTAAACCTTCTTTTATGTCAACTAAGCGAGCAGCTTCGTAAAGAAAAGAGCGTCCGGCTTCAAGAGAAACTTTCATGTCAGATAACATTTCATAAATAGCTGGAATTTCGCGGATAGGTTTTCCAAATTGAGCGCGTGTTTTGGCGTAAGAATCAGCTTCGCGATAGGCGGCTTCAGCAATGCCTAAAGCTTGCGCAGCCACCGCTAATCTAGCGCCATTCATTAGCGCCATGGTGTATTTTATAAGTCCAAAGCGGCGCTGGCCTATTAGTTCGCAGGGGGAGTTATTGAATTGCATTTCGCAAGTTGGTGAGCCATGAATCCCTAATTTATCTTCGATACGGCGAATACGCATGGTTTTATCACGTTCATAGATAAAGAGCGAAAGTCCGCGGCCACCGCTTGAGCCTTCTTCCGAGCGTGCTAGAACTAACGAAATTTCTGCACAGCCGTTGGTGATAAAGCGTTTGACGCCGTTTAGATACCACTTACCGTCTTTTTCAGTAGCTGTTAACGCTACAGCTTGCAAATCGGAGCCAGCATCAGGTTCTGTCAAAGCCATGGCTCCTAGCACTTCGCCGCGTGAGAAGCGCGGTAAGAATCGTTTTTTTTGATCTTCTGAACCAAAGCGATAAATAGTGTCCGATATTTCTTGTAGACCGAAGATATTCATTAGCCCAGCATCGGCTCTAGAAACCATTTCAATCGTCATAGCATAGATAGTTTTAGGAAGATTAAGACCTTCGAATTTACGTGGCAGTGTAAACCCCATTAAATCAGCTTTACGTAAGCGATCTATAGCCTCGCTAGTGCCTTTGGCGTAAATTACCTCGCCATCGTTAAATGTAGCGCCTTGCTCGTCTACATCCGGAGCTCTGGGGGCAATAAAGTCTCCAGCAATTTCGCCAGTAATTTCTAGTACTTTTTCGTAGTTATCTATAGCGTCTTTATAATCCACTGGCGCTTCTGGAAAGGTAGCTTTTTGCGTGAAATTATCTTCGCGCATAGCGATTATTTTGGATAAATCCATATTTTTTAGGTGAAATAAAATATCTTCATTGTCTTGGTAAAAGTTTGCCACGATATAATCCTCATTGGAGAGATTTGAAATCAGGCTCTAATCTAGCATATATTGTAAGCAAGTGACAAGTAGGGGTAGACCTGTGCGTCTGCCCCATGTGTCTGCCTAAAAACATGTCTACCACGCCTTTGGCGTGGCAAGTGCTGTTTTCTTTATAAATCAATAAGTTAAGAAAATATTTTAAATATCCTATGTATGCATGGTTACATAATTAGCGTTTATCGATTTGTTTTGTGCTTTTGGTTGTACGTGATGAAATAATGAGTGACTTCCAAGGATCGGTGCGGTGTTAGATGCAATCGGCAGAACCGCTGTCGTTGGTTGCTGAGTGGCTAATGCTTTATGTGGTGTGGGCTTATAGTTATAGGGCGGTGGCGGCAGTAGAGGAGGCATACTTTCCCATCTACCGGCTTGGAAAAGTCCACCTTCTTCCACATAGGCGTGGGAGTAATTTTGTTTATTTTCATGCGGTTTTTTACATAAATTTATGCATCCACAAATACAGTAAGTGACCCCTCCAAGGCATCCTAGAGCAACCCCAGCTAACGCCAATATCCCACAACCAATGAGTACGTACGCGATCGAACCCATTTCGAAAGATATTGTTACACGTTGTGGTTCAGTCGTATTTCCAGTCACAATATCTTTAACGGAAAATAAAAAGTAAGTTGCGTCGTCTCCATTTTTATTGGGCATTGGGACGTAAGGCGGATCATATTCGAGTTGAACAGCGTTATCCATGACATCTTTTTGAGTGAAAGCAGTAATATCTCCGGTGTTATGCAATATAAATTTTATTTGATTAGTAAATATAATATTCCAAACCAAATTCGATAAATAATGCTCATCTACACCACACTCATAAGCAATGAAATAATTTTTCGCATTTACCGTATAGCCACTGTTTGCGATCATGGTTATATTTTTTACTTCTGCATGGAGGGTGGTGCAATTGGTTGGCAAATGTGCAGAATCAGTCCGTAATTTCTCTTGTTCTTCTAAAAAAGTATTTTGCAGCTGGTATTCTATGTATTTTTTATCAATGGCATGTAAAAGATCAGTTTCGCTATGAAATTTCTTAGTATCGAGGCTGGTTAAGCGTAGAAAAGCATTGATAATTTTTTGCCAGAAAGAAGGATGCTCGTTAGCGGGAAGAGCGCTTGGAAAAGTTGCTTCTATCTCGACTAGTTGTCCATTTATAAATTTTTTTACAATAAAGCCATTTGCTTCTAAAGTACTTAAAATATCAGCTGCTGCGCGTATACGACACTCTTTGTCTATGTGGTGTTCTTTCTGAAATTTAAGATAATCCTTAGCTTGGTAGTGTTTTGTCAGTTTTATTGCTTGGAGAGGTTGTGGAAGTAGCTGAGATAGAGCTAGACATCCAGTTACGTTAGAAGGACTAGCGGGGGTTATGGAGGAGTTAAAAGTCGTTAGTGTGGTGTTGAACATATATTTGCCTCTAAAAATATGTCTATAAAATATCTTTATGAATCAAAATGTTAAAAAATAAAGTTAAGATCTCTCTATTGTATTGGTGTAAGCATTGCTTCGGATTTATGATTTTCTAAAATTTATGTTTTCTTATTTTGCTATTGGTGGTGCTGTAGTTGTTGTACTAGAAGGCAATGATCCAGAAGAAATTGTACTGAAAGGAGCTGGTGGGTGCATTAGGATCTGCGGATTGCTAGATAAACTAGTAGTCGAGGAAGTATGCGCTAAGATAGCCAATAAGTTAGTTGGTACATGAAATTTTGGGTACATTTTTCTCAATACTTCCAGAAGTTTCCCTAGCAGATCTATTAATGTTTGTTTACGTTCATTTTTAATCTGAAACAAACTAGGTTTTGTAATTTGCAGCTGGGTAATATTGTGCATGACTAATTCAGCCAAACCATGTCTGATAGGATTCTTAGCCATTATGCTATTTTGGAGAAAAACATGTAATGGAGTATTGCCTTGAATATCTTGCATTTCCCATGCATTTATCATGTTAGGATCGGTTAAAATTGGTAACATTAATTCATCCTGCAATTTATTACTTTCTGTACGAAAGAGGTAATGCAAGGGAGTTTCTCCTAAGGCATTAGGGCTATTAAATGATAATTTTTTTGCAATTAATTTTTGAACAACATCAATAATTTTAGGTTCAGCAGGATACTGTTGCATTGCATAATGCAAAAGAGAATTTCCAATTTTATCTAGCATTAAGAAGTCTATTTTTTTAGTGGTTTTAGTTAAGTCCATTAAGGTCAAAAATAAATCTGCGTTACCTTTGTAGCATGCTGCATGTAAGGGGGTGCACCCCATAAAATCTTGCTGATCGACTCTAACCCCTTTTTCTAGACAGCTTTTAATTTTACTCGTTAACCATGTTTTTTCATTAGTAAACTGGGTAGGTACATGTTTGGCGCACAATAAATGCAAGAGGTTATGTCTATTACTGTCCATTATTTGTGGATTATTATTCAATATTTTAGTTATTAGCTGATCTAATTGTGCAATGTTAAGTGGCGAAAGATCTTTTTGAAGTAACGTGGCTAATTCTTCAATGGGCTTTTTGGGCTGACCGGTAGCGGAAGGCCTCTCAATAAGTTGGCGAGTTGCATTTAAATCGGAAGGAGTTATCGTTTCAATTTTAGTCACGTTTCCTTGTGTAATAGCATAAGCCGCTATGTTATTAGGATTGCTCGTTGAGGAATGAAAAACTGGAGAAGCATCTTCACTATCACCGCCCGTTGACATCAGTGTCTGAACGTTAAATGGATCACCGTTCTGTATCGGAAACGAAAACTTGGTAGTGTTATGTATGTGACCACTTATCCATGATGTAAAACCTAGATTTCTTAGTTCTGTAGCTGTTTTTTGTCCACAGTATATGGCATCAAAATTAGCTCGTCCTGGTACTAATTTACCTTCTTGTCTGGGATCATGGGATGGAGCTGACCAAACTTTCTTTTGTGGGTCGCGCACAATATCATGTAAAGATACTAAGGATTGACATACAGGTGCGCCATGAATATGCAAACTACGATCAGTTAAGTTTATGCATGCGATTGGTAGTTGTTCAAACTTGCTAATTATCATTCTCAAAAGACTTGATCTGTAGGAGAATAAAGAATTACTTTCACAAGCTAGATACTCATTAAAACGCAAATCCTCGTTCAGCTCGTGGTTACCGGGAAGAAGAACAAGGTTTTGAAAAACTTGTCCCAGTGCTAATAAAAAGATTAGTAATTCAATGCTTTTTGTACCACGATCAATAATGTCTCCATATTGGATAAGATGAAAATTTTGTGGATTCTCAAGAAAACCACTTTTTATTAATATGGCAATTAAAGTTAGAAAATCTCCGTGCAAGTCACCGATTTGTAAAACTTTTCTTGTAGCTCCTGGTCTGATTACGTACATTGCTTGTACATTACTTGGAGTACTTTCCGGCGTTTTATATACAGAGATTTTACGGCTTGTATATTTTTCAAAATTTTGTATTTCAACAGGAGTGGGTGTGGGTGCATTATTTCTCTGTAATCGATTCCCTATACCTAAGCCACAAAACAGGTTCTCTAGTTCGGCTATGCTTTGTGGTAAATCGTTCCCCTTATCAGCTGATGGAAGCATGTTTTCTACTAAATACTTCAATAACCTAACAGGGTCATCCAGAATTTGCCGCATGGCTGATGCAAAAACAGCATCTATTTCATCGTAATTCTTTTTTATAGTGCTTGGTTGCGTCATCATATATTATATCCTAAGAAAAATATGTCTATAGAATATCTTTATAAATCAAAAGATTAAGTTAAACTTTGTCTATTAAAGCTTGCTGCAGTGGATTTGTTTTCTGCTTCTGGTAACTGTTGTCTCTGTGTATATTTAATGCGCATTTCTGTAGTAGCGCTATTTTGGGAGCGATAAATCAGCTTATTATCTTCAGTATAGATACCTATGTTGACTCTCAGTATATTAGCTACTTTGTCTACTGTTGAAGCGTTGCCATCTAACGCGCGTTTTGCTAGTTCTTGTTCTGCTTTTGGTTGTGTGTTTGGATTTCTTAATTCCTGTGCTAAACGAGTGAAAGCATTAATGGGAGAATTTGCAAAAAAACTAACAGAAGAATTTGGTGATACAGTGATTTTTTGTGGTCCTGGCGTTTGCATACAGCATGTGCTGGTGGTTGCTAGGTTTGATTTTTGTTTGGTTTTTAACAAATCTAACAGTTGCTTTTCAATCTCATTTACTATCGGTTGCTTTAGCGGATAAATGGTTTTTATTAAATTTAGGCATTCAAGAGCATAGCTGTAAGGATTGGGCAGGTTACTTGCCAGTAATGTTTCTTTGAGGCTTGGATGATACATGTTTTTTTTAAGAGACTGCATTTGCAGAGTAGCAGCTAATATAGCAGCAACTTGAAACTTTGGGGATAAAAATGCTTCTGGAATCGCTTCCCCAGAATTATTGTTGCTACGTGTTTGTGTTTTATTCCAATGTTCAATTTCTTTGTAAATGTATTTTGGTTCGAGTTTCATTAAGACTAGTAAGCTAAAATCAGGTTTAGTAGTTAGTGATAGTGCAGCGAGATACAATAATTGTTCTTTAAAAGCTTCTTGGAGATTTGTGGTTTTGAGTAATTGAATTTGTAGTGCTTGTATGGCTCGGCTTAATGTTTGATAGCAATCAGGAAATGTTTCGAGATTGCAATATAAAAACAATAACTGATTAAGCAGATTAATGGTTGTACTTGTATTAATCAGCAGCAGATCTTGTTCAAACATAATTGTAAAATTTATAGCGTTATATGTGTCTAGATCTTCTACTTCAAAGACATGTAGGAGCTGGTTATAAAGGCTGGTATATAAACTTTCTGCTTCCTCCAATTCTTGGGCTTTCTTTAGAATGGTTAATGTTAGTAGAAGCTCTTCTTTTCTTGCATAACTTGTTTTAGGAGAATTAACATTTGCATCTTTCCCAGCTAATGTTTCTAAAGCTAGTCGTAGGTAAAGATTTGTTTCATGTGCGGGTATGTTAGGTAAGATATCACCTAAATAGAATAAAAACATCTGGTGCAATTCTTCAGAGGGCTCTGAGAGCTGTAAATATTTTTGAAATATTGTTGGATTTTGATAAAGGTAAGAAAAACATTTTTTGGCTTTCGAAGTGTTTCCTTGGGCAAAGTTATATTGAGCTGCTTCGCCTAGTTCACGGAGTATGGGCGATAAGTTACTGTTTAGTAATGCTAGATCAAATGGTGTTTCTCCATGAATATTTTTTATAGTTAGATTAGTATCGGTTTCTTCAGCTAAAAATAAAAAAATATCGATTTTTTCTTTTTCGGCAGCGTAATGTAGTGCGGTATTCCCTAGGTCATCTCGATAGTTAACATCTTTGGGCGGCAAATCCAGCGCTCTTTTTACTGCAGCAAGATCACTGTAAAGCGTAGATAAGTGTAGTGCACTTTGTCTTGGATCTTTGCCTTTTAGATTCTTGTCAGCACCTAATTGTATGGCTTTGGTATAGATCTTGTCACCATCATCATTACCTATGAATAACCGTATATTATCTAAAACGGATTGACCACTAAAATCAATCGCATTGGGATTTGTTCCCAACTCCACGGCTGCTTGCATTGCTTTAATACGGTCTGTGAGGGAGAGGAACGGATTTGTGGCAGCTAAATGCAAGGTATTTTTGCCATCATTATCTAGCGAGTTAGGATCAATGTGAAGATTACTTACTGCGTATTGCATAGCTGCAATGCGTCCCTTTAATGCAGCTATGTGTAAAGCATTTCTGCCATGATTATCTACAGATAGAGAATCGATATGTAAGGTATCTACAGCATATTGCATGGCTGCAATGTGTCCAAATTCTGCGGCAATATGCAAAGCATTATTTCCATTTTTGGTTACAGATCTAGGATTAATGTGCAAATTATCTACAGCATATTGCATAGCCGTAATGTGTCCGTTTAATGCGGCCGTGTGCAAAGCATTTTTGCCTTGATTATCTACAGATTGAGGACCGATACCTAAGATATCTACAGCATATTGCATGGCTGGAATATGTCCAAATTCTGCGGCAATATGCAAAGCATTACTTCCATTTTTGTTTACAGATCTAGGATCAATGTGCAAAGTATCTACAGCATATTTCATAGCTGCAATGTGTCCGTTTAATGCAGCGATGTGCAAAGCATTTTGGCCTTGATTATCTACAGATTGAGGACCGATACCTAAGATATCTACAGCATATTGCATGGCTGTAGTGTGTCCATTGAGAGCAGCAAAGTGCAGCGCGTTGTGTCCAAATTTATCTGTAGATTTAGGAGGTATCTTTAAAATTTCTGTTGCGTATTGTATTGCTTTGATAGATCCACCTAATGCGGCCACGTGCAAAGCGTTTTTGCCTTCATTACCTACAGACTGAGAATCGATACCTAAGGTCTCTACAGCATATTGCATGACTGCAGTGTGTCCATTGAGAGCAGCAAAGTGCAGAATGTTGTGTCCGAGATTATTTGTAGATTTAGGAGGTAACTTTAAAACTTCTGCTGCGTATTGTATGGCTTCAATAGATCCGCTAAATGCAGCCATGTGCAAAGTATTTTGACCATGATTATCTACAGATTTAGGATTGATACCTAAGTGATCTACAGCATATTGCATGACTGCAGTGTGTCCATTGAGAGCAGCAAAGTGCAAAGCGTTTTGGCCATGATTATCTGCAGATTGAGGATCGATACGTAAGGTATCTACAGCATATTGCATGGCTGCAATCTGCCCAAATTCTGCGGCAATATGCAAAGCATTATTTCCGTTTTTGTTTACAGATCTAGGATCAATGTGCAAATTATCTACAGCATATTGCATGGCTGCGATGTGTCCATTTAATGCGGCCGTGTGTAAAGCATTGTTGCTTTTATTATCTACAGATCTAGGATCGATACCTAAGGTATCTACAGCATATTCGATGGCTGGAATGTGTCCAAATTCTGCGGCAATATGCAAAACATTGCTTTCGTTTTTGTTTACAGATCTAGGATCAATGTGCAAATTATCTACAGCATATTGCATGGCTGCAATGTGTCCATTTAATGCAGCCATGTGCAAAGTATTTTTGCCCTGATTATCTACAGATTGAGGATCGATACGTAAGGTATCTACAGCATATTGCATGGCTGTAATGTGTCCATTGTAGGCAGCAAGGTGCAAAGCATTTTGGCCTTGATTATCTACAGATTGAGGACCGATACCTAAGATATCTACAGCATATTGCATGGCTGTAGTGTGTCCATTGAGAGCCGCAAAGTGCA